>FUFK010044225.1_pt1 | contig 10908 bp, 20 predicted proteins | sample 1021851 | NCBI WGS metagenome assembly FUFK01 (sample SAMEA51879418, study PRJEB19060) | metagenome
GCGTTGGATCTAGCAAGAGCAGATGCTTTACCTGCCCTAATTGCTGATTGCACCTTGCTTTGATACTTTTCTATTTCTTCATCAGCCCTTGGATTTGTCCATCCTTTGCCAACTTCTAAAATGAAAAACTCTTCCAAAACTACTCTTACTTCTGGCACGTTATCCTTCATGTTGATCTTTCGTGCAACAGTTGCCACATCCTCGTTCAACGTCCGTTCATGTAGGTAGTAAAGGTCTAGCAATCTTCGGTATGCTAGATCCTCTAAATCAGATAAGTGTTTAGTATGGCTAATGTAATCGCCAATGTTGAAGGAGTAAAAATGCATTACTCCTCCCCTTTGTATTTTTTAAGGACTTCTTCTCTAGCTTTATCTACACCAGCATCATCCATACCCATAGCTTCTTTAAGTCTAGACAATGGCTGATCTTGTTTCTCAGGTGTAGGAGTTACATTTACTGGTTGTTTAAAATCAGTGTCATCATCAAGTGTCAACACAGAATTGATTGCATCATTCTTGGGTAAACGTTTAGCTATACGATGAATGACAGTTTTCTTGGCCATTTGGTCAAACCAATTAACCCATGGCGAGCTTGGATGTGAACTAGATTTAGATGCATTACGACATTTGTTGATGTCATCCATGTTCATTACTTCGTAATACTCACCGCCATTAGTAGTAACAGCAACTGAATAAACACAGACAGGTTTGCCACGGTCACCAGTAATCAATGGTTTATGTGTGATCTGTGGTTTGCTACCTAGTTCGTAATCAAACAAATCTTTTTCATATACAACTTCAGCAGAAATAGTTTTTATTAGTCCACTGTTATGCAATGTTTTAAGTACGCCTTCAAGCATTGGTAAGTATTGGATTGAGTTGCCATACTTAACTGCTGCTGCTTCTTTGCCGTCTAACAACAAACCATCTTGTGCTGCTTTCATAAATGTTGCTAACAAACTTGTCTTGTCTGCATTAAGCAATGATGGATTCATTGTCAAAGTAGTTTTGGCAACACTAATAAATTTTGCTGCATCAATTTGTGGTGGCAATGCATCAGTAAATTTTTCTGCCATGCTTTCAAGCGTGCCGTGCATAGCTGCTAATGGTGTAATTGCGGTCATGATTAAACTCCTTTTGGTTGATTAAATTTAAATTGGCGAAAGCCTTTGCGTGGGTTGATGTATGTACCAACCATGTCTTGGGTAATGTATTTACCTTGACTACCTTTTGTCATTCCGCAATTAATTGTTCCGTACTTGGAAACAATTTTAGATGCACCCTGACTTTTTTCTAAAATTTGTGCTTTTAAAGAATCTTTTGTCTTGCCAAGTGAAATGTATTCTCTGTTGATGGCGTAGTAATCATCAACTAATTTGTCCATGTCCTCATCTGCTGCAAGGATTACACCTGCGTCTGCTTGATTGCATAAACTTTTAATGATGTAACTAGAATCCCTGAGATAATCAATGTCAGGTGGTGTACCTGCTTNNACCTTATCCCANAANTCTTTTACNTTTGTNTNNAGCATNTCACCAACTTCTTTGTTTCTTGCNCTGACAATAAGCTTTTGTGTATTGCCACCAACTAATGCAACTATGCATCCCCAACTTATGTTGGCTACATGAAGTTGATGTTGTAGCTGCATCTCAATGTGAGGTGGTGCTTCGATATGGCCATTGCCATCGTCAATCCACTTCGTGCGATAAACCATTGCGTCTACATTTTTAACTTCCATAATTCCTANCTCGTCACTGCTAGTAATCTTGTAGTCAAACGAGCTACCCATCCTTGTGTCTGTATCGCTCATGTATACATCAAATGGCTGGACTTGCCATCCTTGAGACTCTGCACAACCTTGAGCTATAGAATCCTCAAGTCTGCGACCCCATGCCATACGCTCTGAGTCTTCTAAGTTAATAACAACCTTATCTTTTTTCTGGTTGTACAATTCAAACTCTGTTTGGTATGGGTTGACATCAAACAATGCTGATACTTCTGTAGAAGTTACATCAAGCAATCTGTTTTCTAACCAATCTTGTTTGTTGGTTATTGGAATTTCTTTTACGGTCATTAAAATAGTTCTCCTTGTTTTTCAGTTTTTGGAATTGAATAAACAGCAATCTTTTTACCGTTCTTTTGTCTTTTCATTTCTGTTTGAATGTTATGCCCTGCTTCCTTTAAGTCATTTATTCTGGCAGCAAGTCTAAAACAAGCAAACAGTTCTAACGCTTCGATGGCAGTTAGTGGGCCGTAGTTCTGTAAGTGATACAGAACCTTGGCACTTTGTGATGTTGTTTGTTTCATANCTCCTCTNACTTTTGAAAGTNGACATAGTCTTGGTCTGGNACAACTTCCATTTTCCATTTGCNAGTNNTGNCATAATNNNTNCCATACTTCCAAGTAGGATCTTCTTTNTCNTANTCGTAATCAGANANAAGNANTTNNTTNTCTTCNTCAATNNNACCTGATTNNTTTTTTAGNTCTTGTTTTAGANCTATCAATGTTAGAAGGGTATGGCCAAACAATATTAGAAATAGAATTATCTATTTCTCTGTAATCTGTCACGAACTGAGTATTCGCTGTTGGCATAAAAAGTAACTGTAAATTTTCTCATGTCAATAATGGTTGATAGTGTTTTTAAGAAAAATAGAAATGAGTGTGACTAAACACACCCAGACAAAAAATGTGGTCATTGGTCTAAATCCTGTAATTCACATTCGAGTCTGAGTTCTTCATCCCAATCCTCTGATGTGTGTTTGCAATAAGGAAGGTCGGCCAAATAGGCCAACCTTTCTAGTTTCTGGGTATCTGTCATACACCCTCCGCATATTCTGGATATGTAGTTTTTAACCTTTGCTCAATGGTTTTGTAATCCATGTCAAAGTCTTTAATCATCTCAAGCCTATGCTTTTTAAGACTTTCCTTTCTAGCTTTGGTTTGCTTGACCTGTCTTTGTAACTCTTTTATTTCAGCCTGTAATTTTTTAATGTGTGGATCACAAGCTTTTATAGAACTGTCTGTTGCTTCAAGCCTATAGAAATAGCCTTGTCTCCAATAGCCAGTACGATCATAGTTGTCATCTTCCAATGCTCTTTCTAGATCGTGGTGTCTACAATTAAGATCATCATCCCAATGCTCGGTTTCGTTTGAACCTTCCCATAGCTCATACATTTTTGTATGAAACTTATCAAGGATTGCAAAAGACTTTTTAGCCCATGCGTAATAGTGACCTGCTTTCATGTCTTTGTTAATAGAAATTAGTAAACGACAATTGAAGGTATAACACCTTCGTAATCCAGTGTAGCACATAATGCAACATCTGGCAAATATTAATTAATCAAAGGCATCTCGTTTTTTTAAAACTTCTACCTGCGAACCGCATCTAAAGCAAGATAAATTAGTTAATACTGAAAACTCTGGATACTGTGGCATTGACTCATCTATGTCTATGTCTCCACTAGGTATTAGGTCAGTATCGCACCAGTAACAGTTCATTTATGTATCCTAATTGTTGAACTGCTGTTATTTACAAACAAAGTTGTATAGCTTGGTTGGTATGTTGTTTGCTCTACATAACCAGTTTCTTTATTTTGATTATCTAAACCAGTAACTTTTATACCTTCTGCATAACCTGCTTGATAACCTTGGTTGTAGGAGTGTTGGCTGCCTTCTGTAAAACCTTTTTGATAGTTTGCTTGCAATGCTTGGTTTATTTGTTCTTGCGTTGGCTGTGGCTGCTCTGACAATGTCATATGCAATCCATCTTTTTTTATTGCATTAATAAATTTATGTGCAGCTACAATCGCTTCGTTTTGATTTGGATTGTTAGATGCCAATGCATACAACTTTTGTAGTTTTTCTAATTTTTTTTGATTCATTCTCTTCCAAAAATTAATTCATGCGCTGATAGCTGTATACCTCTATCCCATGCTGTCTCAAGTAGCTTACGTTGAATAGATGTAGGTATAGTGCCATCTCCCTTTTGCCATTTAGATACTGATGCAGGGTCACGATGTATTGCCCTAGCTAATGCTCGAACACCACCGAACTCAGCAATGGCTAATTGTACTGGTGTTTTAATAGTTGATTCCATATCTATATATTGCCATAAATGCAACATTAATACAAGTAATTAGGCAAAAAAAAAGAGGGTTAACAACCCTCTATCATTTCTAATTTAATAGTTGGAGAGTTTTCTACAAATCTTGTTTTATTTGCGTCTGGGTGGTTACACCATAAACTCTCATACTTGTCTATTTCATATAGCCATTGTGATGATGGCATATTTTTGCTATTACCATTTAGGTAATTTAATTGTGAAATGATTTCTTGAATAGTCATGTTAAATAAGAATTAGGAATAAAAGTAAATAAGGGAATAGTGCAAAAGCCATAGGTCTATCCATATACAAGTGTGCCGTAGGTCATTATCTGCAATATAGAATCAGCTATTGATGCATCTATAAGTCCTAAATTGTTATCTTTAAATGCTTCAAAGACTTGAGTACAATCATAGGTATTTAGATTGGTTTTACCTGAGACTATATTTTCGATAGCTGTAATAACATCTTGTACTTTGAATTGATGCTTGTCATCTTCACAATCTTCAATGTTAATAACAGTATCTAGATTAATATCTTTAAGCCAAGCGCAACAGCCCTCATGCTCATAATCTTGATCTGGTAGATAGTAACCATCCTCATCTTCTTCTATGTTTCCTACTGTTACGCTATGCGCCCAGTAGCCTGACCCTTGACCCATTGTGCAAAATAAATCTTTAAGGTCTTGTAAGCTGATGTCAAATTGATAATTGACATTGCATTTGAATGTTTGTTCTGTTGTTGTTGTCATTGGTCTGATTAATAAAAAATTTGGATAAAAAAAATGGGTGAAATTATTCACCCAAGTATGCGTCAACTAATTCTTTGTATTCAACAGAACCCTCGACTAGTTGCTGTGCAGTAATTGCAGATACAGTTGAGCTAGACATGAAAGCATTGATAAATGCATCTTTGTTAGCTTTGCCTTTGACATCTCTGTAATCAACGCCAAGCATTAAATCGCTAAATACAACAAATGCTCTTTTTGCTTCTGCTTTAGTGCGCTTAAGCAATCTTGCATAAGTACCTGCGTGTGTCATAAACCATGTACTTGCCTGTTCATGGATTTCGCTAGGTGTGAAAGTCTCAGTAGTCATTGTTAATAGAAATTAGTAATGTACTCTTATAGTGTTGCATATAATCCAACAGGTGTCAACAAATTAATTCTAGATATTGCGATTTACTCTACATTTCTCTATATTATGTTTAATTTTATTTATTTTTTATGACACTAGCAGCAGTTAGGCCAAAAACTATTGTTGTTGGTGTTACAGATACTGGTCATCGCTGTTCTGAAGATCATCATAATTACAATGGTCGCATTACACAGGTGATTGTAGATGCACTACGAGAACTACATGAAGATTATGGTATTGGCTATGGTTGCTTATCCATAATGTTTGGTATCTCTCGTGGTTACATAGCTCAAATTTGCCGTTATGAAAAAAGAGTCAGCTACGCAACTCGTTACAAAACAATCCAAGTTAGGTAGACCTTCTTCTAAACCTGATCCAGATATTGTTAATGAGATTATTAATTGGATTGCTCATGGTAATACTTTACGGTCTTACTGCCGTCAGAAAAATAAACCAAACTGGAGAACTGTTTATAACTGGTTGGAAAAAGATGATGGAGATTTCATCGCACGCTTCGCACACGCGCGAGACATGGGTGCTGATGCTATTGCAGAAGAATGTTTGGAGATAATAGATTCACCTCCTCCTTTGTGCGGTTCTGAGGGCAATACAAGGCTAGATCCGGCAGCNGTNCAGATGCAGAAGAACAGAGTAGAAGCAAGATTAAAGCTATTGGCCAAATGGAATCCCAAGAAGTATGGAGAGAAGGTAGGAGTAGAAGCAAAGGGAGATATTAGTCTGACCATTTCAACAGGCGTTCCACAGGTGTGAGACAACCGTTGATCAAACTAGATTACACACCTCGTACTTGGCAAAGAGAATGCCATATAAAGAAACAAAGGTTTAGCGTTTACGCATTGCACAGGCGATCAGGCAAGACAGAACTGGCAATCATGGAGCTAATTGATAAAGCCATGAAGACAGACAAAGAATTAGCCATGTTTGTGTACATTGCACCGTTCCTGAGACAGGCAAAAGCGATTGCATGGGCAAGATTAAAGCAGAAGATAGAACCATTGCGTAGAACGTCTGTAATCGACATCAACGAGGGTGAACTGTCGGTCAGGTTTAAACATAATGGAGCGATTATCAGATTGTTTGGTGGAGACAATCCTGATGCATTACGAGGTATGAGATTAGATGGCTGCGTGATAGATGAAGTTGCCCAGATAAAGAACGAGCTATGGTCAGACATAGTCCAGCCAGCACTATCAGACCGTCTTGGATGGTCATTGTTTATTGGTACACCNCAAGGTATTAACTTGTTCTCTGAGTTGTATTACAAGGCNGTNAATGAGNANGGNTGGACAGCATCAAGGTACACAGTATTTGACACAGATAGCTTGCATCCTGATGANGTAACTCGTCTTAAACGAGACATGAGTGAGACATCNTTTGCNAGNGAATATCTATGTGACTTTTCTGCNCAAGGTGATGACCAGTTAATNGCATTGGCAGATACCGAAGATGCAGCCAAGCGCATATACCAANCAGANCATGTTCGATTGTTCCCCATAATNCTTGGCATNGACCCTGCNAGATTTGGNGATGACAGATCTGTAGTGTTTAGACGGCAGGGTAAGCAAGCATTTAANCCNGTTGTATATCGNGGTATAGACAACATGGAACTAGCGTCCAGAGTAGCCAATCTGATAGAGGAACATAAACCAGATGCAGTGTTTTGTGATGCAGGTGCAGGTAGTGGCGTAATCGACAGACTAAGGCAATTGTCATATGACGTAATCGAGATACCGTTTGGTGGCAAGGCAATGAAACCAGAGCAATACATAAACCGTAGAACAGAGATGTGGTGGTTAATGAAGCAATGGATAGAAGAAGGTGGTGCAATACCAAACGATGTAGCNCTCAAACAAGAGTTAGCAACACCAATATATTGGTACGACAATGTAGGTAGGCGTGTATTAGAAGGTAAGGATCAGATAAAGAAACGATTGCAAGGTGCAGGGTCACCAGATTTAGCTGATGCACTAGCACTAACCTTTGCCCTCCCAGTAGCCAAGAAAGTAGCAGAGGACATATACATTAAAAGACGTAAAGAAGCTACACAAAAGGCGGACTATGACCCATACACAAGAATCTAACTTTGTTCGTATAGCAGATGGTTTAGATGTAAAGCCATTGCTTAAATTACTAGATGCCAAACCTGAGTTATGGAAGGAGATACAGGTAAGGCAACAATTTACTGGGTCACCACACAAAGATACAGAGTCGATATACGTTAGAGGGCCACTAAAGATGAGCCAATACTACGTTTTATGGGATACAGGGTCATATGACTACCCATGCATGGAATATTTAGAACCTGCGTTAGTACCATTGATGCGACCAATACTAAAAAAACTACAGGTAGAGGATATGGGTAGGGTACTTATTGTTAATTTAAAACCTAGTGGCCATGTAACCAAACATAACGACCAAGGAACGTATGCAGACCACTACCAAAGATTTCATCTTGTACTAAAAACAAACCAATGGTGTAGCCAAACTTGCGGAGATCAAAAACAAAAGTTTGAGGTAGGTGAGGTTTGGTGGTTTAACCATAAAAAAATACATACTGCGGACAATGTTGGCACGACAGACAGAGTACATATAATATTTGATTGTGTACCAAAAGATTTTTTATGACTAGTGTGACCGTAACTAATGATAGTAAAGCTACTGTAAACGAAAGTAGAGTACCTAAAACAGAAATTAGACTCTGCACCTTAGATGAATTTAAGGTTTTAGGAGATTCATTATTTGAAGAGCATTACGAAGAGATTGCTCGTAACAAACAAGTAATGAAACTAAAGCCAAATTACAAACTGTATGAAGCACTTGATGCAACAGGTTGGTTATTTATCTATGTAGCAATGCAGGGCGATGTATGTATTGGTTATTCTATGAACATAATGATTCATCACTTGCATTATGCAGATCTAAGGATTGCCCAGAATGACATTTTGTTTGTCAAAAAAGAATTTCGGGGTGGACGATTAGGTTTACGTTTAATAAAAGTCACAGAAGATCATGCAAAATCTGAGGGTTGCAAACTTATGTTATGGCACGCTAAAGAAAACACCGCTTTAGATAAGTTGCTACCAAAACTAAAATATGGTGTACAAGAAATCATGTATTCTAAGGAGATTTAACCAATGGTAGTAACAGCATTAGTAACTACAGCAGCAGCCACAACTTATGCAACAATTGAAGCAAACAATCGTGCAAGGGAACAAAGAAAACAGCAAGAAAAAGCATTAGAACAGCAAAGAATAGCTAATCAACAAGCAAAAGAAACTGCTGAAGCAGAAGCACAACGTGCTGATATTGCATATAACCAAGCAAACCAGCAGCAACCAGAAGTACAGGCTATTGTTAGTAGAAGTGAAGAAGCTGCAAATCAAGGCCCTGCTGCAACAGTATTAACTGGTGGTGATAATATGGTTAACCCAGTAGCACAAGCGGTAGCTAAAGGTAAAAGTAAGAAAGGAGGAGGAAGAGGAGATGCCAGTGGAGGCAGTTTATTAACAGGTCAAGTTGGCGTAGATCCTTCAGCATTAAATTTAGGTGGAAATAGTTTATTAGGAAACTAATTAATGAAAACAAAAAAGGAAAAGTTAATAACTAGGTGGGGTCATCTTAGGTCTGAAAGGGCTACATGGTGGTCACATTGGCAAGAAATTACAACATATTTATTACCAAGGAACGGACGCTATTTTCAACAAGATAGAAACAAAGGACATAGAAGACATAACTCAATATATGACAATACTGGTACAAGAGCATTAAGAACATTAGGTGCTGGCATGATGGCTGGTGCTACGTCACCTGCAAGACCATGGTTTAGGTTAGGTACAGCAGATCCAGAGTTAAATAGCTATGGGCCTGTCAAATTATGGTTAGCAGATGTTACACAACGTATGCAATTAGTGTTTCAAAAATCCAATACATACCGAACATTACATGGAATATACGAAGAACTTGGAGCATTTGGCACGGCTGGCTCTATTATCCTCCCCGATAGCCAAAACGCTATACATCATTACCCTGTGACTATTGGAGAATATGCAATAGCTACGGATTATCAAGGCAGAGTCAACACTTTGTACAGAGAATTTCAAAAAACAGTAGGAGAAGTGGTAAGAGAGTTTGGATATAACAAATGTTCAACGTCTGTTAAAAACTTGTACGACAGAGGTTCATTAGATAGCTGGATTACATTGGTTCATGCCATAGAACCAAGGGATGATAGAGATCGTAATTACAAAAAAAAGGACAATATGAATATGCCATACAAGTCTTGTTACTTTGAAACAGGCAGTGATGGCGATCAAGTGTTAAGAGAAAGCGGATTTAAAGAATTTCCAGCAGTTATACCAAGATGGGGCGTGGCAGGTGGTGATATTTATGGCAATTCACCCGGTATGGAGTCGTTAGGCGACATAAAACAGTTACAACATGAGCAATTACGCAAAGCGCAGGGCATTGATTACCAAACAAAGCCACCATTACAAGTGCCTAGCTACATGAAAAACAGAGATGTAGACAGTTTGCCGGGTGGAGTTACGTTTATTGATGGGGCGCAAGGCAAAATTGAGACAGCATTTAACGTAAATTTAAATCTTGATCATTTATTACGAGATATACAAGATGTTCGTGGACGTATTAACAGTAGTTTNTATGCTGATTTGTTTCTTATGTTGGCAAATGCTACTGATACACGCATGACAGCAACAGAAGTAGCAGAACGACACGAAGAAAAACTGCTTATGCTAGGGCCTGTGTTAGAGCGTTTACATAATGAATTATTAGATCCATTGATTGATATTACTTTTGACAGAATGGTAGAAGCTGGACTAATACCACCAGCCCCAGAAGAGTTGCAAGGCATGGAATTGAGCGTAGAATTTGTATCTATGTTGGCGCAAGCGCAACGTGCTATTGGTACAAACAGTGTAGATAGATATGTAAACAGCATGGGTATGGTTGCACAAATGAAACCTGATGTACTTGATAAGTTTGATTCTGATGCATGGGCTGATGGTTATGCTGATATGTTAGGTGTTGACCCATCGTTAATAGTTGCAGGGCCACAAGTTGCAAAGATACGTCAAGCAAGAGCGCAAGCACAACAAGCAGCAGCACAACAAGAAGCACAAAATCAAGCTGCTGAAAATATGTCAAAGTTAGGTAAAGTAGATGCAGGTAATGCTATGGACATGATTAATCAATTTAGCGGTTACAATTCACCATCACCATTGGAGGTATAACAAATGGATTTAATTGATTTAAAAAAAGACCCACAACCTATTGACAGTAATGAAATGTACGATGAACCCATGTATAGCTACGGTTTATGTATATCTTTAGGTAGAGAAGAGTTAGAAAAATTAGGCATAGAAAAATTACCAGAAGCTGGTAGCGAAATGATGATTAAAGGATTGGCATATGTCAAAACTGTTAGAGAAAGCAAAGAACAAGATGGTGTAGAACAAAATGTAGAGTTGCAAATAACTGCTATGGGTATAGAACCATTTGATAAAAGTGGTGATCAGGCAGAAGGATTGTATGGAGAAAAGGCAGCGACAGCACCACCAAAGGCAGAACCTGCTGCTAAACAAGCTACATACTTAGCATAGGAGGTTTTAATGAGCAAAAACATTACAACGCC
>FUFK010047849.1_pt1 | contig 10907 bp, 7 predicted proteins | sample 1021851 | NCBI WGS metagenome assembly FUFK01 (sample SAMEA51879418, study PRJEB19060) | metagenome
CCGATATAACCGACTACAAAAAGCAAGCAACGGAACTGCGTGAAAGCAATGCTAAGAATGCCGTGCTTTCCGAGGCAATGAACAAATCGTCTAATGGGATAATAATATCTGATAAAAATGATAAGTTTATATTCACAAATACTTTTGTAAAAGAAAACTCGAAAAAATCAGGCATAGTAATAACCGAAGAGATGCACTACATCGACTACATTCGGCAAATGATTAATGCTGGCGTCGTAAAGCTTCCAGATGATTTATCACTAGACGATTTTCTTTCATCAAGAATTGAAAATAGAGCTAAAATTACTTCTGAAGAAGTAAGGGAACTGAACACGGAAACAATGGGTACCAGATTGTTAACGGAGACCCGTTTGGACGATGGCGGATTAGTTACAATTTCCACCGATATAACTGACTTGAAAAGACAAAATGAAGCGCTAGAACGTTTATCCTCTGCTATGCAGGAGGTGCCAAACGGAATGATGTTATGGGATAAAGATGACAAGTTGGTATTTGTAAACAAGTTCGTTAATCAGGTTCAAAAAAAGCGGGGAATTAAATCCTTCGAACTCGGTGATACATGGATCGAGATACAAAAATCAATGATCAAAGATGGTGCGATCGCCATACCTGATGGAAAATCCGAGAAAGAATTCCTTAAAGAGATTTCTACTTCTAGAGCAAATTTAAAAGGCCAACAAGTTAGAGAACGGACTACTAGCGAGGGCCAGCAATTTCTCTTAACCGATGCACGATTGGACGATGGTGGCCTTGTTACCATCGTAACAGATGTAACCGAGCTTAAGAAGCAAGAGGCGGAACTTCAACGGTTGAGAACTGCAACGGATTTGAGTTCGGTGGGATCAATGATTTGGGATAAAGACGACCGNCTTATTTATGCTAATCGCTTTGTTAAAGAGCATAATAAGGAGGTTCATGGGGTAGAGATAGAGGAGGGTATCACTTATACTGATTTTGCAAGGTCTTTAATGGATAAGGGCGCACTCGTTGTACCAGATGATACTACCTTGGATGACTTTTTAGAAAAGCAATTAAAAAACCGAGCTTTGGTAACGTATCAACACGATGGAGAGAACGAATCCCAAAGTTTTGAGAGAGAATTTGGCGACAAAACCTTCTTAAGCTCCATGGTGCGACTACAGGACGGTAGTCTATTTCAGACCTTTGCAGATATCACAGAACTTAAGAAACATGAATTAGAGTTAGCGAGATTAAATACAGCTACTGATTATAGTTCGGTGGGGACATTGATCTGGAATAAAGATGATGTGCTCATTTATTTTAACAGGAGCGCGCATCAGTTTGGCTTAAATAGCTTTGATTTCGAGTTTCGTCTAGGTGCCTCTTATGACGAAGTAGCGAGGCGACAAGTTGAGACTGCGTCCTTTGAAATTCCCGACAATATGACTGATGAAGAGTTCATTGCGCAGTTGAAATCGCAACGCGCTAGTATTTTATATACTGAGAACGAGGATAGTGTAGCTGAAAGTTTTGAGCGTGTTGTTGGCGATGACACGTATCTTTTCTCTTACATTAGGCTTAAAGACGGAAGTTTGTTCCAGGCTTTCACAGATATAACTGAGCAGAAACGTAGGGAATCTGAATTGCAAAGATTGAGTGACGGAATTAACTCGATCTCAAATGGATTAGTATTTTGGGACGAAAACCAGAATCTCGTGTTCTGTAATGCTGTAGCAACTGAGTTTAGTAAAAAACAAGGCTTTGATATGAGGCCAGGGGTGAATCGGTTAGATATGAGAAAACATTTCATCGCCACTGGAATGAGGCCTGGTGAAAGTGGTAAAGAGGGTCTTACAGAAAATGATATTCAGCAACAATTAATGAAGGTAGGCACTACCGAGCGCGAGCAGGTTTACTCTGATGGAACCGTTCTTCTTTTTTCAGACAAAACGTTTCCAGACGGATCGGTTATTAGCGTCTACACCGATATAACAGAACGAAAAAAAAGAGAAGCCGACCTTANGCGTTTGAGCGATGCTATAGAACAAATTCCAAATCAGGTGATGTTTTGGGATCAGAACAGTCGATTAATTATAGCCAATAAGCAATCTAGAAGTTTTCAGAAAAAGTACGGATTTTCCATGGAGCCAGGTGTTCTTAGGCTAGACATGAGGAAAAATCTTATTAACAANGGAATGATGAAAGAGGGGGAANCCGNAACCGAGGAGAAGGAGCGAAAATCNGAATTAAAGATACTTAAAGAAAAAGGATATCATGAAAGAGAGCGCGTCTTCACGGACGGCACTGCATTACTCTTTTCGGATACATTATTACCCGATGGGTCTGTTATAAATTTTGCTACCGATATCACAGAACGTAAGAAGCGTGAGGAAACAAATCGAAGATTAACTGACGCATTGGAACAAATTCCCAATGGAATGTCTTTTTGGGATAAAGATGGCGGCCTGATCCAAGCAAATAAAAAAGCGCGTAATTTGTGGAAAAGCTTCGGGATTGATTTAGCGCCCGGTCAGACTAGAGCAAAGATGCGCGAAATGATGTTAGAAAAAGACGCAGTTATCCTTGCTGAGGGAAAAAGTAAAGAACAACAAAAAGCTGAGAGAGAAAAATTCTGGCAAGAGCTGAAGTCGGATGAGGTTCGGGAAACAGAATTTACAAATGGCATGACAGTTTCTTTTACGACAACTCGTTTAACTGATGGTAGCACAGTTGTTTTTGGAACAGATATAACAGAAAGAAAGAAGCGGGAAGTTATAAATAATCGATTAAATGAAGCAATTGAGATGATACAAAACGGTGTTATGTTCTGGGACAAAGAAAATAAATTGATCCTCGCNAACCAAATAGCTCGAGATTTNCAGAGTCAACATGGCTTCGACTTAGTGCCCGGCGTTCATCGCAGTGAAATGCGCAAAGCTATGGTAGCTGCAGGGTTGCTACCCAAACCGGAAGTATCGGCAGAGGCTTCCGTGGAAGAGCAGAGGAAAGTGCTCAGCGAAACAGGAAAGGAAATAAGAGAAGTAACTTTTTCTAATGGAATTGTTTTTCTCTTTGCTAATACAATGCTATCAGACGGCTCAGTAATTAATTTTTTCACAGACATAACAGAGCGAAAGAAACGCGAAGAGACCAACCGCAGGTTGACTGAAGCGCTTGAGCAAATTCCGAACGGATTGTTGTTTTGGGATAAAGANGANAATTTGATCGGCGTAAACAGAATGGTCANAGAGCTCTGGAATAAGTTTGGTGTTGCTCTTGACGTTGGCCAGCCTAGATCCTCAATGCGAGATCAGTTTTTGTCAAATAATGCAATAATATTTTCAAGCGAAGAGTCAAAGGAACAAAGAATTCTCGAGAGACAAAAGAGTTGGCAACAAATTGAAGGACAACAAGTAAGAGAAACGGAGTTCGCTGACGGAACGATTCTTTTGTTCAATGACACGAGATTGAAGGATGGCAGTACCCTAAGCTTTGCATCGAATATTACAGAACTGAAAAAAAGAGAAAAAGATCTCGAATTAGCTAAAATTGAAGCGGATGAAGCTAACGAAGCTAAAAGTCAATTTTTAGCGAACATGAGTCATGAGCTGCGTACGCCGCTAAATGCTGTAATTGGTCTAACAGAAATGCTCAAGGAAGACGCCGAGGACGATAACTTGGACGACTATCTCGAGCCTTTAGATCGAATACACAATGCCAGTCGTCATTTACTAACATTAATCAATGACGTTCTAGATCTTTCAAAAATAGAAGCAGGTAAGATCGAGCTATATTTTGAGCAATTTCTTGTCTCCGATATCATGAGAGATATTATGGCGACGTCGGAGCCTTTGGCCCAGAAAAATAATAATGAGCTTATTTTAAGAAATAATCTGGAGTTTGACTCAATACATTCAGACCAAACACGGGTGCGCCAGATTGTATTGAACTTAGTGTCGAATGCGTGCAAATTCACGGAAAATGGTCAGGTAACCATCTCTTTAAATTCGCGAGCAAAAGGCGAAAAAGAATTTTTAGATATAGCTATAACTGACACCGGCATAGGAATGTCGGAAGCCCAAGTAAATAAGTTGTTTCAGGCATTTACGCAGGCTGATAGTTCAACAACGCGTAAGTATGGTGGCACGGGACTTGGCTTAATAATAACCAAACATTTAAGTAGAATTATGGGCGGTGACGTAGATGTCAGCAGCGTAGAAGGCGAAGGTACTACTTTTACTGCGTCAATCGTTATAAATGCTAATAGTAATGAAAATGTTGAAGCAGACGCCATCAAATATGATGCAGTTGTTTTGGGTGATGCAGATAAATCGTTGTCCTCAAAAGCCGAGCATACAATACTTATAATTGATGATGACCCTACGGTTCGAGACCTCATGAAACGACAGCTTGAGAGGGATGGTTTTGGGGTGTTAATAGCTGAAGATGGCCCATTGGGTATCAAAATAGCAATCGAAATGCAGCCNGATGCCGTTGTGCTAGATATTTTAATGCCGGGGATGGATGGGTGGTCTGTTCTAAGAACACTTAAACTGCAAGTGAAGAAACGGCAAATATACCTGTCATTATGGCCTCAATCTTAGACGAAAAAAATAGAGGGTTTTCACTGGGGGCGGCAGATTATTTATCCAAACCAGTTGAACGAGATCGTTTAATTTCCTCGATAGAAAAATTGATAGGTTCCGGTGATGGTAAGACGGTTTTCATCATCGAAGATGATGATGAGCTGAGATTTCTTTTGCGGGAGGCGTTGTCAAAAGAAGCGTACGACGTGATGGAAGCAGAAAACGGGAAAGTTGCACTGGAAGAGCTCGAGGCGGCTGTTGGGTCTCCAGATCTAATTTTATTAGATCTAAATATGCCAGTCATGAATGGTTTTGAATTTCTAGAGATTTATAGAGAAAAGTTCGGCAATGACGTTCCAATAGTTGTTGTTACCGGCGCGGATTTGACAGAAAAGGACAAAAAATTTCTCTCCGGTGAGGTTACCCGCATACTAGAAAAGACACCAGATACCGAGGGTACAATAGCTGGCGATATNGCTAAAGTATTGAGAAATGTGAGGATGGGATAGAGCAATGACAAAAATATTGTATGTAGAGGACAACGAAGACAACATCTATATGCTATCACGACGCTTAAAAAGAAAGAATTTTGACCTCGTTATTGCAAGGGACGGACAAGCTGGCGTGGAAGCAGCTCAAAAAGAAAATCCAGATATAATTCTGATGGACCTTAGTTTGCCAGTTTTAGATGGTTGGGGCGCTACAAGGAAACTGAAAAGCGACGCTTCAACGAAGGATATTCCAATCATTGCACTATCAGCTCATGCTATGGAGGAGCACAAATCTAGTGCTATCGAGGCAGGATGTAACGATTATGATACTAAACCAGTTGATTTTGCTCGATTGATGTCAAAAATTGAAGAGCAACTAGCAAAGGTATAGTTTTTATGTTGTCGAACGAAAGCGAAATACTTGTTGTTGATGATATAGAGGATAATAGGTATACGCTTGAGCGCCGCCTCAAACGGGATGGGTATGAAAATATCACTTTAGTTGACGGGGGTGCCGCAGCACTGGCACTAATAAGTGAACGGCAGTTTGATCTTATTCTATTAGATTTGATGATGCCGGAAATCAGCGGGTTGGATGTTTTAAAAAATCTTAAATCTGATCCACTGCACCGAAACATTCCAGTCATAATGGTAACTGCAGCAGATGAGGTAGAGACAGCTGCTGAATGCATTACTGTTGGGGCTGACGACTTTATCACCAAACCTTTCAATAAAACACTTTTGCGTGCCCGAGTGGCTGCATCACTTGAAAAAAAGAAGTTGCGCGATCAAGAAGCAATTTATCTTAATCGGATAGAGAAGGATAAACGCAAATCGCTAGATTTAGTTCGTTCATTTTTGCCCAAGTCAGCAGCATCAGAGATTAAATCGTTAGGTAAAGTGACACCTCGTAGGTACGAAGATGTGGCAATACTGATTTGTGACTTAGTTGGCTTTACTAAGTTTTGCGAAGATAATTCTCCGGAGACAGTTGTAGAGGAACTTGAAACTGTATTTGGCCTTTTCGAAAAAGTATTTGAAGAATATTCAATAGAGAAATTAAAAACTGTAGGCGATGCTATGGTTGGGGTCTCTGGCATCTCTAACGAGGCGGACGAGCCGGTATATGACATTGCTAAATGCGCTGTGGCGCTAAGTGAATTATCCAAAACGCGTGAGATAAAATGGGATCTCCATTTGGGGATACATTTTGGCCCCGTCGTGGCGGGCGTCATAGGTCAAAAGTCCATGCAGTTTGATTTCCTAGGCGAAACGGTCAACACCGCATTTAATATATGTGGTTTATCAGAAAAGAATGATATTTTGATTTCTAATGACGCGTGGATGCAATCACGTACGGACATAAAAGTAACGTCCATCGGCGCAGATAAATTAAGAGGAAATCATGCGGTCGAAATATTTAAATGCATAGAAGTTATCTAACTTCTAGACACGTCGTCATCAATTGATCAAAAAAGTGAAANTGCTTGGGTTAGTGCTTTCGGTCTTTTTGATAGCAGGTCCCCTTTTAGCATTGGGAGAAGTTAAAATCATGGGCAAGGCTTGGTGGGAGGCGTCAAGGCAATCCTCTGGTATCTCTCCTAATCCTGATGAAGTAATGGAAGCAGTGATTCAAGTGTTTGCAGCACGGGCCTTCAGTTGGCGTGGCATTNTTGGAGTTCACACTTGGATTGCTGTTAAGCCGACAAACGCCTCTGAATACACTGTGTATCAGTTGGTAGGTTGGCGTCTCAGGAGGGGAGAAGATCCGGTGGTCATTCAGCGAGATATTCCTGATCGTCTCTGGTATGANGCNGTNCCAGAATTGCTTGTGGATGTTCGCGGCGAGGGTGTTGATGAATTAATTAAAAAAATAGACAAGGCTGCAAAAACTTATCCGTATAGAAATACCTATTCCGTCTGGCCAGGACCAAATAGTAANACGTTCATCGCATGGATTGGCCGCATTGTACCAGAGTTACGTTTGGATCTGCCTCCTACTGCAATAGGAAAAGATTGGTTGGGAANGACAAATTTTTTTTCATCTACCCCAAGTGGNACCGGGTATCAGTTTTCAGTTTTAGGTCTTTTTGGTATTTTAATAGGAGTGGAAGAAGGGTTAGAAATTAACATCTTGGGATTAAACTTCGGAATTGACGTGTTTGATATGAGTTTGCGCCTGCCGGGTATTGGGAGACTTGGTTTTTCCCAGACTATTGAGCCTAGGGCTCTTTTAAAGCAAAACAGTCAACAGTTGTGATGTCTGGATAACTCAGAGAGTTTTATTGCCAAAATTGATTGCGTAAAAAAGTTTTGCATTAATTACGAAAAGGAAAAACTGTGCCCTGTAAAAATGGATCATCGAGAACTTGCGGTGAAATACCTATTTTGGATATGTCCCCTTTGGTCGATGGCAGTAACATTCAGGAATTAGCGAAGGAACTCAGGTCAGCTTGCAAAGATATTGGCTTTTTTTATGCCGTGAACCACGGCGTCTCTAACACTGTAATCACGAACGCATTCGAGGCATCACGCCGTTTTTTTGATCAGCCTCTGGAATGGCGAATGCAGGTGCATAAAGATCGTTTTCATCGTGGGTACTTACCACTGGGTACCACAAAGTATCCTGGAAAGCCCGCTGATTTGAAAGACAGCTTTGATATCGGGGTAGATTTACCGCTGACACATCCGGATGTTGAAGGAGGACTACCCTTGCATGGCCCTAATCAGTGGCCAGTTGCTGGGTGGTTCAAAGAGCCGGCTGAGCTCTACTTTTCTGCGGTAAAGTCCTTTGGATTTAAATTATTGCTCTTGTTCGCCAAAAGCCTAGAACTCGAAGACGATTTTTTCTTAAGGCATTATGATAATCCGACAATACTTATGCGTATGTTACATTATCCACCGCAATCGGAGGCAAAAGAGGATGGTTCGATCGGTGCTCTTGCTCACACAGATTACGGAGTGATAACTGTACTGGCGCAGGATCCACTGGGTGGTTTGGAATTAGAACGTCGAGACGGTAGTTGGATTAAGGCACCATATATTCCCGGGACATTTGTTGTGAATATTGGTGATTTAATGGGGAGATGGACAAATGATGTTTATAGATCAAATAAACATCAGGTTATAAATCGGTTGGGCGTAGAGAGATTTTCTATACCGTTTTTTTTCAATCCTAATCATAGGTCAGTGATAGAGTGTATACCGACTTGTAAAACCTTAGAAAGGCCCGCTCGATATCCGCCAGTAGTTGCTGGGGAATATATAGCTAACAAAATACGAGCGAATCAAGGGTTTAAAGGGTAGGTACTACCATCTAGACTCACGCAATTTTTATTAAGACAAGATGTCTATTCAGCGGCGAGGCGTTGTCGCCTTATTTGAAATCCATATTTTTTATCGAGCTCTAAGTCTTCCAATATTGCTAAACCTCGGTCCAATTCAGCGCCTTCTAGAAGACGTAATGGTTTTCTCAGTGGCCCTGCTGGCAGGCCTACTGCATGCATTAAACTTTTCACACTGACAGGATTTATATGGGAATAATTGTATTTCAATAATTCGAGGTTATGTAACCATGCTTCGCGGCAGGCAAATGCATCCTCACCTGTCTTCCATGGTGTCGATATAACTGCCATTTCCTGCGGGATAATGTTGCCACTCATATTGGCTGTACCATGTCCGCCTAGTGACATCATTGAAATCACCAACCCTAAATTAGGTGCGCAGCAACACATAAGTGAGAGATCGGGTTTAGCAGCACAGAGTTCTGCAGCCTGTCCAACACGGGTTGTGGATTCCTTTAACACCACGATATTTTCATGGCGGGCTAGTTTTAAAATATCAGAAGTTGTTAAGTCCGTTTTTACTCTTGGTGGATTATTATAGAAGCCAATAGGTATGGTAGAGGCGTCAGCGATTTCCAAACAAAAATCGACGATATCGGCATTCGACGCGCAGATATAGGCTGGAGCGGCTATTATAGCACCATCTGCGCCATGGCTGCCCGCGTGATGGATAAAGTCTTTGGTTGTCTCTGTGTTTTGCCCTGTGCAACCGTAATAGAAAAGCATGCGTCCATTATGGAATTTCATCGTTTCTTCGAGGATATGTTTCCTTTCGTCTGTTGACAGCATCGAAACTTCNCCCGTGGATCCCATTATCAAGACAGCCCGAGTTCCATTTTCTTGATGAAAATCTAATAGGGTCCTAAAACCCTCTATATCAACACTGCCATCATTATTAAAGGGTGTGATAAGGGCTACAAANGANCCCTCTGGTTTAATATGGGGCATGAGTAAACTCCAGACATAAAACTTGATTACAAANCATGTAAACTCAAAGTATATACTTCAAAGGCTCTGAAAGTAAAAAAAAATGTGGTCCTTTATCCTTGGGAATGCTCCAAGAGAAAGTTACGGGTAAGCTGGGATATTTTTTTACTTCGTGTTTCTGGCAGCATGTGGCCGCCGAAATTTAGACAATATTTGGTCGTGTTTTTAATTTCTTTAGTAAGATTATCAGCATGCCATGGCGGCATTAAAATGTCATCCTTACTGGTGATCACTAGGCATGGTGAGGTAACCTTGTGCGTAAATGTTCGTGCGTCAAAATTGAGTATACTATTTAATCGTCTTTCTATTTGTAACGCATTATGCGGAAAGCGTTTGGCTGCAATCGCTTTAGCTTCAAATGCTTCCGTGTACTCCGCTTTATAATTAGCTGGGAACAAGATTGTAGAATTAAAATGAGTGTAAGAGTATGGAGACAATTGCTTTGCAGCATCAATCCTTAGCCTTTGTAAGGTAGTCAGTTGTTCATCGGCATAACTCCATGGATTTACTAAAGTAAGCGTTTTTACGCGTGGGGGTTGAGAGCTAGCCCAAGAGATCCCCAATCCACATCCAGTGGAATGACAAAATAAATGTGATGCCTCAATATCTAAATGATCTAAAAGGCAATTAACCTCGGTCATTCTATCTGATATACTAGGGTCATATTTGTCAGAGTTTGCAACACTACGGCCTGTTCCCAATTGGTCAAATAAAATAACAGAAAATTTTTTCGATAAACTATTTACCAAAGCTTTAGTTCCGTTTGGACCGACGCTTTGTGGCAATAAAAATAAAATTGGAACCCCGGTTCCCAACAGCTCATAATAAATTTCACCGTCTGGATGACGAACCACAGGCATCACTCTGTCCTTCTAAATCTGTAAGTTTGCGATCTCGAGTAATATGGTATTATCAAANNAGACAAACTTAAAGATTAGAATAGGGGTACGTAGATGGCCAATCAAATAGCTTTGATCCTGGGAGTTGGTGCTGAAGATGGGATTGGCGGTGCTTTATGCAGAAGGGCAGCGCAAGACGGATATCATGTTGTTGCCGTTGGTCGTACAGAGGAGAAATTACGAAAAATAGTTGGAGCAATAAACAATAATGGTGGAAAAGCAAGCTCCTTTGCCGTTGATTTAACGAGAGAGCCCGAGATCGTATCACTATTTATGAAGATCGACGATATGAACGAGGAATTGGCCTTCGTCTGTTATAATGCGGGAAACGCTTTCAGATGTGAAACCACTGAAATGACAGCTGCTTTTTTTGAAGAGGCTTGGCGTATTTGTTGTTTGGGTGGTTTCGTAAGTGGCCGAGAAGCTGCCGCTAGATTAGGCGCGTATGGATCTGGGACTATTGTATTTACTGGCGCAACCGCCTCTCTTAAGGCTCGTCCACCTTTTTTGGCGTTTGCGTCTGCAAAATTTGGTTTAAGGGCAGTTGCAAGTGGGTTGGCAAGAGAATACGGTCCAAAAGGAGTACATGTTTCGCATGTCATAATTGATGGTGGTATT
>FUFK010046199.1_pt1 | contig 10906 bp, 3 predicted proteins | sample 1021851 | NCBI WGS metagenome assembly FUFK01 (sample SAMEA51879418, study PRJEB19060) | metagenome
AAGCTTTCATTTATACCGCCCCACATAGCATTAATATCTTGAGCTGAATTGCTTTCTAACAACTCTGAAAAATAATCTTGTGTACCTACATTAACAGCTTCTTGATATACTTCTTGAAAACCTTCTGATATATTAGCAGCAAAGTATCTTAATGCACCATGAGCACCTAATCTAGCTGTACCACCAACTGTCCAAGACTTTATTCTCTTCAAAGAAGGCAGACCTAAGAAACCTTCACCTGCGTCTTCAAATACATCTTTACTTGCTTTACCTGCAGCATCTCTAACTGGCTTGGTTCTTACAATTCTTCTACCAAGATTAGTTAGTGACTCATCAAATATTCTACCAAGTCTGCCACCAAATCCTGCTAGTGATCTTCTTAGTACAATCTGATTTGTAAGGAATATAGCCGGTGCATTCCATTGTAATGTTCTAAATGCTGCCTGTGCTGCATTATCATTTGCTTTACTTAATTCTGCAAATGTAAGTTCTCTTCCTAATTTTTTCTGTGCTATATTTACTGCATTAGCATATTGTTCATTATATGTTATACCAGATTCCATTTTACTTTCTGCAATAGCTAAGTTTAATGCTCTTAGATCTCTATAAAATCCACCAAATACAGTTGCTGTTTTACCAATACCACCTAATCCTTGTATAGCTGCTTTAGTACTATTGAGTTCTCTTAAAGCACGCATAGTACCAGGCAATAAAAATTTAGCAACAGGTTGTTTACCTAATTTTATAGCTTGATAAAAGTTTCTGGCTCTATCTACACTATTAAATCCTCTAATCATATCATAGGTAGCTGATGCCATTCTACCAATAGCAAATGTGTCTTTAATAGCCTTACCCGTTCTGTATAAATTTCTACCAGTACCTGCAATAAAAGCTCCTATACCAGTTGGTGCACCTGCACCAGTTGCTGTCATAGCAGCCGATCCAACAGCAAGAACAAATTCTTCTAGTGCAATAGAACCTATGATACCCATTGTGTAAGCACTATTTAAAAGAAAGTTGTTAGTAAAAGCACCCACACCATCTCTGGTTGTGTTACCAACTCGCATAGCATTTTCAAAAGCCATTGCTCCTTCAAAGTCTGGATCTCCATACTCACCTGTAAATAAATCACCTATAGCTCTATAACCACTCATGAAAGCACTACCAAACAAACCAGAGAACTCACCACGCATCCTTGCCATGTCATCACTTAATCCAGAATTGTTATTATAAATTGCCTCTGTGTTTGGATTATATGGTGTAAAACCTAACTCAGTAAATTTGTTGTGTGCAAAATATCTATCAAATCCTGTATCAGCAGCACTAAAGTATCTAGGTATTTCAGGTAAAGGTTTGTCTGGTTGAAGAGAAACGTTATTTCTTCTAACAGAAGCCATAGGGTCTGACATGTCAAATCCTGTTGTAGAATCATTTCTTGTACCACTTGTAAATGTTTGAGGTATAATAAATTGATTAGCTCTTCTAGCTGCATCAAACATTTGTTCATTTACTGGGTTTTGCATACCATCTACAGGTATATCAGTTAATGGTATTGAGAATACATCTGATATAGGCAATGAATCCATTCTTTCATTTACTAATGGATCTTGTGTCGTACTTCCTAACGCACCTGGTAAAAGTTGATCAGATGGTCTAATGTTTGGTCTTTCTTCTGCCATCTTATGTTATTTATTTTTTTTGCTTTTTAAATAAGCTTCTTCTGCTTTTTCATTTCTTTGACTAATATTAAAGAAATCAATTTCTAAAGCGTTTATAACTGCATCTAGTTGTGTCAAAGGTATTGGTACACCGTTGCCATCTACTAGTGGTACACCCGCTCCTCTTTGATCTACCTCAAACTCTCCTGTGTCTGAGTTAAATGTTTTAGTTTGAAACTCATAAAAGAATTGTGCTCCTTGACTATACACTTTAAGATAACCACCAGATCTTGAATAGTCATCAAATATATAAGAATTATTTCCTGATAAGTTAATACTTGCGTTTACATCAGATACAGCGTCTTGTACATTATTTAGACTTCTACTGTTCATATCAAATCTTTTATCTACTATTACAGATACTTTAGTTCCATCTTGCTCTTCTAAAAAGGTTCTTATCTCATCCTTTTCATATCCATAACTAGTTAAAGTTTCACTAATAAAGTCATTATTCATATTAACTATGTAACCTGCTTGTTTATTTTCATCTCTTGCACCTCCTAATATACCCATGTATTGTATATCAAAAGTAGGATTCTTGCCTAGACCAGTGGTCTTTATATTACCATTAGTATCTCTTGGTGCATTTAACCATTGTGTAACCTCTGATGATAAAGCTATAAGTAAATTTTTACTCATCTGATCAATCTCACCACTCATATTATCTTTATTAAGGACACTACCTCTTTCTATAGATATAATGTTTGTACCTTGATTTAGTTCAGCTACTAAAGTTTTGAAATCATAGTATGCCTCATCTCCTTCTCTTGTAACTTGAGGATTGAATTGATTCTTTTGACCACTTACCATATTTGCAGAAGCACCAGTCATTTGGTCTGAGCTAATACCAATACTACCTTCAACAAAAGAAAATCTTTTGAATGGTGATACAAAATTTTCATCACCTTTATCATTACGGTGTATATCTATAGCACCATTTAAAGTAGCATTAATATATTTTACTTGGTTTTCATAATATTCTTTAGCTTGCTCTTCTGCTTTTTCTGGGCTAAATACTGTTTTATAATTTGTTGAAGTAGTACCTATACTTGTTGTTGGTGAACTAAATGAAGTAGTTGTACCATCTGCTACTCTTTTAGTATGTATATTTCTACCTCGTGCCCAATTAACATATTTTGTAATATATTCTTCTTCTGATAGTATAGAAGTTGGGGCTGGAGTATCAGCACCACTTACAGCATCTACTCCAGGTGGTAGAAGTACTTCATTATTAAATATATTAGGAATACCTCTGTTTTTAAGATTTGATACGTATTCACCATAACCTTCTTCTATTTGTAATAATGCATTATAGTTATTAAAAGCTGCATCAAACTGCATTTCTTTTAATGCAACATAACGTGCCTCTCTTTTATTTAAATCACCAGGAACTTCTCTTAGTTTCATTAATAACTGTTTATTAGCATTACTCAAGTCTGCTTCAACAAAAGAATTTTCTGTTTTTACTGTAGTAGCTGCTGACTCATAAAGCTCTTTTAAAAATCTTGAGTTTCCAGGATCAGATAAAAAAGTTTTAGCTTGGTCCATACTCATTGTATTACCATTTATAACTATGTTAGCTGCATCTCCACCATCTTTTAAACCCTCAGTTAGTTGGTGATATTTTAGTACAAAGTCAACCTGATCACCTTTCATCTGTTCAAGATAACGTTTCATGGCCTCTGCATCCATTTGTAGATTAGGTGAAGTAGTAAGTACCTCACCTTCATCTGAAATATTAGAAATATCTATATTACCAGCACCACTTTCATTTATTAACAATGAATTATTTCTTTGTTGAATCAATGCATTTTCATAGTCAATATTTCTTCTATCTAGTTCTGCTTTTTCTCTTTGAAGCATAGATTTTAGTTCTGCATTATATTGTGCTAGACCATATGGATTAGTATCAATCTCCATTTTAAAGTCTTTCATACTATATGACTTAGCAGCTGCTGCTAGATCCTTTTGTATGTTAACACCCATATACATCATAAATGCTTGATTCATTAAGTCCTTGTTAGTTGACTCAGCATTTATACCCATATTAATTATATTTCTTTTATCTTCTACACCTAAAATCAATGCTTTATATCTAGATTTAAAATCATTTGCAATCTTTTCAGATGAGTGTCCTTCAGGAAAATCATATTTTGCATTGTACTCTTCCCATCTAGCTGCCATGTCACCCATTTCTTCAGCTTTCTTTTTATCTTCACCTAATTCTAATGCAGCTTGTGTTGATATCTTGTCTATAGTATCTCTAGCCCAAAACTCTTCTGCTTGTGCAAAATTTGTAAACTCTCCGTTCTGCACTGCATTTTTAGCAAAGTTGTACGCATCTACTTCAGACTTTACACGGTAACCATTTATTACTCTAGGATCATCCATCAATGCTCTATTTAAATAGGCATATGCTTGGTCTGTAACTAAATCACCATTTTTTTGTTTTACAATCCATCTACCATCCTCAGTAAGTATATCTTTCTCTACAGAAAAACCTTGTTCATCAAGTAAAGCTAGTGAGTATTCATATAGATTTGGATTAGGTGTATACTTACCTATAGTCATATTAACAGCTTCCTCTGGAGATGCTGCTAAATATTTTTCCATTTGCATATTCAGATGATCAACACCTGTTTGCCAATATAAATCTCTTTGTGCTTTATCACCAGAACGAGATAAAGAATCAGCATATCTAGTTCCAAATTTGTAATTAGCTGTGTTAGTTAAGTCTCTAACTATATTATCATCTTCATAGAAAGGTGCAAATACACCTGTGGCCATATCTGCATTTTGACGTAATGACAAGTCATATCCTGATATTTGTGCCATTTTAGGTGCTATCTGTTGTGCAAACTGATCTCTTTTCTCTTGATTCTCTTCTCTACTCAAATCAGCAAATACAACTCTACTATAAGCATCATTAATAGCTTTATAGTTCTGATCATATCTTGTTTGCCTTGTACTTAATACATTAGACAAAAACTTATAATCAGGTACAAAGGGAGTTGCTTCCCTATCATACATCTTATAACCTTGTACATATGTTGCCATAATCTAAATTACTAAAATTTTTAATGTGTAAGAAATTAAATCTATACACTTTTATTGTTTACTTTCTTCTTCCGTCTGTTGTTCCTATATAAAATGGTACTACTGGTGCCTTGATACTTTTACCATCTTTACCAACAGTATTGCCTTGATATCCTAAATTACCTGCATTAGCAGCATAACCTGCAGCTGGTGTGTTTGCATATCCTGATGGTTGTCCTGCATTTGCTGCCCCTGATCCAACCAAAAGCTTACTAACTAAATCATCACTAAGACCTAAACTCTTAGCATATTTAGCAAACTCACCCATTTTTTCTAAGTTAGCATATGGATCTGCTGGCTGATTAGGCTTAAATAACCCTGCAGTATCTACGTTCATAACCATACCTCCTGATCTAGGATCAATATCAAAGTAAGGTGTTAATGTATTTAAGTTATATGTATTAGCTCTATTAGTTAAAGCATTAGCATATAAATCAGCAAACTGTTCTCTGTCAAGATTTCTTTCATCCATGTAGTTTTGTATAGCTAAATTAGTTCCGTCAAAAACATCTGCATAATTAGCACGCTCTGCAGCATCTGTTCTCATATCAATTTGAGCTTGCATAGCATCTGCTTTGTTAAGTATACCTACGTTAGCTGCATCATACTTACCTAAAGTATTAGCAATATTTTTAAATGCTGTACCTGTATTTCTAAACATATTAGCACTAAGTGTCTGTGGACCAAACATGCCAGCTGCGTCAGCACCAATAGCTGCTTGTTCATTTATAGCAGCTATAGCTCTAGTTGGATCTAACAATACTGGATCCAACTCTATCTGTTCTACTGCCATTCTACTTGGTGTAAGCAAATCTCTATCTCTTTTAGATAGTGCGTCCATCTTGACCATATCCTGTCTGTAGAAATCAGGAATTGGTGGTACTTTGCCTGGTGGCAGTGGATCTTTTTCTTCTTCTGGCAGTGGATCTTCTTCTTCTTCTGGCTCAGGTAATCCTGTAAAGTCTCTTCTATTNAGAGTATACTCACCAAACTTACCATCAAGAGCTGCTTTTTTATTTTTACCAGTAGCGTCTTTGTCAAACCCATATGTTTTAATAAAGTCTTCTTTGCTTATATCTAGTTCTTCAAGTTGTGCTCTAAGCTCAGGGTCTTCTTCATACTTTGCTTCTAGTGCACTATTTACATTTTTTTGATACTCTAGTACAAAGTCATCATTATCAAACCAATCTTTTCCTTTATCTTCTACAAGAGCGTCATAGTTATCATAACCCATAACTTTCATGGTCTCTTTATTATTGTCAAACCACTGCCTTAAGTTTTCTTCAGTTACATCACCATATAAACCTGAGTCTTGTCTCTGTTGAGTGTCTTCTATTCCTTGATCACCAACATCCATAGTAGGTCTTATCTCTATACCTTTATCTTGCAGCATATTATCAATTTTTGCTAAAGATTCAGTAATAAGAGGACTTCTTCCTTCACCAAGATTTTCAATATCATCAGCTACAATTCTAACTATTTCATTAACTGCTTCTTCTTGCTCTTCATTAGATATATCTGTGTTTTGTGATACTTGATTAACCTTATCTATAATTGCTTTTATTTGTTGTTGCACTTCTGGTGCTTGTGGATCTGGTGCAGCTTCAAGAATAGATTTTATAGTATTCTCTATAGCTTTAGGTAAATTAGAAAAGTCTGTTCTATCACCACCAGTTTGTGCTTTAGGTAAAACAGGTTGTTCATCTTCTACTATCTCCATACCATAAGCTGCTTTTGCTCTATTCTGTGCTATCTGTGCATCCATCATAGCAGCAAAGTTTACAGGATCTTGTCCTTGTGATTGTATAAAAGGAAACGCTGCAGTAGGCACACCATCTTCAAATCCTTTTTTCATTTCTTGACCAAATGCAAGTTTAGATAAACTCATCATATTCTTATCTAACATTAACTCTGCACTTCTTTCAGTTATACTATCTGAGTGAGGACTACCAGCAGCTGCTATAAATTCATTCAATGGAAACTTTTTAGATAATTCTGCAGGTGTCATACGTTTTTTAGTTTCTATTCCAAAGCCAGCTATCTCATCTGGTTTCATTCTCATCTTTGGTGTGTCAGAAAAAATAAAAGATTGATCTGGTAAGAACATAGGTACACCACCTTGACTATGTCTTGGTCCTGTTATATTGTATAATCCAAACGTTCCATTATTATTTAAATCAGATAATACTGTCTCACCACCTTCTGCTTCAATATTAGCAAACTCTCTCGGCACAGAAGAGAGTGAATATCTTACATCATCTTTCTTTTCACCATTACCGTTATTAGCATAAGTTGTAACTAGACCATAATCCATTTGATCACCAGTTACAAAGCCACCACCATAGGAAGCTTTTTTCATAATCTTACCATTTCTGATCTCAAAGCCGTGTGGAACTTTTTTGATTCTTATCTTTTTTTTCTTTTTCTTTTTACCGTGATGTGCCATAATTATTCTATTATTTCTATGTCAGCACCTGCTGCCATAAGTTGTTTTAATGTTATATCATCTACCTCTACTTCACCACCATGCTCTCCATATGATGTTGTTACAGACAAGTCAGGCATAAGTAGTCCAGTATTAGTATCATATAAACCTCTATCTGTTCTTTCTGATGTACCAAACATATTGTCTGCCATGTTAAGTCTTCTCATTTCTTCTTCTGCTTCAGCAACTTTTCTGCTTTGAAACATATCATTTAATACAGAAGCTGCACCCACTGCAAAATCAGAACCTTTTACAAATGCCTGAAATGGGACACTGCTTTCTAATCTGTTAAGTGCTGTAAATGCTCTATTCTTTAATCCTTCTAAACCTTTTCCAAAATCTCTTTTTACTGTAGCTCCTTGGACTTCAGGTGCCGCAGGATTTTCTATACCTACTTGTCTCTCTTCTTCTCCTACTTGTACCATTTCTGTATTTTCTATAAATGGTTGAACGGACTGTTGTTGCTGTGCAGGTGTAGGTCCTAAATCAGGGAATCTTTGTTGTAACTCTAAGTCTTGCATATTCTGCATAGTGCTTGCTAAATCTGTTTGTGGACTTAACAAACTCATAAAGTTAAAATCTGGATTTGGTACCATAGTAGTTTGTTCCTCCATTATAGGAAATGTTTCCATAACTGGTAGAGGTGTACCTTGAAAATTAAACCCATATTGTCCTTTTGGTATACCAGCATCATCATTTGTACCTGCTACTTTTGTTTGTCCATCACTAACTTGATCTATTAAACTATTTATAAAATCTTGATTTCCTGTGTATCTTACTACTTTAATCATATCATCTTCGCCTGGACTAAATGCAGTGCTAGTTTTTAAACCAGTTGTTACACTACCTGGATTATAAATAGATTCCCCTGGGTTGCTTTTATCACCTGTATATATTACTGCATGATTTGTGTATGGATAACCTACTCTTGCATAGTCTCCAGCCATTTCATCACCTGTAGCAACGTTAACAAATTTAAAACCTTGATCACCTGTTTTATAGTCATAAATACCGTCTTGTTGCATATTACCAGGAATAACTGCTATCTTGTCTCCTCCTCTATATGTTCTATTATTAATAACCATAGGTTCCATATTTATAGGGTATGTTACATTAGCATCTCTTAGAATAGAACAAGCGTATGTATTACATGCAAATCCTTCTTTTTCTAAATAGTTGAACATTGGTTTACTTAAAAATCCAGCTCCTGGAATTATGTCAGGGTTGCCTTCTGCATCTGTGTATAGGCTAGATTCTCTATTTGGTAAACTACCTTCTTCAAGTCTTTCATCTAGTTGTGAAATACCTAATCTGAAGTTTTTCAAAAAGTTTTCTTCTGCAATACCATAATTAGTGAGTTCTGCAAAAAGATTATTTTTTTGTTCTTCTGAAAGATTTCCTTTGTTTATCTCTTCTTGTATCTCCAACAGTCTACGTTGATCATATGATCTAGTATTAGTTTCATTTACTTCACCTTTCTTTTGAAACTTAAAAAGTTTTGGGTTTAATTTACTCTTAATATCAGTCTCATAAAAAGTTCTCATTTTATCATAGAAGTTTTCAGATCTATTTTTTATGTCTTCAATAGTTATCTCTCCTTTTTCTATAAGATCATTAAATACATCTTCCATTTTATTACCTAGCTTATCTACACCAGTAGTAACTATATCACTAACATCTGATATTGCACTACCTACTCCATCTAATGCATCTTTAATTTTATTATCTTTAGGTTGCTCTTGCATAGGCGGTAAACCCATTATACTTGTTGTTGCATCTGTTAATGTTTTAAGTACACTAGGTCTCAAAGTAGTAAGACCATCAGGTGCATTTATACTATCTCTATTTTTAAAAGTTATGGTGCTATCTGTATAGAAAGTATTAGTAGGATCATTAGGATCATTACTATAGTTTAGTTGTCCTGTAGGATCTATTGTATTCTTACCAAGTAATCTTTTACCAAACTTTGATGCCTCAAACAAATCTTTTGCATCATATTCATATGTTCCTGGTGTAGTATCATCATCATACATAACCTTGTAATCATACATTCTAGGTACTACTACATTCTTACGGAACTCTCTCTTACCTTTCATATCTCTGAAGATACCATCTTTGAATCCATCTCCGTCAGTATCTTTACCACCAAAAAAGTCTTGGAAGCCACTTTTTAAAACATTGAATGCATCTCCAATATTAACGTCACCAGCCTCCATACCATAGTTCAATGGCATGTATCTAGGACGATACCTGAAGTCTCTACCTTCCACTGCTTTGTTTAAACTTTTTTTATGTAACTTTCTAATACTCATACTATATCTATAATATACAAATTAATAAGGACAATATCTAATGTTTAACCATCTACTAAAAATGACATTACATAGTTTGGTGTACTCATATTTGCTTCTTTTGCTTGGTTATGATAGATTCTATTTACTTTATCAAACACGCTTTGCACAAAATCTATGCTTGAACTATTATCATATACACCATTTACAAAGTCCTTATATATTCTAAGTTTACCACCCATTTTCTTTTTAGGTAATGTTTTAATTTTACCATTGTGAGTTCTAGCATATCTATTGTTAGCATCTTCCATACTAGGTATAAGTGTACCAGAATAAGTTTTACCTTTAAACTTCCAGCTCACTGAGCCACCTGCTTTCTTTTCTTCTCGTGGTACCTTTGTAAACTCTTGTTTAAAACCTACATTTGCGTCATCTTCTAAATATACTCTACCATATACTTCTGGTGCATTTAGTCCTNCCAAAGATTGAGCTGCATCTGATACAGTTGTTGCAGCTTTATTTTTAAACGGTTGTAAATCCCATATATCATAGTAAGATATATATTGACCTTTATCATCTTCTCCTATACTTAGAGTAAAATTACCAAGCGTATTTACATTTTGATCATCTCCTGCCCAGTAATTAACACCATCTTTATATCCTCTAACTTGTCTTATAAACTCTTGAGGATCTTTCTGCAACTGATTTATTATATAACTTTCTGTAGCTGGAGATTTGTAATATACTGTGTCAGCATCTTTAGATTTAGAAGGTTTATATTCATCTTGTATAGGTATGGAATTATACTCTTGATCTACACCTAAAAGAATATTCAGAAGATCTTGTCTTTCTTGTAGTGGAGCAATATTAGATGGATTTGCATATAACTCTTCTATCTTACGTTCTTCAACTTTATTTTTTGGTAGATTAAACATAGCACTTATAAGCTTATTAATAGCTGGTAATCCAAACCTATTAGTCAAACTGTTTGCTGTAGCTCCTGGTCTATTGTCTACTAACCTATTTGTAGCTTTAGAAACGTTTTTACCAAGTGTAACTCCTTTTACTGCTGATGATCCATCAAACAGTTGAGGATACCCAAGGCTATTCTGGTATCCAACAGGTAACATATTTTGTGATATATTCTCTTTACCTTTTTGTATAAAAGCACTTATAAGAGGTGCCCCAGGACTTACTAAAGTGTTAAGTAATGTTTTAGGGTCAATATTACCACCCTCTTGCTTTTTCCATCCTGCTGCATTACGTGCAAAATTAGCCATCTTTACAATTGATGGAGGGTACTTATCTTTATTTGC
>FUFK010067943.1_pt1 | contig 10904 bp, 11 predicted proteins | sample 1021851 | NCBI WGS metagenome assembly FUFK01 (sample SAMEA51879418, study PRJEB19060) | metagenome
AGTAACGCTGACTGTAACCGGGTGACGAAACTGCTGACGCCCACCACCACTGACACAGCAAGCACCAGTGCCATGAGCAGTATCCCCAGCTCGCCGCTGCGCCACTCTCTNNCNAGCANNTTCCNGGTNAGCGCCTGTNTCACGGCCCGNACAACTNCCCCGCCGTCATCGAAAAGCGCCTATCGCACCGCTCGGCGAGTCGCTCATCATGGGTGACGAGCACCAGTGTCGTGCTCGCACGGGCATTGAGCTCAAACAGCAAATCAANAATGCGCTCGCCGGTGCGGGTATCAAGGTTCCCGGTGGGTTCATCGGCGAACAATACCGCCGGCTCTCGCGCAAAAGCCCGGGCAATGGCAACTCGCTGCTGCTCACCTCCAGACAGCGTGGTAGGAAAATGCCCCAGCCTGTCCTGCAGCCCGACCTCCCTCAAAAAACGCTCGGCAATACTGCCTGCCTCATAAATGCCTGCCAGTTCGAGCGGGAGCATTACGTTCTCCTTTGCGGTCAGCGCGGGGAGCAATTGGAAGTTCTGAAAAACGAAGCCCACTTTCTCAGCGCGCAACCGGGCACGTGCGTCCTCATCCAACGCGCTGAGGTTCACTCCGTCGAGCCGCACCTCCCCCGCGGAAGCCACGTCCATGCCCGCGAGCAGTCCCAGCAAGGTAGACTTACCGGAACCGGAAGCACCGACAATCGCGGCGGATGTACCGGCTACAATCTCCAGATCAACGCCCCGCAATATGGCGAGATCACCATCAGCGGTGGGAACCGTTTTAAGGAGCTGGCTAACTTTGATCATACTGCGTGTCCTCGCACGACGCTTACGAGTCACGGCTTGGCTCGGATTGCTGATGCTTGTTCTCGCAAGCGACGTCGCCGCACAGCCAACCCGGCCCATCCTGGTGCTCGGCGACAGCATCAGCGCTGCCTACGGACTCTCTTTGGAACAGGGCTGGGTGGCGTTACTGGAATCGCGATTAGANAACGAGGACCGGCCGTACCACACCGTGAATGCCAGTATATCAGGGGACACCTCTGCGGGCGGCTTGCGCAGGTTACCCGCACTGCTCGAGACCCACGAACCTCGCATTGTGATCATCGAACTGGGGGGCAATGACGGGTTGCGAGGCTATCCCGTGGGACAACTGAGGGACAACCTTATCGCCATGATCGAACTGAGCGAGGCCGCCGGCGCCACGGCGCTGGTGTTGCCTATGGAGATCCCACCAAACCTGGGCAAGTTCTACACCGATGCCTTTCGCGCCACATTCACNCAGGCCGCTGAACAAACCGGAGCTGCGTTAGCGGACTTTCCTCTGGCGTCGGTCGCGCTGGAACCCGAGCTCATGCAGGCCGACGGCGTTCATCCGACCGCGGCGGCACAGCCGCGGATACTCGATGCGGTGTGGTCAAGCCTGGAGGGCCTGCTTTGATCATGAAGCCCAACCCGCTGAGCGAACACCCGGAGCCCGGTCAAAGCGCGCTGCAACGTAGGCTGGAAATCATTATTTTCGGCACCGGGACCCTCGCGGGCCGCCGTTTTGACATGATGCTGATTGCGGCCATTCTGCTCAGCGTTGCCGTGGTCGTACTGGGTTCGGTACCGGAGCTGGACGCGGCAGTCGGTGCCGGCTTCTGGTATGCGGAACTCTGCTTCACCGGCTTATTTACCCTCGAGTACGTCACACGCGTCTGGTGTACGCACAATCGACCGGCCTATGTCCTGAGCTTTTGGGGTGTCGTCGACCTGCTGGCGATTGTGCCCACCTACATCGCTTTTTTGTTTCCGGAGGCGGCGCCTCTGGTGGTCATCCGTCTATTCAGAGTGCTCAGGGTTTTCCGGGTTTTCCGGCTGGTGAACCTGTTTTCAGAGCTCAATGAAATTCTCGCCGTACTGCGNAACACCTCCAGATCGATTTTTGTTTTTTTGGTNATGGTGATGCTGGTCGTCGTGGTCTTTGCCTGCATCATTTATGTCATCGAAGGTCCAGCGCACGGATTCACCAGCATTCCCCTGAGTATCTACTGGGCAGTCGTCACCATCACCACCGTCGGCTACGGTGATTTAGTGCCTCAGACGGCAGCTGGGCGATTCGTGGCAGGTTTCGGCATGCTGGTGGGCTACTCCATCATCGCCGTGCCGACCGCGCTCATTACGCGCAAGCTCTGGGAGCGCATCAACGAGCAGCGGGCGGCACAACCGACACTGCCCTGGAACTGCCCGGTCTGCGAGAAGCAAGGGCATGCTCTGGCGGCACTGTTCTGCCAGCACTGCGGTGCTGAGCTCGATGTGCCCAGCGACATACGGGAGCGGACGAAGCGCGATGCCTGATCAGCCCACATCACTCTTTGGCTACCGCAAGCACTGGGCAGAATGTCTGGGGCCGGCGCCATGGCTGCCGATGTCCCGGCCCGAGATGGAGCAACTGGGGTGGGACAGCTGCGACATCATCATTGTCTCCGGAGATGGCTACGTTGATCACCCCAGCTTCGGCATGGCGGTCATCGGTCGGGTACTTGAAGCCCAGGGCTTCAGGGTGGGGATGCTCGCGCAGCCCGACTGGCAATCCGCTGAACCCTTCACCGCGCTCGGCCAACCCAATCTGTTTTTCGGCGTCACCGCGGGCAACATGGACTCCATGATCAACCACTACACCGCGGACCGAAAACGCCGCAATGACGATGCCTATACCCCCGGTAACATNTCGGGGAAACGCCCTGACCGAGCCGTCACCGTCTACAGCCAGAGATTGAAAGAGGCCTATCGCGATGTCCCCATCATCGTCGGCGGTATCGAGGCCAGTTTGCGCCGCATCGCGCATTACGATTACTGGAGTGATCGGGTTAAACGTTCGGTGTTGCTCGACAGCCGGGCCGATCTGCTGGTGTTTGGCAATGCCGAACGCGCGATTGTCGACATTGCCCACCGCTTGGCGAACGGTGAGAAGGTGGCCGACTTAACCGATATTCGCGGTACTGCCTTNGTCACACGGCACCCGCCTGCGAATCGCACACTGATCGACTCGACATCGGTCGATGAACCCGGACGGATCAAAGCCCATCCGAACCCCTACGAGGGCATGGAGCCTGAACCCTGCGCCGAGGGCCAGACCGAAGACAACAATGAGCCCGCGCCCGTCCGCCTGATGGCCAGCTCGAAACAAGACACCCACGCCATTCGACTGCCCTCAGCTGAGGCCGTCACCGAGGACCCGGTGCTCTATGCCCACGCGTCGCGGGTGTTCCACAAGGAGACCAATCCTCACAATGCGCTGCCGCTCATTCAGGCCCACGGCGACCGCGAGGTCTGGCTGAACCCGCCGCCGATCCCGCTGGAAACCGATGAATTGGACTGGGTATTCGAACTGCCCTATCAGCGCCTCCCCCACCCCAGCTACGGTGACGCAGCGGTGCCCGCGATGGAGATGATCCAGCATTCGGTCAACATCATGCGGGGCTGCTTCGGGGGCTGCACCTTCTGCTCCATCACCGAGCACGAGGGGCGCATTATTCAAAGTCGCTCCGAAACATCTGTGCTCCGCGAGGTGGAGCGCATACGCGATACCAGCCCCGCCTTCACCGGGGTCATCTCTGACCTCGGCGGCCCGACCGCCAATATGTGGCGCATCGCTTGCAAGGACAAGGAAACCGAAGCGGCCTGTCGCAAGCTCAGCTGCGTGTATCCCGGCATCTGCAAAAACCTCAATACTGACCACACCCCACTAATTAACATGTATCGCAAGGCCCGGGAAACCGAGGGCGTGAAAAAGGTGTTGATCGCATCAGGGCTCCGGTACGACCTGGCGGTAGAGAGCCCCGAGTATGTGCGCGAACTGGTAACCCACCACGTGGGCGGATATCTCAAGATTGCGCCGGAACATACTGAATCGGGGCCGCTTTCCAAGATGATGAAGCCGGGCATGGGGAGCTATGACCGGTTTGCCGAGATGTTTGATCGATTCTCCCGCGAAGCAGGGAAGAAGCAATACCTGATCCCCTATTTTATCGCCGCGCACCCGGGAACTACCGACGAGGACATGATGCACCTGGCGCTGTGGCTAAAGCAGCATCGCTTCCGGGCTGACCAGGTACAGACTTTCTACCCGTCTCCCATGGCCACCGCCACGGCGATGTATCACACGGGCATGAANCCCCTGCAGCGGGTCAAGCGCGACAGCCAATCGCTGAGCACCGTGAAAAAACTGAGTCAGCGACGCCTGCACAAGGCTTTTCTGCGCTACCACGACCCCGACAACTGGCCCCTTTTACGCAAAGCGCTGAAACAGATGGGCCGGCGAGATCTCATCGGCAACGGCNCGAAGCANCTTGTNCCCTCGCGNCAACCACCCAANCGNCANCGGGTGGTGAANCCNNGCGGCGGNAACTTTCGCACNCAGCACACCGGGGAGCATCGTGGCAAAGGTCGGCGNCGTTAAACGCTAGCGNCANATCGACTCCTCGAACTGACGCNGCGATCAACTCACCCAACTGGCGAAACTCGACGCGCCGAGGCGTCTTCTTCCGCCACATCAAGCCGATCTGACGCGTAATATTGACCTGATCAAACGACTTCACTGCGAGCGGTGTGTTACCGGCAATCCCCGCCTCCACAGCCATCCCGGGTAGTAGCGTGACACCGATGCCATTAGCCACCATCTGAACAATAGTGGCCAGGCTGGTGGCCTGATACGGCACGGTAATCTGTGAATCTCTCAGTTTGCATGCCTCCAGCGCATGGTCGCGAAGGCAGTGCCCCTCCTCCAGAAGCAGCAGCGACTCCCCTTTTAGGTCCGCGCTGCGCAGCGGCGACCGGCTCGCCAGTGGGTGGTCAGGCGGGCAGGCCAGCAGAAAGTCGTCCTCGAATAGCGGCGTGGTCTCCACCTGCTCGGCAGGAAATGGCAGGGCAAGCAGCAACACATCGAGCTCACCAGAGAGGAGCGCATCAACCAGTGGTTGGCTCAGATCCTCCCGGATGAAGAGCTTGAACTCGGGGTATTGGGATCGGATCTGCCCCAGCAAACCCGGGAGCAGATAAGGCGCCACCGTCGGGATGACCCCCATGCGCATCCGGCCCTGAAAAGGCACGCCCTGCCCCGCGCACAGGCTCACCATGTCCTCCACATCGACCAACAAGTCCCGGGCCCGCTCCACCACCTCTGAACCCAGCGAGGTCAGAAATACCNTGCGGTTGTTGCGCTCCACCAGGCTCGCGCCCAGAGTCTCCTCTAGCTCGAGCACCCCGGCGCTCAGCGTGCTCTGGCTCACATGACAAGCAGCGGCCGCGTGCCCAAAGTGTTGATGTTCCGCGACCGCACAGAGGTAACGGAGCTGTTTCAGTGTCGGCTGACGCACCATCACTCTCCTTGCAGACCGACACTGTGGGCCACATTCACCCCCCAAACCGGGTTGCAGATGTGGGAAGAAGTGACCGGCGACCCGCCGGCATCGCCTCCCCACGCTGGCTCAGATAATAATCGGTTTTTCCGATCGATTTTTTTTATNTTTCCAGTAAGCCAAAATTGNGCAACCTCGGTATATTAGTNNCNAACCGNTGGCAGTCGCTGTTCNNGCTGCCTCTGTCATTTGAANAGCAACNCACAAGGAGTAAGTCATGGAACTGAAAGGCAGTGCCACAGAGCAAAACCTGAAGGACGCTTTCGCGGGTGAATCACAGGCAAACCGACGTTATCTCTACTTCGCCTCAAAGGCGGACGTCGAGGGCTACAACGACGTCGCTGCCGTCTTCCGCTCAACAGCTGAAGGCGAGACCGGGCATGCGCATGGTCATCTTGAGTATCTGGAAGAAGTCGGCGATCCCGCCACCGGGCTGCCAATGGGCGACACCAAGAAGAATCTCGAGGCGTCAATCGCCGGTGAGACTCACGAGTACACNGANATGTACCCGGGTATGGCCAAGACCGCGCGTGACGAGGGCTTCGACGAGATCGCAGACTGGTTCGAAACGCTGGCCAAGGCCGAGCGCAGCCACGCCAATCGCTTCCAGAAGGCGCTGGATAACCTCGACGGCTAATCCTGGCTCTCGCTTAAGCACAATGAGGGGAGCACTGTGCTCCCCTTGTTTTTTNCGGCTCACGCCCTCCTACCGTTCATTCTGCCCGGTAAGCCGTTTACNGGTAACGGGTTAAATCAGTTTTTCTGTAACCAAGAGCACAACAGTTCATGAGAGAAGGCAGTATTGACGCACCCACTCGGCATCCGCTGGATTGGCAGAGTGAAGATTTCTGGGATAAGAGCGCGCTCAACGAGGAGTTAGAGCGGGTCTTTGACGTCTGTCACGGATGCCGCCGTTGCGTCAGCCTGTGCGACGCCTTCCCCACNCTGTTTGATTTGATCGACGAATCAGACACNATGGAGGTCGACGGGGTCGACAAANCCGACTACGAAAAGGTCGCCGAGCAGTGCTACCTCTGCGATCTGTGCTACCTCACNAAGTGCCCTTACGTGCCGCCGCACGAATTCAACGTGGACTTTCCCCACCTGATGCTTCGCGCCAAGGCACAGAAATTCAAAAACCAAGGGGCATCANTGAGGGATCGGACGTTAACGAGCACGGACAAGCTGCTGTCGACGACCTCTATCCCGCTCATTGATGTGACCGTGAACGCGCTCAACAATACGGGCGTCTTTAGAAAGGCNCTGTCCGCCAGCCTGGATATTCACCATGAGGCGCCGCTGCCCAAGCTGCATAGCAAGACCCTGCGCAAGCGCGTCAAACCGNTACTCCAGCCTCAGGATCCGACACCCGTAGGCGAAACCACCGGCAAGGTGGCGCTCTATGCGACCTGTTATGGCAACTACAACAGCCCCGAGGTGGGTGAAGATTTTGTGAAGGTGTTTCAGCACAACGGCATTCACATCGACATCGTGCCCAAGGAGCAGTGCTGCGGCATGCCAAAGTTGGAGCTCGGGGATCTGGATAGCGTGGATGCACTCAAGCGGGCCAATATACCGGTGCTGGCCAAACTGGTTGATGAGGGTTACGACCTGACGGCGCCGATTCCCTCCTGCGTGCTGATGTACAAACAGGAACTGCCCTTGATGTACCCGGATGATCCGGACGTCCTTAAGGTGCAAAAAGCGTTCTACGACCCGTTTGAGTATCTCTGGGCGCGACACAAAGGAGACGCCCTGAAAACCGAATTCACTACAACGCTGGGCAGTGTGGCGTATCAGGTGGCATGCCACCAGCGAGTACAGAATATTGGCCTGAAGACACGGGACGTACTCAATCTCGTAAATGAAAGTGACGTTACCGCCTACGAGCGGTGCTCGGGTCACGACGGCACCTACGCGGTCAAAAAAGAAACCCGTAACAAATCGGTGAAGATTGCAAGGCCCACCGTGCGCAAGGTGGATGAACAGGCGCCGGACCGGTTCATCAGCGACTGCCCCATGGCTGGCGAGCACATCGCGCATCTTTCGTCCAAGGTGGACAAGGCGGAACACCCGATGACGCTGCTGCGCGAGGCCTATGGCCTTTAATCAACTACACTGACGGAAATTTATTTACCACACATTCGAGGGATCGAACATGACACAGTTAACGCGTGATGACCTTTGGAGCCTTGAGGAATACGCCGCCAAGCGCTCTGACTTTCGGGCCGAGGTCATGGCACACAAAAAAAACCGGCAGTTGGCGCTGGGCGAGCACGCCCGGCTCTACTTCGAAGATGCCACCACCATTCGCTACCAAATCCAGGAGATGCTGCGCATCGAGCGAGTCTTTGAGGCGGAAGGAATCGAAGAAGAGCTCAGCGCTTACAACCCGCTCATTCCGGACGGTCACAATTGGAAGGCAACGTTCATGATCGAAATCCCTGACCCTGCGCAGCGCGCCGTTCGCCTCGGAGAGATGATTGGGATTGAAGACCAGGTGTGGTTGCAGGTCGGCGATCTCGATCGCATCGTGCCGATCGCCGACGAGGATCTCGATCGCACCACTGCGGACAAAACCGCGTCGGTGCATTTTCTTCGCTTTGAGGTTACGCCAGAACAGATCAATGCACTGAAAGATGGCGCTATCTTGTACGCTGGCGTTGACCACCCAAGCTATCCGATCGATCGCTATGAGGTCTCCGCTGCCATCCGCGAGTCACTCACCGACGATCTGGTGTTGACCGAGCATTGAGGGCAGGTCAGCGGGTAACATGGCATCCTCGCGGGCAGGTATCTGAGGCATGACGCTGGTGGTCTTTGATCTCGATGGCACCCTACTGGACAAGGACTCCAGGATATCGACCTATACCGCCGAAACCCTCGCCAAAATGCGGGCACACAATATCCCCTACACCGTCGCAACGGGCAGGACATTGCAGGCCGCCACTGGACCACTCAAGGACCATCACTTCACGCTGCCGCTGATTCTCAAAAACGGCGCGATCATCTGGTCACCGGAGGAGGCGCGTTATAGCCATCATCACCTGCTGACCCGTGAGGAGGTATGGCATGTGCTGGCAGCGTTCACGCTCAATGAGCTCACACCCTTTGTCTTCTCGCTGCAGCCCGGGCAGCGCCATGCTCTGTATCACGGGCCACTGAAGAGCCAGAGCGAACATAAACTGGCCGACCTGTTTGAGGCAGAACGAGAGCTGCCCTTGGCGCCGCTGACCGCGATGCCCGACGAANTCAGNGTNATTAANGTNTTCTCNNTNGGNAGNGCGGNNGCNGTNGANANAGTCAGNGCAAGCATCGCNGANGAGCNNCANCTTGTNGCCTANTCNGGCNTTGCNATTCANGAGCGNGAAATGGGCGAGCACGCNGNCCAAGGAACTCCGCNCTNCACTGGNTNGANATTCACCACAGCCTNGGNAGNAAAGGCAANGNNATCAACCATCTGCGAAAAGAACTGGAGATTGATCACGTGATTGCCTTTGGCGACGGCGATAATGACCTGAGCATGTTTGAATGTGCCAGTGAGTGCTACGCCCCGGCCAATGCCGACCCGATGATCCTCAACGCTGCGGACGAGATTATTGGGCACCACGATGAAGACGGCGTCGCGCGCTTTCTTCGCAAGCGGTTCGAGCTGTAGACTCTAACGCGCTTGCCTGACCTGAATCAGGCCCACGCCCACCAAGATCATGCCCAACGCGATGAGATGCTCCCAACCCCAGGGCTCGGCCAAAAAAACCGTGCCCGCTGCAAAGGCCACCGCGGGAATCAGATAGTTGATGGTGGAGAGGAAACCGGGGCCCCTCTCTGTTACCACGACGAAATAGCACCAGGTAGCAACACCAGTGGCCATCACACCGAGTATCCCCAGCACGCCCGCCGCACCCATCGTCACAGTCATCAAACCCGGGCCCGCTAGCTGGGCCCACAGCGCTGGCACCGCGAGTAACAGGCTGCCGATCGCGAGAGTACCGACGGAAAGTGCCACGGGATTCTCCGCAGGGAGGCGCTTCGCGTAGACGCCATTAAACGCGTAACTGACCGTCGCCAGCAACGCTGCAGCTTGACCCGGCCACTGGCCGCTAGCGCCCGCCGATAGCAGATCGTCACCCACCAGAAGCACAACACCGGCAAACCCCAATAACACACCAGCGAAACGCTTCCAGGTCAGCGGCTCATGCTTCAGCAACCAGTGGGCGAGGAGTAATGTCGCGATGGGCATCAGGGCCATGAGTATGCCCACTTCAGCCGAGGGCACCGACTGCTCTGCCCAGGCGATGAGCGAAAACGGAATGATATTGCCCGTCAGACTCAACACTGTGATTCTCGGCCACCACTCCCGGCCCAGAAACCATCTTTGCTGGCGCCACCGCCATACGCACCAGACCACCAACGCACCCATNCAAAGACGACTCCACACAATGAAAAGCGGGTGAAATGACTCCAACGCGACGGCAATTAATGCGAAGGCGAAGCCCCACACCAACACGAGGTATGCGAGCAGCGCCCAATGTTTAACTGTGCTTTGTGTCATATCACCCACAGCAGTGTGCCTGCGCGCCACGGCGCAATAGTGCCGCTAAAATCGTGAAGAACTTTTGCTAAGCTCGATGTACGCAACGAGTGCAGAAGATGGTTCAGCAAGCCCCCTCCCCAGCATCCGATCCGGACGCCTATGTCGAGTACATTTCTCGCTACGGCATGCCCACCGCGCCTCAAGTGGCCCTTGCTGCGGGGTTAGCGCGCGCCTGGTTCAAGCCGAAGTTTATTGGCCTCGAAAACCTGCCTGACACGCCGGCATTGTTCATTGGCAACCACGCCTTTATGGCCGTCGATGCCGCACTGTTTCATCTCTATCTGTATTACGACCACGGCCGCTATGTTAAAGGCTTGGGAGACAAATCGCTTTTTGCCAACGCCCACTACGCAGCCATTGCCCATGCAATGGGAGGTGTATCCGGGCAGGCACCCATTGTTGAGCGACTGATGGCACGCGGCGATGACCTGTTGCTTTACCCCGGCGGGGCCTATGAATCCGTAAAACCCCTAGAGGCCCGGTATCAGCTGCAATGGAAGCAGCGATATGGCTTCGTCAAGCTGGCTGCGAAGGCGGGCTACACCGTAGTGCCCGTCGCCTCAGTTGGGCCTGATGAATACTATGATCACGCCATGTCCTCTCAAGCCCTGTTTAACTCGGCACCAGTGAAAATGCTCATGAAGACCGGTGTGCTACCGAAGGATCTCCGCTCTGATCTGATACCGCCCATCCCCTCCGGCATGCTGGGCGGACCATTACCGAAACCCAAGACCACGTATTTTGCGATTGGGACACCGATTGACTTGGCGGAGNACCAGNGTCAAACGCTGTCGANACAAAAANTGACCGCGCTGCGGCGTCAGTTCGCNAAGGCNATCGAAAAAGAGATTCAGGGTTTGTTGCTCNTGAGAGAACNGGAGCGGCATCAGGACAGCTGGCTGAGACGCCTGCT
>FUFK010048382.1_pt1 | contig 10900 bp, 15 predicted proteins | sample 1021851 | NCBI WGS metagenome assembly FUFK01 (sample SAMEA51879418, study PRJEB19060) | metagenome
TGATGTAAATGACTTTTTATTTGAGTCAGAACCATTAATACCATTACCAAGCACACCACAACCAATTGTAAATACACAAGCAAATGCACAACAAACGGGGCAAACAAATGAATTGACAGCAACAGAGTTAGCGTTACTATCTCCGTCTGAACAAATAATAAGATTAAGAGACAAAAATAAGGGGACAGCATAATGGCGAAAAAATCGGCATTACAAAAAATTGAAGATCACGAAAAGCTTTGCAGAATAATGCAAAAGCANACCTTTGAACAAATAAAAGAAATCAAAGAACGTGTAACAAGAATGGAGAGNATGATCATGGGTGGAGGCGGAGCTATTATACTTGCCTTACTTATGGACATGACACAATAATGGAACTTTCACGTAATTTTACTTTAACAGAATTAACCAAATCGGACACAGCGATCCGTAAAGGTATCAATAATAATCCTAACGCAGAACAGATAGAAAAATTAAAAGCACTTTGTGAAAATATTTTACAGCCAGTGCGTGATCATTTCGGCAGAGTCAAGGTGACTAGCGGATTTCGTAGTGTAGAATTATGCACTGCTATTGGTAGCTCAGCACGATCGCAACATGCCAAAGCTGAGGCCGCAGACTTCGAATGTGTTGGAGTCGATAATGCTGAACTTGCTGATTGGATTAAAAGAGAGCTTCCGTATGACCAGCTTATACTTGAGTTTTATACTCCAGGTGAACCTAACAGTGGATGGATACATTGCAGTTACACAGAGGGTATGCCAAGAAAACAATTTTTACATGCATTTAGAAAAGACGGCAAGACACAATACAAACCTATACTTGGAACAGCAAAAGATTTATTTATTTAAATCCAAGCTTTTAATTCTTCACCTAAAACTTCAGATGCTATATTTATTTTACTACGTAATGCTTTCACAATTTTTTCATCAACAGTATTCTCTGCTATAAGATCTACATATGTTACCGATTTTGTTTGTCCTATTCTGTGCGCTCGGTCTTCTGACTGTAATCTTTTTTCTAAATCGTAACCATTAGAATAATAGATAACGGTATTTGCTTTTGTAAGAGTGATACCATAACCACCAGTCTGTGTTGTACCAACAATAAACCTACACTCATCACCATTTTGAAATCTTTTAATATTCTCTTGTCGTTCTTCTTGTGGCGTTAGTCCATAATAATCGACCACGGACCCTGGACCATATTGGTCACTAATAGCTTTTATAATTTGAGTTACATCTCTTTGATAGTTAGCCCATATAATTGCTTTACCTTCTGTTTCTTCTAATACATTCATTAATTCTTTAATTCTATTATTTTCAACCAACTGCACAGATCCATCATCTGCAGTAAAATGACCACAAGTTATTTGATGTAAACGCATTAGCTGTGTAAGCACAGTCATGGTAGTTGTAACTTTACCATTCAATACAGCCATAGCTGCTTTCTTCATTTGATCATATATTTTTCTTTGCTCTCCTGTAAGAACAATATGTCTTTTAGTAAAATTTTTAGGTGGTAAGTCTAAACAATCTTCTTTTAAGACTCTGTAAGAAAAAGGTTGTAGTTTGTCTGATAATTCTGATAAATTTTGAAAAGCATGTACAACTTGTATTGATCTGCCTCTTAAGTGCATTGTCTTCATTTCTGCATATCTATTGCGAAAAGAATAATACGAAGCATGATTTAAATGATATGGATCAAGAAACTCACACTGTGTGTACAAGTCCAAAGGATTTTTTGTAATAGGAGAACCAGTCATTATTCTTCTATACTTTGCATACTTACCTAAACCTATAATATTTTTAGTTCGTTTAGCTGTTGGTGTTTTAATAGTTGTAGACTCATCAATAGCCATTAATACTTTGTGTGAGTTTAAAAATTTAGATGCAAATTTTATACCTTTGTCTGTGCTAAACGCTTCAACATTCATAACTAAAATATGCAAAGCAGTTTCTATTTCAAACAAAGATTCTAATTTTTCTTGTTGTTTTTTTGTAATGTTAGGTTGCCATAATACGGTCACATTCTCTATGTGGTTTGGTAAATGTGTAGGAAGCTCTTGCTCGTACCAAGTTTTTACAACACCTTTAGGTGCTATAATTAATGCACCATCAACTTTACCTTTATCGTAAAGCATGGCCATATTATCAATTAATACTTTTGTTTTACCTGTACCCATTTCCATAAAATACGCGTACGTTTCTTTATTCCATGACTTTTCTAAAGCAGTTAATTGATGCTTATACGGTTTAGTCTTAAATTTATAATTCATAACTTTTTCTTTCTTGACTTATATATAAAGGATGTTATATGATTTGTCAATGTCAGAAAGAATAGTTTATGTGATACAAGAAGTTGCTGGAACGCAGGCAGGTAATCCTAAGATAAATATTATGGGAGCATCTCGATATGGTAAATTTAAATTTTTATTACCTGAGTTTTCTCAAATAATTTTTTCACCTGGTCCTCTTGTTTATAAATTAAGAAAAGGTTTAAAAAATTTTAATAAAGGAGATCATTTACTACTTACAGGTGATCCTGCAATTATAGGTGTTGCATGTTCTATTGTATCTGATATTACTAATGGACAATACAATTTGTTAAAGTGGGATAAACAAGAAAGAAAATATTATCCCATTGAAATTAATCTATACGAGAAAGGAGAAATAGATGACAATTGATTTTGAAAAAGACCAACAGGATGCAATGAAGAGGACTGAAGGTATTCAATCCCTTGCAGACCAAGTTGAAAAGTTAGAAGAACTAAATGAAAGACTAGAGGATTTAGAAGGTCTTATAAAAAATACGAAACAAGATATACAAAAAGTATCTGGTGACATTATACCAACTATGATGTCTGAGATGGGTCTAGCAGAATTAAAACTNCATGATGGATCACATCTAAAAGTTTCAACGTCGTATCGTGCCACTATTACAGAGGCAAATAAAGTAGCGGCGTTCAACTGGCTTCGTAAAAATGGACTAGGGGATATAATCAAAAACGAGATATCCGTATCCTTTGGTCGCAACGAAGATAACAAGGCGGCTGATTATGCCGAACTTGCGAGGGGTCAAGGGTTTCAACCAACACAAAAGTTGAAGGTTGAACCCATGACTCTGAAAGCGTTAGTCCGTGAGCGTATTGAGGCAGGTAAAGAAATGCCAACGGAAATCTTTGGGATTTTCTCAGAGAATAAAACTACAATAAAAAGGAACAAATAAACATGAACCAAGTAGCAGAAAAAAAGAATGGTGCACTAGCAGCAAATTTATTTGAAGCTGATGCACAACAAGGAGCCCAGAATATATCGCAGGAAGATCTTGCGTTACCTTTCTTAAAAATTTTGGGACAACTATCTCCAGAGGTAAACAAAAGAGATGGTAAATATGTCGAGGGCGCAGAACCTGGCAAAATAATCAACACGGTTACAAATGAATTGTACGACACTTTAAATGTCGTGCCATGTCACTATAAAAGGCAGTATATAGAATGGCAAGACAGAGGCACTAGTAGTGGTGCACCTGTTGCAATTCATGAAGCAGATAGTGATATCATTAGTCAAACCACTAGAGGTAAAGACTATAAAGATAGACTACCAAATGGTAACTATCTTGATAACACAGCTAATCATTTTGTATTAGTGCTCGGCGATAACCCAACAACAGCGTTGATATCCATGAAATCTACTCAACTAAAAGTTAGTAGAAAATGGAACTCAATGATGATGGGTATAAAAATGCAGGGTAAAAATGGATTGTTTACTCCGCCAACATACAGCCACATTTATAAACTATCAACCGTTCAGATGTCTAACGACAAAGGAACATGGTTTGGTTGGGATGTAAGTAAAGTAGGTCCTGTCGAAGATAAAAATATGTACGACATGGCTAAAAGCTTTGCGACAAGTGTAGGTAAGGGTGAAGTCCAAGCTAAACACGGCTCAGAAGAAAACGAGTCTAAGCAACCATACTAGAATCCTAGGTAGTGGGCGGCTATGCGAGAGTGGATCCGCCCACTTTTAAAGCGCTATGATAGAAAGATTTAAAAATATATTTATAGGATTAGAACGTGCACATGGTGTCACTATTGCAGAAGACACAAATGGTAATGGCACAAAGATAAAAGGTAAGTCGTTTGTAAAACGTCAACCAGTCACTGACGAACTTTGGCAAAAACATTTAGATGGTAAAGAAAATTTAGGTATCATACCTATTAATGATNACAACCAATGTAGATGGGGTTGCATAGATATAGATTCTTACGCAGGTTTTGATCACAAAAAATTAATAAATAAAATAACAAACATGAAACTACCTTTGATCGTTTGTAGATCAAAGTCTGGTGGAGCACATGTATTTTTATTTACGTCTGATTATGTTGCCGCAAAAACAATGCGAGATAAATTAGTGCAGATAAGAGCAGTGTTAGGTTATGGTAATTCAGAAATATTTCCAAAACAAACAGAATTAAAATCGCAAGATGATACAGGAAATTTTCTTAACTTACCATACTTTAATTATAAGAATTCTGTAAGATATGCATTTAAAGAAAATGGCGAAGCTGCTACACTGGAAAGTTTTTTTGAATTACAAGAAAGATATAAACAAGATAATATTAACACAATAGAAGTTAAAAGACCTGAAACAAAATATTCTGATGGACCTCCATGTATTGAGTTGATGTCAGAAAATAAAATAGGTGAAGGTGGTAGAAACAATGCTTTGTTTCATTATGGTGTGTATGCAAAACAAAAATGGCCAGACGGATGGAAATCTAAACTAGTTGTATTTAACGAAACTGCAATGGAAAAACCATTGTCTGATTCTGAGGTAGATATTGTTGTAAAACAGCACGATAAAAAAGATTGGGGATATAAATGTAATGATCAACCAATGTGTAGTTTATGTGACAAGACACTTTGTAGATCTAGAAAGTTTGGTATTGGACAAGAAGTATTGTTTCCTAATTTAACAGATTTGCAGGTAATAGATCTTGAAGATCCATATTATTATTTAAATGTGGATGGCGAAAGATTAAAATTAGAAAGCGTAAAACATTTAAGACAACAAAGTTTATTTCAAGAAGCATGTATGGTGCAGTTAAAAAATAGACCACCAACATTAAAAGAAAAAGACTGGGTGCATATAACTAATATATTATTAAACAATGCAGAGGTCACAGAGCCTGCAGCAGGTTTGCGAACAGAGGACCAGTTGCAAAATCATTTGCAAGAGTATTGTTTAAATAGAACACAATTAGATTCTAAAGAAGATCTACCAAGGGGTGGTACATGGACTAACAATGGTTATCATCATTTTGTATTTGATAAATTTTACCACAATCATTTAATGCGTAAACGTTGGGATCTTGGATACTCACGAACAGCTGAGATGTTAAGAGAAAAATGTGGTTGTGTAGACAAACGAATAGGTAAAAATAAATTATCTGTATATGTAGTAGAGGAGTTTGAAAAGAAAACTGAGGAGTACAAACAAAAACAATTAAAAGAAGAGACACCATACTAATGAAAACTATTGTATTAGGACCACCAGGAACGGGTAAAACAACTACATTATTGAACAAAGTAGATGACTACCTAAAAAATACAGATCCTGATAAGGTTGGGTATTTTGCATTTACACAGAAAGCTGCATACGAAGCAAGAGACAGAGCCATAAAAAAATTTAATTTAGATGAAGACGACTTACCATATTTTAGAACATTACACTCACTAGCATTTAGAAGATTAGGAATCAAAAAAGAAAATGTCATGCAACGTAGACACTATCAAGATTTTGGTAGAAGAGTGAAAGAGGAAATAAATTATGCAGACTATGAAAACGATCACAATGGAATTTTTACATCGGATAGTGAATACTTACGAATAGTAAACCTTGCAATATTAAAAGGTATAACAGCAGAGCAGCAATATAATTTAAATGAACACAATCAAGATTTAGAGTTAGATAAATTAAAAATTATATCAAACGAGCTACAACGATATAAGAAAGAACACAATCTCATAGACTTTAACGACATGATATTAGAATTTACAAAGTCAGATATAGCAGTGCCAAAGTTTGATGTTGTATTTATAGATGAAGCACAAGACTTATCAAGAATGCAATGGGATATGGCAAAAGCTATTTGGCAAAAGACAACAGATTCTTTTATTGCAGGGGATGATGACCAGGCAATATTTAGATGGGCAGGGGCAGACGTAGACTCTTTCATAGCGCAAGAGGGACAAATGCTGCCCTTGCAACAATCATATCGAATACCTGCAAAAGTGCATGGACTTGCAATGGGTATAATAAATAAAATTAAAACAAGAATAAATAAATCTTGGAACCCAAAAATTCATGAAGGCTCTCTTTCTAGATATGATGACTTTGAAGATATCAACATGTCATCGGGCGAATGGTTGGTTCTAGCTAGAACTAAATATATGTTAGATAAGTTAGAGCCAACACTTTACGAAAATGGATACTATTACAATAATAAATTTAGAAAACAAAAAGAACATACATTGCACTTAGCTGCATTAGACTGGGAAAACTTATGTAAAGGTCAATTATTATCCTACGATCAAGTCGTGAGAATCTATGGTTACATGCATGTAGATAAAACAAAATTAAAAAGCATGTTAAAAGACAGCATGTACGACATGGATACTTTAAAAAAATATCATGGACTAAAAACAAATGCTGTTTGGTTTGAAGCATTCGATGCTGCACCAAGACGAGAAATAAATTATTTAAAACAAATGAGAAGAAGAGGAGAAAAGTTAAACCAGGCACCGCGTATAACTTTATCTACAATACATGGTGCAAAAGGTGGTGAAGCAGAAAACGTTGTGCTGCTCACTGATCTTAGTTTTAACACAATGAAAAGCTATGAAAAAAATCCTGATGATGAGAATAGATTGTTCTATGTTGGTGCAACAAGGACCAAGGAACATCTACACATTATTAGGCCACAACAAGATAACAAAGGATACGATCTATGACAAACAAGGATATATTTAAAAAATCAACATACAAATCATTACAAGAGCAGGTAGGTGGGAAACACTACCACTCCATGAGGATTCAACCTGCAGAGTTTATAAACGAGAACAAGTTGCTTTTTGCGGAGGGGAATGCTATAAAGTATATCTGCAGACACTCTGTAAAAGGGAAGGAAGAAGATATTAAGAAAGCAATTCACTATTTAGAAATGATACTAGAGAGAGATTACTCATGATACAAAAACCGATATTTAGTCCACAGGTAGAGTGGCTACCACCAACAGAGTTTCCTGATTTATCTAAGTACGATGAGATAGCAATTGACTTGGAAACAAAAGATCCAGAACTAAAAACTATGGGTTCTGGTTCTGTTACAGGCAGAGGACACATTGTTGGTATAGCTGTTGCTGTGCATGACTGGGCAGGATACTACCCTATTAAACATGAAGGTGGTGGTAACATGGACCATGGAATGGTCACAAGATGGTTACAAGATGTATTAAAAACACCTGCAGATAAGATATTTCATAACGCTATGTACGATGTATGTTTTTTAAGGGCTGAAAGATTTGAAATACAAGGTCGTATAATAGATACCATGATTGCTGGCTCTCTCGTAGACGAGAATCGCTTTCGTTACGATTTAGGCAGTATGGGTCGTGATTATGTCGGAAGGGGCAAAAACGAGGCTGTATTAGCCGAAACAGCAAAAGAATGGGGTATAGATGCTAAATCAGAGATGTATAAACTACCTGCTATGTATGTGGGTGCGTACGCTGAAGCAGATGCACAACTAACATTAGATCTCTGGCAAGAGATGAAGAAAGAAATTATTAACCAAGATATAGAAGATATATTTAAATTAGAGACTGAACTTTTTCCTTGCCTTGTCGATATGCGTTTTTTAGGTGTCCGTGTAGATACTGAAGCAGCATACGAATTGAAACAGAAATTATTAGCAGAAGAAAAAGAATGCCTACACATAGTGCAAAAAGAAACAGGAGTAGATACTCAAATATGGGCTGCACGTTCCATTGCGCAAGTCTTTGAAAAACTGCACCTACCATTTGACCGAACTGAAAAAACAAATTCTCCATCATTTACTAAAAACTTTTTACAAAACCATCCTCACCCAATAGTTCAAAAGATTGCACGTGCAAGAGAAATAAACAAAGCACATACAACATTTATTGATACCATAATTAAACACGAACATAAAGGTAGAATATATGCTGAAATAAACCAACTTCGATCTGATAGTGGTGGGACCGTGACTGGTAGATTTAGTTATGCTAATCCAAACTTACAGCAGATTCCTGCACGGAACAAGGAACTTGGACCAATGATCAGGTCATTGTTTATACCGGAACAAGATTGTAAGTGGGGTGTATTTGATTACTCACAACAAGAACCACGATTGGTTGTGCACTATGCTGCACTACAGAATATGTATGCAGTGGGAGATGTATTAGATGCATACAATGATGGTGATGCAGACTTTCACAAGATTGTAGCAGAGATGGCTAANATACCAAGAGAACAAGCNAAGACAATTAATCTAGGTTTGTTTTATGGTATGGGTAAAAATAAATTACAAGCAGAGTTAGGTGTTAATAAAGAAAAAGCACAAGAACTATTTAGACAATATCATTCACGTGTGCCGTTTGTAAAACAATTAATGGATAGTGTTATGTCTAGAGCACAGGATAGAGGTCGTATAAGAACTTTACTTGGTAGATTGTGTAGGTTTCATTTATGGGAGCCTAATCAGTTTGGTATTCATAAACCATTGCCACACGATGCAGCACTCGCGGAACACGGACCAGGGATCAGAAGAGCATACACATACAAAGCTTTGAATAGATTAATACAAGGATCAGCGGCTGACATGACAAAGAAGGCCATGATAGATTTATATAAAGAAGGCATCACACCGCATATACAAGTGCATGACGAACTTGATATATCTGTTGAATCTAAAGCACATGCTGATAAGATAAAAGAAATTATGGAAGGGGCTGTTGCTCTTGAAGTGCCAAACAAAGTAGACTACGAGTCAGGCACAAACTGGGGTAATATTAAATGATATATGGCTTATTTAAATGCAAACATACCACCAACTTATGCGCAGATAAGGAGAGAGTATCTTTATGATCTCAAAAAACACCATGGAGAGGTTGAAGACTGCATTGTCTTTGGTATTAGTGCTCTTACAGGTCGTAGCATTTTATTCCATGCTATTATGGAAAATGGTGCGATCTTCTATAGATTACCTATTACAGCGTTTATTCAAAGAGGATTTAAACCCGAAGATGTACCCGTACGAAGACTTGATGAACTTCAGCTCTGGAATTGTTTTTCTTACTATCCTGCTGTTACTTCTTGGGACATTCTAGAATCACAAGCCGGTAAATATATCGGAAAAGATAAAAAATGGCACCCAGGAAAATATTTATTTACTATTGACTTTGCACATCCTGAGCCTAATATACTTGACACTGATCATTCAGAGATTCCGCACGANCANAAGTGCGCTCACATTATTGCTCTCGATGANGGCAATTTTGCAGCACAACCAAACAANAGATGNATATGGGANATACCTTCTTTCACGGTGAAAGATGANACNCCTGANTGGAAAGTGCAGACNTCTGANTGGAACGTAGAAGATAGTAGAGCGTGGCGGACAGANGATACCGACAAGTTCTTCTATGAAATAGAGGAAAAGAAAAATGATTAAAAAATTATGGGAAAAAATNAAAAGTTGGTTTTGGACTAAANACTAATGATTGGNGGTTGTTATGGACTACAGGTTCACAGCAATACTTATAATTTTGTTATGTTTACTAGCGGTTTTTGTACGACCACAGCAGCCGTTGCAAGTTGATCCAAAAGATTATATAATCCCGCTACCAAAACCAAAACATGAGTAAGAAACCTTTAAACATATCTGAAGAGGCTGCCGTGCAAATGCCTATGAAGACGGTCGCTAGTTTGATCGCGCTCGTAGCAATCGGCACCTGGGCTTATTTTGGTTTACATGAAACACTAAATGCACACTCAACAAAAATAGAGTTAATGCAAAAAGATCTATCAGAAAATACAGAGTTTAGAATAAAATGGCCACGGGGCCAACTTGGAGCGCTTCCTGCAGATAGCGAACAATTTATGATGATCGAAGATCTTTATAAGACCACGGATAAACTAAATAAACACATTGAAAATATGGCGTTGAACAAAGTAAATATAGAATTTTTAAGAGGTCAAATGGATAAAGTATTAATTGATATTGAAAAATTAAAAGATGCAAATAGAGAAATGAAATANACAAACGGCGGTAGTAAATGATAGAGGTTGTTGTAGCTTTACTTATGTTCTGGGACGGAGAAATCAAAGAGCATCGTATCCAAGAAAACATGGCTGCGTGCCTCCGCGCCCGTCGCATAGCGGAGAGGGAGTTCAATCCAAACATATCTTATAAATGTATACGTAGTGAGGCAGAAACAGAANTTTACATGGGTGAAAAATCAATCAAAAAACTCCACCTCAAATAAGGTCGCAAAAGAATTAAAAGATAGACGATACCATCAACGTGTGGTACGATCTAAGAAGATTTATGACAGGAAAAAATTTCAAAATAACAGCAGAGATAGTTAACGGCATCTGTCCTACATGTGATGAGTACACACCACTAGTTGGAATTACAAAACAATATTTTAGATGTCTAACATGTGGCTCTGACCTAGAACAAAAAGTAAATGGTAAAATAAGTTATATACCACATCTATCTAAAGACTCATTAAAATCAAAAGTAGACAAATATTTTAATGGCGAAGCGTAAATTTACAAACTTCGTACCAAGACCAAAACCTCGTAAACGTCCG
>FUFK010065563.1_pt1 | contig 10899 bp, 22 predicted proteins | sample 1021851 | NCBI WGS metagenome assembly FUFK01 (sample SAMEA51879418, study PRJEB19060) | metagenome
GTATAGGAGTCTTTAGAGATAAAACCTTCCCCCCTTCAGGGCTCGGTTTTATCAGCGTACTGGGGCTGTCAAGGTTTCCCATCTGTGAGTCGATAAGATCCCGCATGACGTCGGAGCGGTTGCGGAACTGCCGGGTCTGGGCGTCTAGCCATGAGACCTGAGCATCTGTGAGACGTAGTGAGACAGAAGGCATGCAACGGGTGGACGTTGTAAGACAAGGGTGGCACGATGTCGGAACACGTCAACCCCCTGATGCTCGAACCAGTCCCCGGCCTTGAGTTTTTCCCTGGTCCCCACCGTTATCGAAAGGACGGGCTTTGGGTGCCGCACAGCGTGACGCAGGTTCTGGGCTTCGACATGTCCCCGAGCAAGCGCGAGGCGATCGAACGGACCAAGGGCGGCCCCGACGGGTGGGAGGCCAGGGGGTTGGCTGGGCACTCAGCACTGGACCAGTACCTCAGGTCTATGAAGCTTCAAAACGGGCACGGCGTGATCTATGACGACCGCTGGGCGGACTGGATCGACCCGCTACTGGATCACCCCATCTTCAAAGGGGTGGAGGTGCTGGCCACGGAATACGCGGTCTATGACAAACAGAAGAACTGCGCGGGCTCGTTTGACTTCCTGCTCAGGACTACATCTAGTGAAGACAATCGGGTGATCCTTGGCGATCTGAAGACGGTCTCTAGTAAAAGAGCGTTAGCGGCCCGAAAGCCAGCAGACGCGCAGTTGGCTGCCTATCAGTCAATGCTGGCGTCTCTCCACCCATCGCTCTTGGTGACCGACTTGGTGACCGTGGTCTGTGGACCCGGCGAAACCCGCATCCTCAACACGGACGCGGAGACCGCCTGGACCCATTGGGAAGAAGCGTGGGGCCGCTATTCAGTCACGTTGCCATCCTGGTGATCTATGAAATGCCCAAAGTGCGGAACGTCTTGGATTTGCGTTCTGGAGTCACGGCATACAAGCCAAGAAGCCATCAGCCGCCGCAGGCAGTGCAAGACCTGCGACCACGTCTGGGCCACTGCTGAAGTTTCTGTCCCTGACGATGAATGGTGTTACAAGCCAACGGAACGCGGCAGCGGCAGGCCAAAGGCTGAGTTTGGGGTGAAGGCAGGAATGCTTGAACGCCTGCAGGCCGCATGAACTGGTCTGAGATCTTGAAAAAGGGGGGCGTGCCTGAGCCCCCCGGCTACATCGAGACGGTCCTCAACTTGAGGTGCAAGCCCAAACGCAAGAAAGGCAAGGGCAAGAAAAAGAAGTAAGTTGAAGGCCCTCCACGCATCGACGTGGGGCGCCATTGAGCGACTCAATCCATGCGACGACTTGCGTCTCGTACTCAGCGAGAACTGCTAGCGATCATTCAGGATTTTGAATGCGCGATCTGCGGGGCAGATCTTGCAGAAGGCTTTGAGTGTGACCACTTGGTGCCCTGGTCGAAGGGAGGTCAAACGACCTTGAAGAACCTTCAGGCACTATGTCCACGATGTCATTCAGAAAAAACCCAAGGCGAGGCCAGGCTGAGGTCATCCGTCGGGCAATAGAGACCCAAAAGAGACAACTCTGCGCCAAGCTGCCGACCGGCTACGGCAAGACCTATACGGCCGCCTGTGTTTATTCCAGCCTGCAAAACCAAGGCAAGGTCAACCGCCTGCTGTATTTAGTGCCAACAGTTGGGCAGCTCAAACAATTTGTTCAAGACGGCAAGGGTGATCTTGAGGATGCTTGCGTTGATGGCCCCTTGTATGTCTGCGACGTTCGATTCTGCGGTGCAGCCCAAGCTATTAAGCAACACCGCAAAGGCAGTCATCAGGTTTTCGCTGCAACCATTCAAGGACTCAGCTCTCGTGCCCTTGGCTCAACCGTCAAGAGCCTTATGGAACAAGGTGATTGGATGATCTGCGTGGATGAATATCACCACTATGGGATAGAAAAAACCTGGGGTCGGGCGGTGCTGGATCTTCAAGCTCTGCCCACTTGCAGATTTTTGCTGGCAATGTCTGCCACGCCAAACAGGCCAGGCGACGACAGCGCATTCGGCAAGCCTGACGTTTTCGTTAGTTACCGCCAGGCAGTCAATGAAAAGGCCGTCAAGCCAATGCAGTGTCACGCCTACACCTACCGAATCGACGCTATCGAGAACGGTGATGTCATCAGTTATTCAATGCAAGATTTGGTCACAGAAGCGGGAAGCGACAAGCCAGAAGCACTTGAAAAAGTTTTCACAAAAATGCGTTGGTCTCCCAAATACATCAGCCCATTAGTTGACACGCCAATCGCCAGGATGATCCGCGAGCGATGTTCAACCGCACAACCATTGCAAACGCTTGTCGGGGCGACATGTTGCAGTCATGCCTCAATGGTTTGCGATCAAATCAAAACCATGTTTCCCGAGCTGCGGATTGATTGGGTTGGGACTGGCTTGAACGGGCGCAGTGACGCAGAAAACGAGGCCATTTTGCAAAAATTCTGCCCGGAGAAAGTTGACGGCAAACGTCGTCCCCAAGATGTGCGCTTGGACGTTTTGGTGCATGTTGGGATGGCTGGCGAAGGATTGGACACCATCTACGTGTCCGAAATTGTCCACCTAAATCCTGCAAACAAAAACAACAGCAACGACCAAGAAAACGGACGGGGTGCGCGGTATTTACCTGATGTCATGGCAACAGTAAATGTCGAAACCGGCAGCGACTACGCCGAGAAGTACCTAGGGCGAATGATTGAGTTGGCTTTCGATTCCGAAGACCCAACAGATGATGAACCGGCGAAGGAAACGGGAGAACGCAGCGATGAAATCCCTGAGCTGCCAGATGAGCCCATGATTTCCATCCTCGACGTTGAGTGCATCGACATCAATACCGGAGAGGTGCAGCGGATGACGAGAGCACTTGGCCAAGCTTCTGGCTTGGGGATTGACAGCCCAGAAGTCGAGGCCAAGGCGCTTGCTCTCTACAGGCAGATGCGACGTGAAGAGGCAGAGAGGTTCAATGATCGTTCGAGCGTTGAACAGTGGGATCAGCAAGTGCAGAACGCTCTAAGCACAGTGGCGCGGAGGGTAGCCAGAAAAATGTGCCCTGGCCGGTCAGACAAGCAGTTGATCGGCGACATCAGGAAACGGATCAACACAAAGAAGAAACGATCAATCGGAGGAATCGAGAAAGACGTTCAAACCCTTAGGCGTCACTGGGACTGGCTTGTAGCTCTTGATCGAGAAGTGAAAAACCAGGAGGTGCCGTCATGGCTGGCGTGAGCATCAACACCGGCAGCGCCGACTATCGGGACGAGCTGAGCAAGGTCTCAGAAGACCAGTGGAACGCAATTTTTAGTCAACGGCGGCTCTACATCCACACGGAGTTTGAGCACGGCTGCGAGTGCGTCATCAACTGGCTGGCAGAGGCCGAGGAGTTTTACGAACGCCTGGGCTTTGAGTCTGCCGATCAGATGCTCTTAGAAAAACTAGAGATCCCGCCTGATTGGGTGCGGATGGCTGCCGCCGTACTGGAGGCCAGCGGGGAGAACTTGTCAAAGGCAGAAGTTGATAAGGCCATCGAGCTGCAAAACCATGGAGGTGATCGGCGGTCCGAGAAAGCCAAGAAAGACCAAGTGGCGAATCGCCACATGAAACAAGCTAGTGAACTCAGCAGCGAAAGCACGGAGCGGATCGAGGCGCGACTCAGGCGTGATCACCCCAAGATCGCTGACGAACTAAAGCAGGGCAAGCATCGTTCTGCTCGTGCGGCTGGCATCGCGGCTGGCTTTATTAAAGACGTGCCTGCTGTCCGCATGACAGAGCCAGCCAAGGCAGCGGCTGCGATCTTGCGGCGTACAGGCAAGGACTTTGCCGCTCAGCTGGCCATTGAGTTGGCGGATTTGACGGCAGACGCTTGACAGGTATGCCATGAAGGCTCTACCTTTGGCATACCGCTGAGAGGCGGCTCACCTCATCCCACAAAACAATGTCCGATTTCCAGGCTTTCAACGCCTATCTCGATCAAGACGACGCCTATCAATCCACCCTCAAGCGCCACCAAGAGATGTGGAAAGAAGCCAAGCAAGCCGAGATCGCAGTCACCCACGCTCTGCGCCGTGTAACTCGCTTGATGTTGGCCGTTGACGTTGTACGTCAACAGCAGTGGAAACACGAAGACATCAGCGAGGAACAAAACAAAGCGCTCGAAGACCTGACCACTGACGACAGCGAGATCTGGTTCTCTCAATACGGCCAAGCTGCCGACGACGTTGAAGAGGCAGCCGTGGCCGCCTGCGCCATGGTCGTCGAGAAACGTGCAGAGGCCAAGGCCAAAAAGATCGAGGCACAAGAGCACTGCACATTGCTCGAATTTGCCAAAGATCAAGCCCGCGAAGCTTTTCAAAAGCAACAGATAGAGGCAGAAGAAACCCCTGAAATCGCTTCCTGATGACCTACGACGATTTGCCGCTCTTCTCCAACTCCACGGCCAGCGACAAGCTGGCTCTGGAGTGGCAGAAATGCAAAGCCAAGCATCCCGGCCTTCTTCTGCAGTTGGCCGGGCTTGCCCGTGAATTAAAAAGAGCCGGACATCCTCGTTATTCGATGGACGGCCTTTTCCACATCTTGCGCTGGGAGACCAGGACCAGCACGGGCGACCTGGGCCTGAAGATCAACAACAACTACACGGCCTTCGCGGCGCGTGACCTAATGGATCAGTACCCAGATCTACGAGGATTCTTCAAACTGCGCGAACAAAAGCGCCGTGGCAATTTTGGGCAAATGTCCTAATCTGAACGCGCTTCATTTTAAAATCATTCCTGATCTATGAAAGCCCTCAGCCTCGAATTAGACCAGTCTCGCGCCGAAAAACTGAAAGCACTTTCAGAGGCCACAGCCGGCAACATGACAAACGTCTCAGTTGGCGGNGANTTNATCGAGTNTGAACAGAATAAACTTTCTGCATCTAAGCTCGCTAAAGCGTTGCTGAACTCGGCTATTGATCGNGCCTNCTCNCAACTGCCTCAGTAGNTTCNCGTTCACGGTNCCTGGNAANCCTGCGCCGCANGGNAGTAANCGACACGTCGGAAANGGCGTCATGGTCGAGTCATCAAAACGATGCAAGCCATGGCGCCANGACGTAAGACANCTGGCCATGGAGTTGCTTCCTGANGGCTGGCATGCCATGATGGGGGAGGCNATCTGGATGGATGCANTNTTTGTATTCAACCGGCCCAAAGCTCACTACAGAACGAACGGCGAACTCAAGCCATCAGCCCCCCAACATTGCACTGGGCGGATTGGTGACTTGTCGAAACTTGTTCGTGCTGTAGAGGATGCTTTAACAGGCGTTGTCTATGACGATGACGCCCAGATAGTTCACCTCACTTCTCAACGTCGTTATGTCTCTGGAAATCACGAATCCCCCTGCGCCATCATCACCATCACCGCCATTTCCTAATCTCGGCGATGTCATCACAACCGATGACGTAAGCCAAAAAGGATCTGGCAGTTACAAGGCTGATTATGTGAACTGGTGCCGCACAATGCACCTGCTTCACGAGCACGCCCCAGGCTGGCAGTTTGCTCTAGCCAACGCCCCAGGCGGTGGTCACGTTTGGAAGGCACCGAACGGCAGCGGCTACGTCGTCGGCTACTTCATCAGCAGCGAAGGCCAGACAACGCCGCATTTTCCGCAGGCAATCATGGACAACCGAAACAACGCGGTTGCCTTTGACAAAATCAGCGCCCGCGATCTGACGGATTCACATCGGAGATGTCTCTGCNCCGCTTCCGCCGCCGCATTTGGCCTGGCATGGCAGTTGTGGGCACGGGAGGAGGTTGAGAACCCGCACCGTGAGGAGGAGCCGAAGCCTGCAAGATCTATGAAAAAGCCTGAGAAGGCAAGATCTATGACGCCGGCCCCGACGCCTGAGCCGACGCCTTCAGTTCCTGGCGTCAAGGCAGAAGATCAGCTGATCAAGCCTGACGAAAGAGACATGTTGCTCGGCACTTTGCAGGAGCTTGAAAAGGCAAAGCTGGACGCCTTCATGCAAGCCTTCACCGCCGTCTTCCCTCTGCCACCTAACGGCAGAGTCTCCGAGGCCATCACCTCCGTCAAACACCAAACCTGGATCAACGACTACTTCAAGAGCAATGCCTGATGAAAAAACCAAACAAGCCGTGGCGGACGACAAGCGCCGCTCCAATCACTTTCAAGTTCGGCTGGATTCTCAGCTAGCCGACCAGCTGCGCCACTACGCAGAACAACGCCATCACGGCGTAATCAACGTGGCGCTCACCACAATCATCTCCAAGTTCTTCAACGGAAAGTAATGCTCAACATGACCGCCCACGGCAACCTCGGCCGTGACCCTGAACTCAAAGAAGTCGGCAGCTCTCAAGTCGCCAGCTTCAGCATCGCCGCACGCACCGGCAAAGACGAGACCACCTGGATCGACTGCTCTGTTTGGGGCAAGCGTGCCGACACCGTGATGAACTACCTGCACAAGGGAGACCGCATTACCGTTGCCGGGTCAGCCAAAGTGCGGATCTATGAGAAAAAGGACGGCAGCGAAGGCAAGAGCCTGGAGCTAAACGTGTCCGACTTCACGTTGCCTCCAAAGCAAGAAGCGGGATCTATGAGCTTCTGAGCTAAAAATCGGGCAGGTCAGATCTATGACGGCCTGCCTGAGCAGATCTATGACAAAACCAACCATCAAACAGGTGCAGCAAGACGGCTTGCTGGTTTGGGAAGTCAGCCACGGCGGAACCGTGCGTTACTTCAGACATGATTGGAAGGCTCGGTGGTTTTATGAGTCCTGCGTGAGGTACTACCGAACCAAGATTCTCGGCAAAGGTTCTTAGTCCCAACATGCAAGTTTGGCGTCTAGCTCTCCGATACGCCCTACCGCTTGGCTAAGGAGCTTTGATTGATGAAAGTTTTGACGCACGAGGGAAGCGCAGATCATTTTTAGTTGCTCTTCGTCGGTGCAGTTTTGGACATTTCTAACGCTGCGTTCAATCTCAAAAAGCTCCTCCGTGGAGGGCTTGATCTGCATCCAGGTCGCCCAGCCCATTTGTTACAGAGTGTACTTTTCTGAATAGTAAGCAGCGTTTTTGTGCATGTCCATGCTGCTTATTCGCTAATCAGGATCACCCAACCGGTCCTAGGACCTTCCGCCTGCCAACGCTGATAAAACGCAGCCTGCCTTACACGGACGTTACGTCCCAGATGCGGATTGCTGTGACCACCCTTCTCCATTTCGGGATAGCCAAGAGGGTCTTGGACGATCCATTCAGGGTCATTGCTGTTCTTCCCCGCATACCCGCTGATGACCAGCCAGTGGCCACAGCCCAAGCCGTTGCACATCGGCGGCTCGCCCCGCAGCATATTTCCTGCGCTGAGATAGCCGGCAAGGACAGGACGGCCGGCCTCTAGCTCTCGTTCAACTAAGTCAGCGTCACCGTCTTTGCGGAACTCAGCCTTGAGACCAAGACTGCGCAGTGCTGCCAGCTGTGCCTCTACGGACGTGGTGTCCCCGTACTTATTGCGGATCTCGTTGTACTCATCATCCGTCGTAACTTTCTTGTAAAAGGCCGCCACCATCGCGGCCGCTGACGAGAAGCACTCCCTATACCCAGTGCCGGTCTTGTTATCGAGCTGTGTGAAGTAGGGCATGTAGATTTGCTGGTCATATCCACTCTCCTTCCACGCCTGAAACCAGTCAGCCTCGTGTTCTTGCAGCAGCTCCTCGGGCATAGCCTCTTCCAGCTGCTTGATCGCAGCTAATTGGTGGGGCGTGCCACGAAAAAACTGGAAAAACGGCAGCAGGGCAAGACCCATGGCTAGCAACAGCAAGGTCACTTGGATGATGCCTGATGCCACCTACTTTTCAACTCTTGTGTCAGGCAACAGCAAATCCTTAAGATGCTTGACCGCAAGATCATCCAAATCGTTGTCGGTGCGAGTAACGATCCGCTCCAACATCGCAATGATCAACTCTTTGAACGCTCTGGAGCGCCACATCGTCATGACCAGAGGCTTAAGAACTAGAAGCATNGGATTGACCTAGTTACGCTGTAACGGTAGCTCTGTTGCGNCATGGCCACCAACCCCGAAGAGCAGCACGAAAAGGANGGCATCTGCGTTGCTGATGTCGTCAANTGCGNTGTACTNGCNTGGAGCGCNACACTGCTNACNATCTCGTACCTNGGGATCTANCCNNNNATGAAGATGGACAACACCTTTGTCGCCTCTCTGCTCACTGGTGCGATGGCTTCGTTTGGCATCGAACGTAAGTCCAATGGCAATGGAAACAAGAAGCCGACTATTGTTGACAACAAAGACACCAAAGNNGGCATCAAATGACCCGCNCACTTTTGGTATTGGGNATCACTTTGGCNGCTGCNTTGCCTGCTAAGGCAGACATCACCCACAAGATTCAGTCCTCCGTGCAACTCCAAGTCGATGGGGCAGCATCACAGGCTTCAAGAATTGGCAGCACTCTTGCTGTCAGCGGTAGCAACGTCACTCTGGATACTGCTCCTGTCCTCGGGACTCTCACTGCTGGTTCTGCTGTGGGTTATACGCCAGGTGCCTACAGCATCACAACAGCGGGAGACGCCTTCAGCTACAGCGAGTCCTATATCGAAGGTGATGCCACCCCGACTGCAACCTCAGTAAGCAGCGGTGTCGTCACCAGTCTTCCAATGCTCGGTAACACCACCACAACATCAGGCGGTGTGGCTGGAAGCCTTGCTGGCACGATCGCCTCTGATGGTGCAATGACAATTACGGCTGGTGGAGCTGGAACTACTGCAACAGGACAAGTGGTTCTCAGTCTGGAAATCGACTGATGCGTTGGCTAGCGCTGCTGTTGTTATCCGCTCCAGCAACGGCAGCACCAATCGTGCCTCAATTCACGCAAGGCACAATGACCTCCCATACAGAAACAACCAGCAAGGTCACTGAAACGATTGTCAGTGAGAACTATTCAACGGGGTTTGAATACAGTGCTAGCGGTGTAAACATCACACCAGACGGACCAATCAATCCCGTCTCCAACACAACGGTCAACGGATGGACCTCCTTAGGAGAACGACCCAACTGGTCAATCGTCAAACCTGGAGAAGCCTTTCAGTTCGTCGAAAGCCTGAAGGGACCGGGGTTGTCGAACGTCACAACCATTCAACGCACCACCGAAATCACAAGCGTTACCGATACGGTTTCCTCCTTCTCGGAATAATCGCCACCGCTCCAGTCANCGCNCAAGANGTTGGTGGNATTTCTGCNACCGCATCNCCAACTGCCACATCGTCTGGNTCGGTGTCNAANCAGGCTGTGCAGATCCTTCAAGGCTCAGCNATNACNAACACCTATGGCGGCAACATTCANTGCCAAGGTCCAACACTGACTGTCACGCCATANCTCAACCGCACCAAATCATGGGGGCTGCCGTATGAATACAGCTATCCAGATCCGGTCTATGACCTCAGTGATCTTAATGAGGACGGCTTGCTTGATCGACCTGGGGAGGTCCTCTTCTACAAAGACACGCGCACAGGACAGAAAGATAACCACAACTGGAATGTGGGCCTCTCTGTTCAGGCCACAATTCCGTTAGACCAGGGTCTGCAACGCCGTTGCAAGGATGCAGTCGATACGCAGATTGCGATCCAGAAACAACACCTCGCCAACAAGCGGCTCGACTTTGAGATCAGCAGACTAAAGCACTGCGGTGAGCTGAAGATGAAAGGCATTCGCTTTGCCAAAAACAGCCCTTACGAAAAGGTCTGCCGCGACGTGCTCGTTCACCGGCCCGTTCCACATACCCATTCTATCTCCGTAACGACCTCTGGAACTTCCTCCGCTCATAGACACTCTCAACCTTGACCTTCTTACCCAGTGCCTTTTGAAGTTTCTTCAACACCTTCTTCATCAGCGGCCTAATCGCCTTCAGCAGTATTGGCGTTGCCAAAGCGGCTGATATTGCAATCGCTGACGTTCCAGCAGTGTTGACCGCTTGTGGGATGGTTGGAATCGCCTCAATAATCCGTTGAGGCAGTGGCTTCATCTCAACCGTTGGTTCTGGGATTACTGGCAGTGTTTCTGATTTGTCTTCTTCTTTTTTGGGGAGTTTGATCGGTGGCGGCTTTGCAGCTGGTGGTTCGGCAGGTTTAGGTGCTGCAGGTTTAACAGGCGGTGGTTCAACCTCAGGCTCCATATCCATTGGATTGAAGTGAGGTATCTCGATCACTGGAACGCCAATGTCCAATGTGATCGGCGGCGCTTGCGGTAATGCAACCTGTGGAAGATCAACAGACGAGTTAATCTCAGGCACGACGATCTCTCGGATCTCCATGAAGTCAGAGCGGTTTACAGCAGGTCAACTTTGGATTGAACGTAACCGCAGACGTGAAGGACCGCCTGTTGTCTACACCGTATTGTGCGGCAAATCTGCCAGACCATTCACCGATCCAAAAGCCATTCTCAAGTGGGTTAAATGGCCTAAAGGCACACCAACTGGTGATGCTTTACGCGAATGGTTGGCGTCGTTTGAGCAGAAACCTCAAGCACCCGCGCCAGAACTTGATATGGCAAAAATCAAGGCTGAAGGCTTCGGACCTGAAGCTCATGACGACGATCCAACCGCCAACACTAAAATGGTGACGTGATTGCAGGGCCTGTCTCCGTTGGCAGCTTTGGCATCTCAGGGATTTCTGGGACGGGCACTTGCTTCAAGATTGATTCCGTCAGCGTTGACTTCACCTTGCTGACGTAGTTCTCAACCATCGACGGAATGCGCGTGTAAAGCACTACCGTTCCAACAACTAATGATCCAGACATCGCAAAGGCTGCGACGGTCATCACGTTGAAGACTTTTTGCATAGCCGTTTAGGTAACAAAAAGCCCCCGCGCTCTGCACAAG
>FUFK010056642.1_pt1 | contig 10898 bp, 12 predicted proteins | sample 1021851 | NCBI WGS metagenome assembly FUFK01 (sample SAMEA51879418, study PRJEB19060) | metagenome
AGTTTAAAGCGATTGCATTTTGAGGTTTACCAACAAAACTTAAATTAGGTCCTTTGAGTCTCCTGACTATTTTTGGCAGAGACTCTCCTTCCAAAACACCAAGTCNGATTGCTTTTGAAAGTCTTGAAGCAGAATCTTCAGCAATACCTCTAAATGATTTTCTTACATTTTTACCGTTTGGTAATGATATCTCTGATCCTCTTTTTGCGGTTAAGGCAAACTGAGCAGACCTAAACACCCCATCTTTATCTCTTAATCTAATAGTCATAGCAGTCGGATCTTTTGTGACAATAGATTTTGCAAAGTCAGGTGAAACAGCAACAGTGTTTACTTGAAACTCTCCTTTTGGTAATACTCTTTGAAGTTGATCCTTAACAAAACCAACTTGAAACTCTGCCAAGTTTTGCAGTTCATCAATCATATAAGCAGCACTTTCATTTTCCCAACCTTTCAAACTATCAACCATTTGTGCCAGTATTGATCGTAATCTTGCAGTTGTGGTTGGGCTGTTGCCCTCAAGATCTCTTATCTTTCGTAAAACATCTAAAATTACCTCATTGAACTGACTGGCAATTTGAAACTGAACCTTATTGCTGTATCTGTTCAGATCAATCGCTTCACGATAGAAAGCCTCTGGAACTGCCATTTATTATGATTCATCTGTTTGGGTTGGGGCTTCCATTTCGATCAATCCACCAGTTTGTGTTGCCTCAACTTCTTCTTCCACATCAAAGTCATCACCAAGAATCTCACCACTACTTAATTGTGTTAACAATGTTTCTTGGCTGATAGTACCAGCAGTAAATAATGCAAGTAATGATTGAATCTCTTGTGGTTCTAATCTTGCCGTTACAAAGTCTCGATTAACAAAACTACTTCCAGCATTTGGTTCATTCAGATATTCGCTATGAAACTTAAGACAATTATCAATCAAGTCTTGCATCTGCTGGGCAATGACCATCATTGTGCTGTCATTCTGTGAACGGTCTATTCGCTTGGCCTCGGCACTTTCGCCAACTAGCTTTTGACCCAGTACCGCAGCTAATGACAATGTATTTATTTGATCTGCAATATCTTTCAACCTTGTAAACTGGCTGTCATAACTGTCACCCGATGGACTGACATATTCCATCCTTGATTCAGGTGGTAATGATAACGCTTCATTTGGCCCTGTTGTTATCTCATCTGCATTTGGATAACCAAAAACTGCAAGTAAAGGAACAGAACTGATATGCAATATATTGTCCAAGTCTGACTGAATCTGATAATGCTTAAGATTAAGTTCTGCTATGTCATACAAGGGACTGCGTGATTCATACATTCCCACCCTGTTTGAATATGCAACCGAAAAAGGAATCTTATCCTTTATGCTCATCTCTCCTTCATCATGTAGTTTATATTCACCCTTATTATTTTTTCTATGGATTTCATATCGACCTGGTTCTAATACCCTGATCTGTTTTACAATCTTTTCTCCATACTTTCCATCAGACTCAACAACCTGTTCCATCAATCGTAATTGCATTAACTTTCTTACCCCGTCAACAATCTCTGTCCTCCAACCAAGAATATCTTTAGGAGCATAAGTAACCCAATATGGCCTTGCCTTTTCTCCATCCTTCGGAGCATCAACTAAAACCCCAACATGACCAAAAGAAATTGCAACTCTAGCTGTCTGATATAACCATACATTAAGATCATTACCTTCAAGATCTACATCAAATAACTGCTCACGAACAAGGTCTGAAACGTCATCTAAACGAATAGGCTTCCTCACCAGCATACCGCTTAACATTTTCTCGATACGCTGCAAATATGGCACTACTGTTGACCTACTTAATCTAACGTCATATGAATCATCAGTCTCACGAGCTTCTTGCGGTAAATATTTTCTGTGTTCACTGCGAATTTTATATGTTCCCTCTTTCAAATCTTCAACCAAACCCCAGAAATTAGCCATCCTCTGATAAGCAGCATTAGGACTTGCAACCGTTGTAGGAGCTAGTGTTACAGGCTGATTGTAAATATTCAGAGAGCTATACACGGTTTTTCCTCATAGTACCATTACTTTTAATATATTCTAATACCAGTTGGCTTGCCTGTTCTACCATAAAGAATATTAAATTCACGATAAATTAAATAACCTAACGCATCCACATGATGATCATACCCATTCTGTTTATCTGGATCGCCTGTCTTTTCATCGTAACTCTGCAACTCAAGGCACTCAATCAAACGAGTGCAACGGGCATGAATCGCCAAACGTCTTTCCCCTTTGCCGTTCTGTAATAACGCATTGACGGTTGCAACTCTATCTTTGATAAAGGGGTTGCTCTTGAGAGCCATTGAACTGAAGCCGTAACTTGTGAGTATGGCGATATCTGTCTTTGATGCGTTAATCGTTGAACGTGCTGAACCACTTGCGTCTGGGTAAACTAATATTCTATTTGAAGGATAACGTCTGAGTATTTCCTGTGCCAACGCATCTGTATCATTTTGTTTTGATATTTCATCTATGATAATTAACTTGTCTCCAGACTTGACACCAACCACGGCATTACAGTTCATGACGTTGAAATCAATACCAATCAAAAGGGTTTCCATCTTAATATCAAACGGTATTTTGTTAATTACATGATGCTCCCTGGAGAACCTGTCATAAACTTGACCCTGCGTGAGATTTACCCATTGGCCGAGGAGATAAGCTTTGATCAACTGCGGTGGATAATTTTCTTCAAGAGATTCAATAAAATTGTCAGGAAGATAAGGATTGTCTTTTGTCTTTGCTTGTATTAATCCTGTATCAGATTTTTTATTCTTTTCAAAGGTTTCAAATGCCCAGCCATGACCTTCGGGAGTTGTTGTTGCATAGAATTGCTGAACATTACCAGATCTAAGTCTTGCAAGTGCCATATTCATTGCCTGTTCTGCATCACGTTTTGGAACAGTATCTGCCTCATCAAATCCCACTGCACATAAGTTTTGGCCTCGTAATCGCTGATATGTAAGCATTGTTCTAAGCAGAATTGTATGCGTTCCCTCTGCAAACTCCAAGTTGTATTCAGGTAATGGTGATGCTCTGAATGTGTAAGGAATCTGCCATTGATCTAATAGTTCATTCATTGTTCTTTGCAGAATATCTCTGAGCATGGGCGCAGTCGGTTCAAATATTGCTGAGACATGACCAACATTAAGTGCTGCCAATATGCAAGATTTTGATATTAATGCGTGTGTTTTACCAGCTCCAAAGCCACAGACGAGAGCCAGTTTTCTATGGTCAAGGTCNTCACAAAACTTTGATTGATGCGGAAGTAAATCTTGATTAATACGCTCTATTGCTTCATTTGCTGTCGGTAAATCATAAGCACCAATTTGATATAAAACTTTTCCAGGTTGAACTGTATCTAAAATACTCACGAAATAATCTGTGCAAGTCTAGCTGCTGTATTGATCGCACCAAGAGCAATATGTAAATGTCCTTTTTCTCTAGCTTCCATCTGTAGCGTTGCAGCCTGTGATAAAAGATCTGCCACCATTTGAGGTCTTTCCATGTCCCAGTCGGCCTTCATCTCGGCTCTAGCGATCTCTAAATACTTATCTGCTGTTGTTGCACTGACCCCCCAATTTTTCAAAGCATATTTAACGCAATCAGATCTACGGCCACCTTTAGCGATAATCTCGCCAAGTTTGCGTGACCTCATAAGAGTTTCTATTTTTGTACCTTTTTTAGCCATTACATAGATGTTACACGGAAAAGCGAAAATATGAATATTTCTTAATTTTGAGACTCATTTGAGACTAGNGGTTGTTCTCACGTTCCTAAGTGTACCCAGTAATGCTTAAGACTTACCTAACCCTATATATACCCCTATATTATCTATTATTATATTTATATATAAAACATAGAGAACATAGAGAACATATATATATAAGATAATGATAGCAGGGATTTTAGCCGTTCCCAGTAGTGAGAACAGGGGTGAGAACAGGTGAGAACCAAACCCATTTAGGTGTTCCCGCCACACGTTTTCTTTTACGTTCATAATGTAAGGATTTGAGAATGGATGAGACAGTCATTGTGTCAGATTTTGTCTGTCTTTCAATTGGTTTCTCTANTGCTTCNGNNANNANAAGTTCAATTGTTATGTCTTTCATTGCATTAGCTGGATCGTTTAGGTAGTTGGTTATTACAGAAAGCCATGGCGAATCAACCATGTATCCTAAGTTTTCTTTTTCAATTTGATTTTCCTGTTCATAAGATAGAAAATGTGATTCATTATTTTTGAATAAATGTATCGCAGCCGACCACAGAGCATCTCTTTCAAGCTGTAGAGAATCAAGATCAATTGATTTTGTGGTGCATGGGATTATGTGAAAACGTCTGTTCCCTGTGTCATCAATTAGCAAACCTGAATCACGGTTGGAGCTTCCTACAATTATTCCTCTTCTTGGCCATTCTTCAACGGCTTTACCATAAGGAACTCTGAGAAGATCGGTTGACCTTGATAAAAATGCTTTTACAACCCCTGCGTGCTTGCGACTTGTTACACCGTCAATTTCAGACCATTCCATTCCCCATGAACGATGAAGAACAAGAAGATCATCTTTTGAAGAAATGTCACCGAGGGCATCAGAAAAGAAAGGGCCGAACAATGTTTGCCAAAATGATGATTTTTTTATTCCCTGTGAACCTTGAAGAACAGTTGCTGAATCATGTTTGCAACCTGGAATATAAACTCTTCTTACTGCATTAATGAGAGTAAGTTTGAGCATGACATCATATATAGTTGGTTCTTTAAGTTTTTGATCCTGTGGCCTCAGATATGTCGAGGCCAACCTTTCAATACCATAAAGCTCTGGTTCTATTTCATTGCAGCAATGATCAAGATAAAGCTTTACTGGATCATATTCATTTTCATGGGCAACTTTCAAGAGGCAGTCAATGGCCATTTCTTTTGGAACTTTGTAACCAAGTTCAGCTAGCGTCAGGTAAAAAAGTTCAATATTTTTTATTACTTTGCCATCCATTTCAATTGAATGAGAAAAGGTATTGAATCTTATTTCCTGTTTTAGATTGCGTAGAAAATTTATAAGTTCCTGTGATGTAAGCTGTTCTAATTTACGAGGAACTGGAGTTGGCTCTTCTGCTGGCTTTATTGAAGTGGGGAAGGATCGTGGTGGTGGAGTCCAACCATCTTCTGAAGCAAACTTTTGGAGAGTGCCAAGAGAAACCCCAGATGATTTAAATGATGCCCATTTCTTTCCACATTCACCAGATTGATATTTACTGTTCTTCTGTGATAGTTGTTCCCAATCGTGGAGTAATGAATTATCACCGACTGAATGAGCAGCCATGCCTATCTTTAGCCAAGCATCATAATCATCTAAACGGTTTGGATTAATTGATTGAAGAAGAGAACGTGCCTTATCAGTATCTGANTTAAGNGTTTGTANNTGNGGAGTTGTTGTCTTTTTNTTCNGCTCCATCATCTTTTCNATTATGGCAAAGGGAGCTTCTGCAATTTCAAGATCTTTTGGCGAGCGATTTTCCATCCATCTGTAACCGTCAGTCTTTGGATGTTTCCCAGATACTATGGATTGTGTACCGTTCCAACGGAGTTCGATTTGTTCAACAGAACCATCTTCATCTTTTACTCCTGTCTGAAATTTGCGTGTCTTTATCTTTGACCAATACTTTTCTGGAACTTGGTAAATTATCTGGAATCTACCGACCCGACCTGATGTGACCATCCATGAGGGAGGTAATGATGAAAGAGAAAAACCCCATTCACCTAATATTTTTGCAGCTGATGGACCATCATGGTCTAAGAAAAGTAAACCACCTGAAGGAGTTCCACAGCAGACACCGATACCAGTGGATCTTTTAGAAGATATTTCTTTGAATAGTTGTGAGCGTGTAAGTGGGTTATTTTGCCAATCGTTTTGATAGGGTCTTTTATTTTGAACGGCAACAAAACCCCAATGCTTGGGAAGGCCAAGCAGTTCTTCTTTTATATCCATTGTTATGCAGCTTGCTCCATTCTTTCAGAAACTATTAATCTGAGTAAACAGGATCTCGATTCAGACCCCTTGTTATCATCAAGCCATTTTATCTGACCCTGCGAGAGTTGAATATTAATTGTTTTTAATGTTTGCTCTTGTTCCATATCTAGGGTTGTTTATGTGTAACTATAGGGTAAGATACCACCATATACAGTATGTGCAATGGTTAAATTAAGAGAATATCAAAAAGCTGCAAGTAGAAAGTTGACCAAGCTTTGTCAGATCAAGAAATGTGCATATTTGAGTGGTGAATGTAGAACAGGTAAAACACTTGTAGCATTATCTGTTGTCAGAAATATGGCACTTGAAAAGGTGTTGGTAATAACTAAGAAAAAGGCAATACCAAGTATAAAAAGTGATGTTGAGAAGATGAATCTTGAGAGGGTAGTATCCGTCACTAACTTTGAGCAGCTAAAAAATTTTAAAGGAACAAGCTGGAATATGATCATCGTTGATGAAGCCCATAGTGTGGGTGCATTTCCAAAACCCTCCCAGAGGTATCAAAATATATTACAGCTTAGATACAACAGCATCATTTTAATGAGTGGAACACCAAGCCCTGAGAGCTTCAGCCAGCTTTATCACCAGTGGTCTTTAACACCATTTTTATGGAGTAAATATCAGAACTTTTACAGATGGGCCAGTGATTATGTGGATGTAAAGGAGAAAAGAGTTGGAACTGGTATTGTCATAAAAGATTATTCAGATGCCAAGCAAAGCAGAATATTAAAGGATATTGAACCTTTTACAGTGCAGATGACCCAGAAAGAAGCTGGTTTCACTCAGGAAGTTGAGGAGGAGGTGCATCTTGTGAAGATGTCCAGAAGAACATACAGACTTGCTTATCGGATATTAAAGAACGGTGTTATTGGTAAACCTGGAGGAAGATCAGTCGTGGCAGATACTGGCGCTAAGGTAATGAGCAAATTAAGGCAGATTTATAATGGTCATGTGATTACTGAGAATCATGGTGCTGTTGTTTTTGACAAAAGCAAAATTGAATATATAAGAGATAACTTCAGTGGAAGGATTGCAATATTATATTGCTTCATTGCAGAGGGCAAAATGCTTAGAGAAAGTTTTGGTGCAAGGGCAACAGATGATCCAGATATATTTAATGCAGTAAGCGATTCTGTTTTTATCGGTCAGGTCAAGAGTTGCAGAGAAGGTGTTAATTTAAGCAGTGCCGATCACCTGATCTTTTTGGGAATAGATTATTCTGCATTGAGTTATTTGCAGGGAAGAGAAAGAGCAAGTTTTCTTGGCAGGGATAGAAAAAACAAAATACATTATATTTTTGCGGAGAAGGGAATCGAGCCAAAAGTTTTTCAGGTAGTACAATCAAAGGAAAGCTATACGATCAAGCATTATAGAAATGACAGAAGCTCAATATCAGAAGAAGCTGATCGACAGGCACGAGAAAGAAGGGTGGACAGTGATAAAACTTATTATGTGCAACAAAGCTGGTTTACCTGACTTGATCTGTATGAAACCAGATGAGGTCAAATTTATTGAGGTCAAGAGTGAGAAGGGGAGACTTAGTGAAATCCAGAAGTATAGGATTGAAGAGTTGAAAGAAAAGGGATTCGATGTCGAAGTAATGAAACCTTGTTGACAGTTGTTGACACTTCGACTATAATTAATGGTATAGAGACAACCCCCTCAAATGAAAACAAATTTTACTTTTGAAATTGAACATCCTGAGACAGCACTTCCTCAGCAAGTTAAAGCAACAATTATAGGCCAAAAAGGTTTATTAACTTGGAAATTTTTAGAGATAAATGAATTGACACCCTGCAAAACAAAATTTGTTTTTCAAGTAAAGCATCCAAAAAAAATCACTGCTGAAGAGATTGCAAGCAAAATGGATTGTCGTAGAAAATGTTTGACATTAAAAGTTCTTAATTATCAGGAGGCTAAGTAAATCAAAAAACTAAAATTACTAGATACTTTCAGTGGTATAGGAGGATTCTCTTATGCTGCTGAAAAACTTGTTGGCGGTTTTGAAACTACACAATTCATTGAAATTGATCCATACTGTCAAAAAGTATTAAAAAAACATTGGCCAAACGTACCTATTCACGATGACATCAAAACATTCACAGCAGAGCCTTTTCAATATGACGCAATCTGCGGAGGTTTTCCGTGCCAGGACATTAGTACAGCAGGGCGGGGCAAAGGCATCACGAAAGAAACCAGATCAGGTCTTTTTTACGAACTCATCAGAATCGTCCGCATGGTACGACCCAAATACGTCATCTTGGAAAACGTGGCAGCGATCCTTAATAACGGATTGGGAATTGTTCTCGGAGAGCTTTCCGAAGCAGGGTACGATGCAGAATGGGCAGTTATATCGGCAAGTTCACTGGGAGCCTGTCACCAGCGTTCGAGATGGTTCTGTGTTGCAATCAATAGAGAATTTGCCTACCCCAACGACAATGGATCACCTTCCGCAGAGAAGTCCCGAAGCATTGAAAAGACAGATGGAGGGGCCGAGGAAAGGCAGAACCAAACTGGCCAATCTGCGGGAGGCAGTGAATCCAGAAACACAGAAACTGTTCAAATCAATGCTACCGACCCCGACAGTTTGCAACGACTCAATATATTACGACAAAAGCCCGAAAAAAGACAAGAGACACAGCAAGGGATTGGCAACAGAACTGATGGATCTGCAAATGCTACCAACACCCAGAACAAGGGATTACAAAGGACATCAGAGGGAGGGATATCAGGAGAGAGGATATGGCCCAACCCTTCCAGATATAATCAAACAACTCCCGACACCATCAGCCAACGAACACAAATACAGTATGAGCAAAGAGGATCATCAATCTGGAACTTGCCTAGCAGCTATGGCAAGAAAGGATCGACTCTCAGCCCCAACTGGCAAGCCTATGAGTCTGAACCCTGCCTTTGTAGAGGAGATGATGGGCTATCCAATTGGACACACAGACTTAGAGCATTAGGAAATTCGGTTGTGCCACAATGTGCTGCTATTCCTTTACAACGTGTTTTGGATTTAGAAAATGAACGACAAGCTTGAGTATCAATTTAAAAAGGCTTTTTTGGAGCAAGAATCAGAAAAATTTATTGAGTATCTTTGTGAGCCTAGAACAAAGCCAGAAGTCTATGCAGCAATAGAAAAAATTGCATTGATACATCTTGAGATAAAAAACTGCGAAGATATTATTTATTCACGAACCGTTGACAAGTGTTGACCGTTAGTTATCATTAGAAAGCCCCTGAAACCCAACCCCATGAAACATTTATTTCTTTACTTCTGCATTTTTGGCATTGGATATATTTCGCTCACGGATTCATTAACACGTTCTACCGAAATTCATTGCCTTAATAATATACAGGCTGCATGTGAGGAGCTTGCCAAGCGATGAGAATAGAAAACTTTACTCAAAGCGAATGGCTAAAAATATCAGATATTATTTCAAGTCATTGTCCAAATGAGCCAATCATTGAAAGATTAATTTCAGCTATTGATGATAGAACAAATTTATTTTCATATACGCATGAATTTTTTATTAAAAACAATTTTAATCCAGTTTTTTTTCCTGACAGGCCTTCTATTGAAAAATGCAAAGATGGTAAAGGTCTTATGAAGCGTCTTGCCATGTATTCAACTGTAAATGGTAAAGGTGTTATTCAGTTCAAAAAAGATTATCAAGAATACATTTTAAAAAATTATTCCTTTAGGAGGAAAAACGATGATGAGTGAATATGATCTTGGTCTACGCTTCCATAAAAAACCGAGGAAGAAGCGACCAACCCCTGAACGCTCCGACCTCGGCAACCCAATCTTAACTATGACCGACAAAGAAATCTTTAATACATTTGCATCTGTAATTGATTGCCCCAGTGCATCACCATTTTTGAAACGATTAGCACAGGCTGGTCTTGTTGCAATGCCACAGGACAAGGCACTTATTTTGAAAACATGGCCACGTTTGATGATGCAATATGGCCCTCACACAAAGAGGTACACAGACACATGACAACAGGATCAACCCAGATTTCAAACGAAAAATACCATGCTGATTCTGCAATCTCAGCATCAATGCAAAAAGTAATGGTATCTCATGGCCCTAGAGCTTACTGGAACTCTTTTCTTAATCCTAATCGGCCTGAACATAAACCAACGGCAGCTATGATGCTCGGAACGCTAACTCATTGTGCCGTTCTTGAACCTGATGAATTAAATAAAAGATTTGTCACTGTATCTTCTAGAACAACCAAAAAAGGAAAGGAGGAAGCAAAAGAGGCCGAAGAAAAAGGTATAACTCCTGTAACTGAATCTGATATGGCAAATGCCATTAAGATGAGAGATGCGGTATTTGCAGAACCTTATGCCAAAAAGTTATTAAGTTTTGGTATTGCAGAGAAATCTTACTGGTGGGATGATAACATTTCTGGAATTACCTGTAAGTGCAGACCAGATTGGTTAAACAAAGAAACTATTGTGGATTTAAAAACCAGTAGGACAGGAGCAAACCCTAAAGACTTTGCAAAGGCTGTTGCTAATTTTAAATATCATCTACAGGCAGCACACTATTTAAACGGTATCCCATCAGCAAAACGGTTTATTTTTCTTGTAGTGCAATCTGAATATCCATTTGATGTCGGGTTATGGGAGCTTGATAATGATGCGTTGCAAGAAGGGCAAAAACTGTCTAGAGAAGCTCTAGATAAGATTGCCGAATGTCGCCTGCTTGATGATTGGCCAAGCTGGTGTAAAACAGGAGTTCAATCTTTATCCCTGCCCCGATGGGCATTTTCAACCCCCTTAGAAAAATGAGTTTTAATGAAGAGCAGAAAAAACTGCT
>FUFK010066607.1_pt1 | contig 10897 bp, 10 predicted proteins | sample 1021851 | NCBI WGS metagenome assembly FUFK01 (sample SAMEA51879418, study PRJEB19060) | metagenome
AATTGCAAACTTAGAATTATGTCTAAAAAAATTGATGAAATCCTCAATAGCGGATGCCTAGAAAAACTTCTTGAAGAGGGTGCACCGATAATAAAAACTGAGAAAGAGATGCTTACTTACTTGGAAGAAAATGGCTTTAATGATGTTACTGAGGATGATTTAAAAATAATTAAAGAAGAAATTTCAACGATGATAGAACTTGATCAAGCATTAGATGAAGCGGGTGCAGGAAGTAGTAAAGAAGTGAAGAAATGCGGAGTAAATTATTGCGATTTAAGAGTGAAAACAAATATTTCTCCTTTAAAAAATTGTGATGCTTCCAATGAATTAGCAGAAATAGCTTTTTTTGTAAAAAGTTTAAAAGAATAAATTTATAAAAAAATACTAATAAATAAGAAAGACTTCATAAATCTGTTCTTATATTTTAATTTAAAAATTATTTTTTCTTTTTTTTTATTTTGAAAATTATTTGAATAATTTTAGATATAGTTTTTCTCTTTCATAATTTTTTATCTGTATTGTTTTTAGCCTGATCTATAATTAAAAGTTTGAAAATTTAAATAAAAAAAAATATTAAAGAAAAAAATTTATGATTTTTTAATTAATTTATTTTAACCCTATTACAAACAATCGTACTTAAAGCCATAGAACTTACCCCTGTTATAGATACTCTTATTAATTGAATAATTGGATCAATTGATACAATCAATAAAATTATAGGTTCTATGGGAACATTAAAAAAGGTAAGTGCAATTCCTACACTTGGGAGAACTGCTATTCCAATTAAACCTGCAGTTGCTATGCCTGTGGTAATCCCAAAAATTAAAACCTGTAAAATCACTAAGGGGCTTATATTAATTTCATAAAGGTTTAAGGCAAAGAATATAGCAATTATGTTATAAATAATGTTTCCAAGTCTAGCTACTAACAAACTTAACGAAGCAGAAGCTTCAGCTTGGTCAGGTTCTCTGCCAATTAATTTTAAAGTTTTTACTACTGTCGGGTAACAAGCCATGCTGCTTCCTGTTGAAAAAGCCAATACATAAATATCATCTAGTGGATTAGAATTTAACAAATTTCTTTCCTTTGAGGAAGTGAATTTTTTAAAAATCAATTTTGATATACCTAGAAACGCAAGCGAAACTACTAAAAGACAAAGTGCTAAATTTAATAATGCGATAATAAGCTGAATATTTATAGAGGACAGAGCTCCAGCTATTAAAAAAATTAACATTAATGGAGACAAAATTAAAAGTTCTTCCAAAATTTTTATTGATAAAGTATTTACTCCTTTTAGCAATGAAATAATATCCCTTGACTTATCGTTAGGCATAGCTGCTAAACCTAATCCAGCTATCAAAGATCCAGTTATTATTTTTAGAGTTGAACTATTAGCAGCATCCGAAATAATATTGGTGGGAATTATGGATTGCAGAAAACTAACAGATTGGGTTGGTACATCAATTTCAGGATTAGATATCAAGTTTATTTTAATTTCAGTGTCTTTGAGCATCGTTTGCCCAATAGATATTTTATCTTCTATGCTCAACAAACCAGGTTTGATGAATAAGGATACAATTATTCCAATAATGCCNGCAAAAAATATAATNTATATNAAAGTCAAAAATAATTTTATTGGGAAGCTATTACTATCTTTTTTGTTATTTTGAAATTTAAAAATTGATTCAATAGATAGCACTACTGCAGAGAGAACTAGAGGTATTGCAGGGAAAGATATTAACTTAATTAATGAAATACCGACATTATTAAAAAGATTAGATGCCCCAGGGAAAAAGAGTCCTAATGCTATTGCAATCGGCAATATAACCAAAAGGAAATATTTTATGCTTCTAAATTTAAGGATAAAAGATTTAAATATTTTGTAGTTCATAATTAATTAACTTTTATAGTATTCAGAGAATTCTTCCATTATTTCTGAATCACCTTTTAGACCAATTTCATTTAAGTAAAATTCGATCAAATCTGACATCCCTAAGTTTGCCTCATTCGATACATATAAAGACTTTTTATCTTCCAAGTCATTAACAATTATAGGAACATAATCAATTGATAAACTTGGATTTTGATAAATAATTTTTTTGATTTCTGTAGAGTCTCTATATATTGCATCAATTTTTCTATTATATAAATTTTCTTTGACTTCGTTCCAGTTTTTAAAGCCTAATTTTTTTAAATTGGGCATATAAATTTTTGCATAGTTTTGGTAGGCAGAATTTGCTATAAAACCAATTCTCATATTTGAATCCATCAGATTTCTTACAAATTCAGGACTATTTTGGTCGCTGGGGATGGTAGCTAAAAACTTTCTATTTACAAGAAGTGCGTGCCTAAAATTCATATAAATATGCGGATGAGCATTAGTCATTCTTTTATATGTGGTGCTAAGTTTTCCAATTGCGATATCAAAATCACCTTTACCTGCTCTATAAACAGTATCATTAAAATTTTTTGAAGTATTATCGAATTCAATTTCAACTCCAAGTTTCTCAGCTAGTCCTTTTACAATACTAATATCGTATCCTTCAAAATCATTCTTCTTATCATCAAAAAAATAAAATGGTGGAGTATTGAAAGGNGGAATACCAACCGTTAAGNACCCTCTTTCTTTAATTTTATTTATATAATCAATTTCGGCAAATTTTTCTTGAGAAGCAATTGCTATTGAACCCTTTGTAGGAATAAAAAGAAAAGTAAAAATTAAAACTAAGCTTAAAAAAATATTCATTTTTATTTTTTTCTTAGAATATTAATAAATTTATCAATTGGAAAGTATTTTTGATTATTTGAAAACCTTTAAGGTTCTTTTTCATTCAAAGTATCATATTCATTATAGCTATCTATAATGTTTGCGGTTAACAAAGCAATACAAATAATTCCTAAAATCCCAAAAATTGTTAAAACAACTTTCCCAATNAAAGATTGAGGAATAATCCCATCAAAAGCGAAGCTTAGCATTGTAAAAGAAAACCAAAATGATCTCACGATTGAACCAAAATGAATAGGATCATTTGTTTTTTCAATTAAATACATTAAAGTAGCAAAAAAATAACTAAAAACAAGNAAAAGTATNATTGGAAAAAAAGTACTTGATGGATTGNTAAAAAGTATATANTTTAATCTATTTATAGTTCCTTTTAATTCTGATTCATAGATAGTGATTACAATTTTTGAGATATAAATAACTAAAAGGATTGGACTTTCCTTTGCAAGAATTGGCAAAAGTAATGCCATTAATGAAAACAAATCAAAAATTGCCCTTTTTGATATGAAACAATTTAACAAAGAACTAAATCTGTAATCTCTAGTTGACCAGCTATTGGCAACTTTACCTATATAATCTGATATAAAAAAAATCTCTACAACATCTAAAAAGTACTCTAATGTTATTTTGATGTCTCTTGACGAAATAAGATTTAATTCAGTAGTAAAAGCTATGTTTACAAACAATAAAACTGTTACTAAGTAAATTATTAGATTATAGTTTCTGCCAGGATAATTTCCATCATAATCACCGAAATACCATGGATTACTTCTTGCAGACATAAAATCTCAAAAATCATTTTTAATGATAATCNTTATTTAATTTTTAGCAATTTAAAGNGTTTTAAACTTATAAATTCAATCAATTTTGTCATATTTTTTCTAGAAAAAATATTACACAAGTATTTAAATCTTTTATAAATTAACNTAATATAAGAAATAAAAAAATTTATGAGAAAGTTTGTAATAGTTGATGATGTATTTGATAATAATAGACTATTAAAATTGCAATCTTTACTTGGTCAAAAAAATAGCTTGCCCATAAGGTTTTACAACAAAGGAATAGAAAATGTATATAAAATATATGTTGATTTTCTGATTGGAATTGCAAAAGATTACTACGATATTAATAAATACATAGGTTATGAATTATGGTCGCATACTAATCCAAAAAAGAATTTGGAATTTCACTATGATAAAGATGAATTGTTATTCAAAAAAAATAATATAAATTCATTTCCGCTTCTTTCAATAGTTTTTTATCCTAAAATTAGTAATCTNAAAGGTGGACGTTTGTATTTAGAGAAAGATATGATAATTAATCCAAAAGAAAATAGACTAGTACTTTTCCCCGAAGGCATATATCATGGAACCTCTGATTACAATAAAGATGGACAAAGAGTCTCATTTTTAATCAATNTATGGGATAAAATNCCTACAGCTTATATATAAANNTATTTAAATAAATTTTTTAATGTATCTAGAAAAAATAATAAAGGGAACATTCTTAAATAAGTATTTTTCAAAAAATGCTTATAACAAGTTAAAAGAAATTTCTAAATATATCAATAAAATAACAAGCTACAAAAATCAAGCAATATTATTTGAATTTGACGCCTCAAAAAAAAAACAAATCGATATAAGTTTTAGAATAAATAAAATACTTCCTGTAAGCGAAATCTTTTCCAAAAAAAAATTAGTTGATTTAGATCAATTCTTAAATTCTAATTTTGAATTAAAGACTGCCTTTCCAAAATCAAATAATTTTATTGAATTTGACTTTAAAAATTCAGAATATATACTTTCGGGTATTTTTCAAAAGACAAGTTCAAAGGAATTAAAAAAAAATCGCTTTAATTCATATGTATATAGATATTTAAATATTTTTACTAGTATTGAATTAAATAAATTAAATAATTCTACCCAACTAAATCATTTTCTTTCAAATTTTGACCCCTCTTTCATAGGTCTTATGAATAGAAGTGAAAATAATCATATAGTAAAAATAGTATCAAATCCATTTAAATATAATGAATCTATAAATAATTTCTTTAACAATTATTTTAAAAATTCAGTTTCATTGCTTCCTCTAATCGAAAAATTATCTGAGGAGTTTGATACAAAATTAAGTCTTGATTTTGATTTAAAGGAAAATCAAATTAAAAATAGATTGTGCTTTGAAATTTTTACTAAAGGAATAAGTAACAAACTAGAAAATATTAAAATGCTAGAAAAATTATTTCAAAATTTTGATATAAATTTTCTTGATCAAGAAATTAATCTTATAAAAAATTTACCTATAAAAAAAAGAAATAAGATATTTCAAAGTTCAAAGCAAGAATATTATGAATTAATTGAAATATTTATATCGCATATAAAACTCGTAATTAAAAATAATCAGTTAAATCTTAAAATATATATCTGGGGAAACAGAGAAATTTTAAAAGAAATTTAATCTCTATAATATAAAGACTAATTTTTTAAGAAATTACAAAAATAATATTTGTTTTTCAACTTATCTAAATTACTATCTTTTTCATCATTTATTTCTCTATCTCCAAAAGAAAAATAAAAAACAGATTTAAATGCTGATTTTGAAGTATTAGCACCCTCAGATTTTAAAATTCTAGAATCTATTATTGTTACAGTTCCTTTTTTTAAAAATATCTTTTTTGGATTATCTTTTAGGATTTTATCTTTATTTTTCTTGGAAATAATGTGAGATTTAGAATAAATAATTAGAGGTCCATTTTCGTTTTTTAACTCAATAAGGTTCAAATAAACTGTGATGTATTTTAATTCTTTTTCTGGAAATTTTATTTTTAGTTCTTCTTTTAATGCTCCTGGAAATGAAAAAATAACTCCTTTTTCTGTTAAAAATGTGGACTTTTCATCAAAATTTTTTTTAATAATAGGTTCTATTTTTTTTGCAATAATTTTAATAATTTCATTCGAAATTTCAGACTGATCTATCGGGATATTTATTCTAAATTCATCCTTTCCTGATGCTACTTTATTAGAATTTAATGTAAGTTTTTTTAAAACTTCAGAAAAAAACAAATCACATAAAGATTCATTAATAAGATTTTCAAAAACTAAATAACCATTTTCTGTGAAACTTTTAAGTGACTCTTTATTTTCTAATGTTTTTTCAGACGAATTTTCCTTAATTTGATTTATATAGGAAAATTCTCTCCAGAATTTTGGATGTATCATCATGTTTTCACTTCTTCCGGAGCCAAGCTTTGAACTTGTNGTTAAAGTAATATCNAAAGTTATGCTCCANCTAGGTATATTTCCTTTATAAATAGATACAAAATGTTCTATTGAAGAAGGGAAAAGAATTAATAAGTTTTCTAATGGTTTTAATCCAATTAATCTCTTTTCTACTTTAGGTAAAACAGCTTTCTTATCGATTGATCCTAAAAAAAGTGCCTCTTTATTTTTAAACATCAAACAACCTCCTTTATCNTTTTCTGATTTAAGGTAGTAAACAGCCGAAAGNATAGAATTTGGATGGGAATGTTCGTGCACCATTCCACCAGAATTAGTAATTACAGTCCATGATTTTTGAAAGAAAATGGAAAAATCTTCTTGGTTATATCCTAAATCTAAAAGATATTCACTTACCATTATTTCAATTTCTTTTGTTAACCATTTGAATTCAGGTAAATTATGAAGAAGTGCATTACCTCCGTCTTGATCGCCAAAATTTTGATCTGCAGAAGAATTAATTGAGTTAAAAAATTCCTCCATTTTTAACTTAACTAATTCATCTGGTATTAATTTTTTTCTGGCGATTGTAGATTCTGATAGATCTGTATATTTAATCTTCTCGCGATTCTTACACATTAGTTTTGAAAGCCTATATTCAAATTATTATAATTAATGTAATTTACTTTTCTTTATTTTATATATCATGAGCCAAGAAATCTTAGAACTCTTGAAAATAGGAAAAAANAATCCATATAAAAGGAAAGAATTGTTCGAAAATGAAGAAATTTATTTGAAAATAATAAAAATAGTTGAATTAAATTGCGAAAAAGAATTAAANAATGAAGAAACTNTTGAAATGAATTCTGAAGAGCTCCTGAAAGAGATAAAAGCACTNAACATTAGAAAGGAATTATTTTTAAGACTAAACAANGTAAAATATAATAANNCAAAACAANAATAGAAGAATTTAATAAGNCTATTTTAATGCTTTCTTNGCTAACTCTACATACTCTAATAAGATATAAGTTTTAATAGCTAGGATCCCATCAATCTCATGAACTGCTTCAGGAATTACTTCTTTCACTTGTTGTGCAGAGAAACCTGCTCTTAGCTTTTGTTGAGGGTCAATATGTTTTAGGTATTTAAATTGAATTGGATCTAACTTTTTAAGCTTCTTTAAGGCCGATTGTGGGGTTTCATTTATCATTCGATATTTTAAATCTTTATTTCTTTTGATAATAAATCTATTGCTAGATTAATTATTTATTAATTATGATTTAAATACAATTAGCAGTAAAAATATTAATTTGTGCTAATTTAATCACTAAAATCCTTAAAACAATAAATAATTTTAAATCATCTCAATACAATATTTTGCTCGAAGGCAAGGATAAAATCCTCATTTGGAATACTCTAAGTGATAAATTTTTAAAATTAGAAAATTCTAGCAAGCTTACAAAATTTTATAGAAATTCTGTAAACACACCAGATAATGAATCTTTCATCTTTCAAGACAAATATAAAATAAGACATTTTCTTCAAGGATTTCTAGTTGAGAAGAATGGAATACAAAAAAATATTATTCGAGAAAAAATTTTAAAAAATAAAGATGATAAAAATACATTTTTTTTAACAATTACCATTACATTAGGATGTAATTTTGGGTGTGATTATTGTTGTCAAGGTACAGAAAAGGATTTCAGCTCTATCAACGAAAATCTGATAAACAAGATCATAGAACTTTATCAATTTTCAAATGCTAAAGATTTTGAATTAACTTGGTATGGAGGTGAACCACTTTTAAACGTTAATAAAATAATAAAAGCCAATGAAAAAATAAAAAAAATTGTCAAGGGNAAACTAAGCTCTTCGCTCTTAACAAATGGATTCTTATTATCAAAAAATATAGTTAAAAAGCTTGTTTCAACAAACATCAATGAAATTCAAATTTCAATTGATGGCTCTAAGAATGATCATGATATGTCAAGGCATCTTAAAAATAAAATGCCTACCTATGAAATAATAACTTCTAATATCAACGATATAAATAATTCAATTAAAAATGATTTAAAGATATTAATTAGAATTAATATCTTTACTAGCAAGTGTGATGTTAAACAAATTGTTCATGATTTAGTTGCCTCAGGAGCATCAAGTTGGGTAAAAACATCTTTTTACCTAGCTCCAATAACTGAAAAAGTTGGTAATGAGAACTATAAACTTTCCAGTTATGATAGATTCAAATTTGCCGAAATTTATAGAGAATTTATTTTTTTATCAAAAAAACACAACTTAAATTATGTTTTACCTGTTTTTACTGGAGGTTTATGTACTGCAACAAAAAAATTAGGAGCTACAATAACCCCTAATGGAGAAATTCATAAATGTTGGGATACTATAACTTCTAAACATGAACAAATTTCTGATTTAAACAAAAGTAATGAAAAAATTTATAGTGAAATAATTGATAATAAATGGACAAACTTCGAGCATACCGATAATCCAAAGTGTCAAAAATGCAAGCTTTCACCAGTTTGCGGAGGTGATTGTACTATTAAACATTTTGAATCAGATGAAGATAATGAATTTTTTCATTCAGGTTGTCCCCCCACAAAGTTTTTATTAAANGAATATCTTATTGANAGGGCTTTTAACCACGGNATAATTTCTCATGAAGATNAGATGAATTTTGAAAATTCCAAGATTGACNTTAAANATTTAAAAGTAATTTAGTATCCATATTATATTATTTGTCAGTAAATAAAAATTTTTTCGTTTCTTCTTTTCTGTCAATACTATATTACTAAAAAACAGGTGAAATTTAATTGAAATACAAAAATTTCTTTTTTTTTAGTATATTTATAATCTTATTAAATCCATTAAAAAGTTACTCAAAATCTCTTTGTAATTTAGAGGAGGTTAAAAAACATAATAATTTAATCCAGAACGTTATTAATCAAATTGATAAATCAAACAATGATATTAAGTCTTTCTCCTTTAATCTTTTAGCTGCAAAAAACTATAAAAATTACGTAAAATCATTTTCTTTTCCTGATTTTGAAATATCATTTAATCCTCAAGGTCCTTACATAACTTCTGGATCTACAAAATCCTATAGTTCAAGTGCTAGTTCTTTTACAACCGATAGTTATTATACCGATTATGTAATTTTCCCAAACATAACAGCTGAATTTTCAAAGAGCTTTTTTGATTTTCAACAAAAGTATCTAAATAAGAGCGCTAAGGAAGATGTGATAACTGCAGATTATAATTTGAGAAATAAAAAAAATAATACCTTACAGGAATTTTTGAAACTCTACATTCAATACCAAGGTAATTTATCTTCCTACAAAAACGCTTCTTTAGTAGTCAATGATTTAGAAAAACTTACAAGTAATTCAAAAGAACTTTTAGAAGCTAATATGACAACAATAATTAATTACAGAACTCAATATTCCAGTTACCTTAAATCATTAGCTAAGTTAAAAAAACTTGAAAATTCAATCTATTCTCTAAGCGAGCAAATCCAATCTTTAACAGGTTTTATTATTGATAAAAACGACTACTTACCATTGCCATCTCCCTATTGCATTAGGGAACTTCCAAAGATAGATATCTTAGAATCCAAAACATTTGCAAGATATGAACCAATATTAATTCTTGAATCACAATCCAAATCAAATAAATTACTTTCGAGAAGTGAGAACGCTTCTCATCTACCTTCTTTATCAGTTGGTATTTCTTCTAATTATTATATACAGCAAGGTAATAATAATAATTCTGATGTTTATGGAGAGCGAGATTCAATTTTCTCTATATATCCCTATGCTTACTTGGGATTTGACATTGATATAGGCGGAGAGAAAAGGAATAATTCAAAAAGGTATGAAAACTTAGCAAAAGCAAATTTAGAGTCCAAAATAAATGTGCAAAAACAATCTTTAGCTTCTTTAAAAACTGCTATAGATTCTATTTCAAAAAATTTGTCAATATACGAGGATTACGAAACAATTATTGCTAATTCTCAAAAAAATATTAACGATGTAAAAGAAGAGATAAATAACGGTTTCATGGATTATTCAAATTTCATTCAAACCCAAACAGATCTTTATGATTCCATAGAAAGTTCAAATCAGGCAGTTGTTGATTTATATAAATCTTTTTTCGATATATACAGATTGGTTGGATTTCCTGAAAAAACATCAGATTTTTCGATAGATGAATTAAAACTCTAATTTTAAATTATGTCCTCTGCATCAGATCTAACAAAAGCACAAAGCATTATCAGTCCAAAATTAAAATTACTTTCTTTATCTTTGGTAGGTACAAGCTTTGTAATTTTACTATGGAGTTTCTTAGCAAAAATCCCTGTAAATTCAAAAGCTAAAGCCTATTTTGTTCCAGCATTTAAAGTAAAACCTTTTTTGACAAAATCATCAGGAAGAGTAAAGTTGCTTCAAAAAAAAGAATCTAATGAAATCTACAATGCCATAGAAAAATTAAGCAGCATTACAGGAAAAAAAAGATCTGAGTTTATCAGCACAGAAAAGAATATTTCAAAAATTATTGATCAGTACAAATTTATAAGCATTGACGATTATAAACCAATAAATAGTCTAAATAATGGTACTTTGAATCTGAATAAATTAAAAAATAATTTAGATCAATTAGATGATTTAGTTTTTAAATTTGATGGTTTATTTTCCATTAATAATTCAAAAAACAAAATTTCAAATGCTTCATTCAATTCAATTAATCAACAAAAAAGTTTTTGTTACAAAAAAGATTATCCAATCTTTTTCATCTCAAATAATGAACAAAAGAATAACTTACTTTTGGAAATACAGAATTCATCAGATCAATTGTTAAATGTATCTTCGAAATATAATCGCTTATATAA
>FUFK010717365.1_pt1 | contig 10897 bp, 8 predicted proteins | sample 1021851 | NCBI WGS metagenome assembly FUFK01 (sample SAMEA51879418, study PRJEB19060) | metagenome
TTCCGAAAAAAATAACGATGGAGAGGTATTTAAAATGGAAGCTTTTCAGAATGAATTTCAATCTAACACCAAATCTGAAGAAGGTTTTTCGTTTTTATTAGTATTCTTTTTTATTTCTTTTGGTGCTGGGCTGGCAGCTTTACTGACTCCTTGTGTATTCCCCATGATCCCAATGACGGTTACGTATTTTACGAAATCCAATGTAAGCCGGGCCAATGGAATAAACCAGGCTTTGCTATACGGTTTTTCAATTATCTTAATTTATACCTTGATAGGGACCGTTTTCTCTCTGTTGTTTGGAGCCGATTTTGCAAATTTTTTAAGTACTCACTGGATTCCTAATCTGTTTTTCTTTTTTATCTTCCTGCTGTTTGCGCTATCTTTTTTCGGCTTGTTTGAGATTCGATTACCCAATTCATTTGTAAATAAAATGGATGCTCACTCTAATAAGGGGGGTGTATTGGGTATTTTCTTTATGGCTTTTACTCTGGTGTTGGTTGGTTTTAGCTGCACAGGCCCAATTGCGGGCACCATTCTTTTGCAGGCTGCAAATGGGGAAACCCTTAAACCACTTATTGGGATGCTAGGCTTCTCATTAGCATTTGCACTTCCATTTACATTATTCGCAATATTTCCCCATTGGTTAAAATCATTGCCGAAAAGTGGAGGCTGGCTTAATACTGTTAAGGTGATACTTGGTTTTATAGAATTAGCCCTAGCTCTTAAGTTTTTAAGTATCGTAGATCAGGTTTATCACTGGAATTTGCTTGACCGTGATATATACTTAGCCCTTTGGATCGTTATTTTCGCATTCCTCGGATTTTATTTATTAGGTAAAATTAAATTTCCACATGAAAAGAAAACCGAAAATACGTCGGTATACAGGGTCATTTCAGCCATTTTGGTTTTCACCTTCGTGGTTTACCTGATTCCCGGGTTATTTGGAGCACCATTAAAACCATTAGCAGGATACTTGCCACCTATGAGCAGCCAGAATTTTGATATGCAGGCTTCAGTTCCCCAAATAGGTAATGAAAGTAACAGTATTGCAAATTGCGGAACTCCTAAATACGATGAGCTTTTAGAATTACCTCATAATATCCAAGGATATTATGATTATGAACAGGCTTTAGAATGTGCTCAAAAACAAAATAAACCTTTATTTATTGATTTTACAGGACATGGTTGCGTGAACTGTCGTGAAATGGAAGCCACTGTTTGGAGCGATCCCAAAGTACTGAAACGGTTAAAGAATGATTATGTAGTAGTGGCCTTGTATGTAGATGAGAAAACAGAATTACCGGAATCTGAGTGGTATGTATCTGCACATGATCAAAAAGTTAAAAAAACAATTGGTAAACAAAATTTGGATTTTATGATCCAAAAGCTCAATGCCAATGCCCAACCATATTATACACTGGTAGATAATAAAGGATCTTTATTAAGCATACCAAAAGGTTATGATCTGAATGTTGAAAATTTTGTTGAATTTTTGGACAATGGTATACAGGAATTCCAGGGAAGACAAGGAAATAATATGGCTTCTTCCAGGATAATCCAGACAGAATGAATAGAACCTTAAATATTGAACAACTTATTATCCGTAAATATTGGATTCTTTAAAAAGTGAATAACATGAAATTAAATATTTTATTTATAAACGATATACATGGTTACATCGCTCCACATCCTGAGCTGTTTTATAATGAATCCGGAGAGGTTGTAGAAACTGCTGGAGGCTATGCCTATATTGCCGGCTTTGTTGAGCAGGTGCGTAAAGAAAATCCAAATACATTGGTCTTTGATGGCGGAGATTCCCTACACGGTACAAAACCAGTGGTAGATTCCGGCGGGAAAGCGATGGTTCCCATTTTAAACGCTTTAAAACTTGACGCCCTTGTCGGACATTGGGACTTTGCCTATGGCCCAGATGTCTTAAAAGAAATAGATAGTCAGTTAAATTTTCCTGTCTTGGGCTGTAATGTATTTTCTGAAGATGGCTCAAATTTCATGCAACCCACAGCCTTCTTTGAGAAAGAAAATTTCAAAATTGGGGTGATTGGTATCTGCTCAATGATTGTAGATAAAGTAATGCCTACTGAGATGAGTAAAGGCCTGAAGTTTACTTCTGGTTTGGATGAAATACCAGAACATATAAAAAATTTAAAAGCCAAAGGATCTGATATGATTATCCTGCTTTCCCATAATGGATTTCCACAGGATGTGGAACTATTGCAAAAAGTGGAAGGTATAGATATCTGTTTGAGTGCCCATACCCATAACAGAATTTACACACCAATTGAAATAAATGGAGCAAGAATAGTACAGTGCGGATGTCATGGTGCATTTATTGGTAATTTTACCATCGAAGTTGAGGATAAAGAAATTAAATCTTTTGATTATAAGTTGGTTAGGGTTGATGCTTCTTTACCAATAAATCCAGAAATGGATAGAATGGTTCAGGATATTTTGAAACCATATACAAAGATGAGGACAGTTGCTATTGGCACTACCAGTAAGATTTTACATAGATACAGCACTACAAATTCTACCATGGATGAATTACTCCTCAGGGCAATTGCCAGTAGTACAGATACTGAAATTGCATTTTCTAATGGCTGGCGTTATGGAGCACCCATTCCAAAAGGAAACATCACTGAGGATCACTTATATAATATTGCCCCAATGAACCCACCTGTTTCAACTGTAGAACTTACAGGAGGAGAAATAAAAGAGATGTTAGAAGAAAATCTGGAACGTAGCTTTTCCTGTAATCCCTTAGGTCAAATGGGAGGATATGTAAAACGCTGTTTAGGGCTACAAGTAAATCTTCGAATTGAAAACCCTAAAGGACATCGTATACAGGAAATATACTATAAAGGAAGACATATTGATTTTGAAAAAACCTATAAGGTCAGCTTTGTTACAACTCAGGGTGTAGCTAGTAAGTATGGTAAGAATCGAAAAAAGTGCGATAAAAATGCTGTGGAGGCGATGAAGGACTATCTAAAGGAAAATTCAAATTTTGCACCAGGCAATAAAGAAATCTTCAGATTAGTATAATCAATAGTTACATCAAAACAAACCTCAAACACCTGCTTCAAAACCGGCTTCTGGTTCTTCTGGCGGCTGTGGTACTGAGCGTCACCGGGTTTTACCTCGCACGTAATATGAACGTGGATGTATTCCCAGACCTTACCGCGCCTACCGTGACCATACTTACGGAAGCTCACGGAATGGAGAGTGAAGAGGTAGAGAAACTAGTAACCTACCAGCTCGAAACCGCGATGAACGGTTCGCCGAATGTAAGAAGGATTCGTTCTTCCTCAGCAGCGGGGATCTCCATTGTTTGGGTTGAATTTGACTGGGGCACCGATATTTACAAGGCAAGACAGATTGTAAGTGAACGTATTCCAATGGTTCGTGAAAACTTACCAACAAGAATAGGAGCGCCTACCATGGCACCCATCTCCTCGATTATGGGGGAAGTAATGCTGTTGGGGGTAACCTCGGATAGTCTAAGCCCAATGGAATTAAGAACCCTTTCTGACTGGCAGATCCGTCCACGGTTAAAGGCCATCGGAGGGATTGCAAACGTGGTGGTGATTGGAGGAGATTATAAACAATACCAGGTTTTTGTCGATCCCGGAAAAATGAAATATTATGATATAAGTCTCGAAGAATTAACCAAGAAGGTTAAAGAGGCAAATACGAATGCTCCCGGTGGTTTTCTGAATCAATACGGAAATCAATACATCATCAAAGGAAGTGGTAGAGCTTATGCGATAGATGATCTGGAGGAAGCTGTGGTAAAACAGGTAAACGGTCAGAGTATTAAAATAAAGGATATTGCGGAAGTACAGATAGGCGCTGCCGATAAGATCGGGGATGGCTTCCTGAATGCAGAGCCGGCAGTTATTTTGACAATTTCCAAGCAGCCCGATGTCAATACGCTGGAACTCACGGAAAGACTGGATGAGGCCATTGCCGAACTGGAAACAAGTCTCCCTGAAAGCGTGGAGATCAAAAGTCAGATCTTCCGACAGGCAGACTTTATTGATGCTTCCATCAGTAACCTGAATATGACCCTGCTGGAAGGTGCCTTTTTCGTGGTCATCGTGTTATTCATATTCCTGATGAACTGGCGTACTACCCTAATTTCGCTATTGGCGATCCCAATTTCATTACTGGTATCGATCATCGTATTAAAAATGCTGGGCTATACCATCAATACCATGAGTTTGGGTGGAATGGCAATTGCAATTGGAGCACTGGTAGATGATGCTATTATTGATGTGGAGAATGTTTATAAACGCCTGCGCGAAAATATTCGAAAACCGAAAGCTGAAAGGCAGTCGGTGATCACCGTGGTAAGGGATGCATCGGTGGAAATTAGAAGTTCCATCATCATAGCAACCCTTATCATTATCGTCTCTTTTGTGCCGCTGTTTTTCCTTGGCGGAATGGAAGGCCGATTGCTGAAACCTCTGGGAATTGCTTTTATCACTTCAGTATTGACGTCACTGGTAGTTGCAGTTACTGTAACTCCTGTGTTATGTTCTTATCTTCTGAAAAAGGAGAAAATGCTGAAAAAGCAGTCAGAAGGAACAAAAGTGGAAAGATGGTTACAGAAGGCTTACGCCGATATTCTAAATCGAGCCTTAAAGATCCCTAAAACCGTGATCGCGGTAACAGTGGTTGCTTTTTTACTGAGTATTGCGTTATTTACGCAATTAGGAAGAAGTTTTCTTCCTGAATTCAACGAGGGATCACTCGTGATAAGTGTGGTGGGGCCTCCATCTATGTCTCTGGAAGAAAGTAATAAGACCGGAAATCAGGTAGAGCAATTATTACTTGAAATGCCTGAAGTGGATGTGGTTACCAGAAGGACCGGTAGAGCTGAACTTGACGAGCATGCCCAGGGAGTAAATGCCGCCGAGATCGATGTACCCTTCACCCTGGAAGATAAATCGAAGGAGGAATTTTTTGAAAATGTAAGGGAGAAATTAAGTATCGTTCCGGGGGTTAATATTACGCTGGGGCAGCCAATTGCCCACCGTATCGACCATATGCTTTCAGGTACGAGAGCCAATATCGCGATTAAAATCTTTGGACCCGATTTACAACAGCTATATGAAATAGGTAAAAACGTGGAGGAGAATATTACTCCTATCGATGGGCTTGCCGATGTAGCTGTTGATCAGCAGATCGAAGTACCTCAGATCAAGATAAGTCCAAAACGACAGATCCTTTCAGCTTATGGAATAACCGTAGGACAGTTAATGGAGCAGGTAGATATCGCTTTTGCCGGTCACGAAGTTGGTGAGATTTATGAAGGTCAGAAGTATTTTGACCTGGTGGTGCGTTATAAGGAGGATGTTAGAAACAGCATTGAGAAAATCAAAACCGCTTTGATTGGATTGCCAAATGGTTCACAGGTACCACTGGAACAGCTCGCGAGCGTTTCGTCGGTAAGCAGTCCTAATACCATCAGCCGGGAAGATGTGCAAAGGAAGATCGTGGTTGCTGCGAATGTACAAGGACGTGACCTGAGAAGTGCGGTGGAAGAGATTCGTGAAACCGTCAATTCTTCAGTGACTATTCCCGAAGGTTACAGAGTTCAATATGGCGGACAATTTGAAAGTGAATCCAGAGCCTCACAAATGCTTTTGATCACTGCTATTATTGCAATCTTCGTGATCTTCCTCTTGTTGTATTTTGAATTCAACAATGTGAAACTAGCTTTTGTGGTTCTCATAAATCTGCCATTGGCATTAATAGGTGGAATTCTGATCGTTTATTTTACATCAGGAATTGTAAGTATTGCTTCAACCATTGGTTTTATCAGTTTATTCGGGATCGCGACACGAAATGGAATCTTGCTGGTTTCGAGATATGAAGATCTGCGGAAAGAAGGCCTAAGAGGATATGAGCTCATTAAATCTGGTGCGCTCGACAGGTTAAATCCAATTCTGATGACAGCGTTTACAACTGGTCTTGCACTTATCCCACTTGCTTTAAAAGGAGGTGAGCCGGGAAGTGAGATCCAGAGTCCAATGGCTGTGGTGATCCTGGGTGGATTGCTTTCAGCAACGGTACTGAACCTGGTTGTGATACCTTGCGTATATGAGTTAGTTACGAGGAAAGAATATTCCACTTCTAAAATTTAAAAAAATATGGCGGACTCGATGTGGAGTCCGCTTTTTATTTTTAGCAGCAATTTGTTCCTTCCTGAATTGGTGGACAGGGAACAGTACCATAAGAACAATAAACGCAGCAATCACCTTCCGTTGGTTTCAATAATTGACTGCAATTTTCACATTGGTAAAAAAACTGACAGGCTGCTGTGGGCATTTCTTCTTCTTTTGTATGTCTGCAACCAGGGCACGTAATGGCAGATATTAGCTGTATTTCCATAATCTATTTATTTTTAAAGCATATGAGGGATATCCGATGACAGAGTTGGATACGTAAATATCATCGTCCTTAACTCATTAATTTTCATTTTGGTCTTTATCGCCATGGCGAATAAATTGATGGTTTCTTCCGCGTTAGGGCCTATTAGATGTGCGCCAAGAATAGTCTGATTTTCTTTATCAATGATGGTTTTATAGGCATATTCCTTAACATTCAGTCTTTTTGCATTGAACCAGCTTTCCGCATGGTTATAATTGACCTGATATTCTATCTGTTTTGATTTGGCTTCTGCTTCGGTCAATCCTACTGATGCCAGGGTAGGCAAAGTAAAAACTACGGAAGGCATTGGGGGATAATTGACTTTTTTCTTGTTCCCTTTAATGAGGTTTGAAGCCACAACATGCCCTTCCATTACTGCAACAGGGGTAAGGGGTAAACCTCTTGAATCTGCCGAATCTCCCGCTGCATAAATATTGGCGTTAGAGGTGCTTTGAAGGTATTCGTTGACCGTAATTCCTTTTTTTGAAAAAGAGATACCTGCTTTTTCCAAATCTAAATCAAAAATAGCGGGAGGACGACCGGCCGAGTTAAAGACAGATGCTGTCTTATAAGCTGACTCTTTTCCATTTGATTTTCCTACTACTACATAATGGTCTTCTTTCTTTTCAATTTTAGAAACTTCGGTTTCCAAAACGAGCTTAACTCCCAGATTTTGGGTTGCATCCACAAGATGTTGTACAATGTCACTATCAAAATTTCCCAATGGTTGATCTCCACGATGTAATATGGTTACCTCAGCACCAGCCCGTGCAGCGATATGAGCAAATTCAAAGGCAATGTAGCCACCTCCAATAAATAAAAGTGATTTAGGTAGCTTTTTCAGGTTAAGGAATTCTGTACTTGAAAGTGCCAAATTTCCACCTTCAAAATCCAGTACCCGGGGTTTTGCACCTGTTGCGATTACGAATTTATCCGCTTCAATAACTTCATCTTCTACCTGTAAGGTGTTATCAGATAAAAATTTAGCTGAAGTGTGATAGGTATCTATGTCTTTATTCTTATATCCTTTTTCAATTTTAGGAGGCATGGCATCGACAAAAGATTGTTTAAAAGCCATAATATCTTCCCAATTGACTTCAGGCATAGTATCTATTCCATTTCCTTTAAGCCTTTGGGCAAAATCACGTACTTCAGTTGCTCCTATAATCACTTTTTTAGGATCACAGCCTCTTAGGGCACAGGTTCCACCGTAGGGAAGTTCATCAGTAATGCCCACCTTAAGGCCTTTGGAGGCACATTTATTAGCAACAGTCATACCTGACATCCCGGAACCTATTACAAATACATCATATTTTTTCATCTACTTCTCTTTTTTATTTTCTGTATCGATTACTTTATAACCAGTTGTATTTATTGCTTTTCTGATTGCGGTTAAATCGACTTTAGTTTTATCATATTCTACCACGGTATTAGTATTTGCGTAACTCGCCTTGACTGATAAAATACCATCCAGATTATTTACCTCACTTTCTACGTGGGCTTCACAGCCTGCGCAGGTCATTCCCTCAACTTCAAAGGTGTGCTTTATTATGTTTGATTGAGAAACATACACTATATCTTTACTGGGCTGTGAATAAAATATATTGGAATAATAAGGGAAAGCCAGCATCAATCCGGCAAATACTGTTACCATGAACAGAAAATTTTTGGACTGCCAAAAAGATGGTTTTTCTTCCTCATCACAGGCACAATCTATTTCTTCTTGTGTTTTAGGTTTCAATTTTAAATACCAGGCCAAACCAAGAATTCCTATAGTAAGCGCAATCAAATAAGGACGAAAGGGTTCTATCCAGGAAAATGTGGTGACAAGTCCACTACTACCTGCTAAAATTGCCAGGAGGGGAGTAATACAACATACGGAAGCAGTTACTGCAGTAAGCAAGCTAACAAAAGCTGTGCTATTTGATTTATTGGAAGATTTCATTTTAGGCAGTTTTTTTTACCATTTTGATTGTAGTGAAAACAGCATTAAGTACAGCTGTTTTATCCTTCACTAATGAATAGTACAATGTTTGCCCATCTCTTCTGGAGGAGATAAAACCTGCATCTTTAATTTTACGGATGTGTTGGGATATTGCAGGTACACTCATTTCTAAAATATCAGCAATATCACAAGGGCATAATTCGTCTTCCATGTTCAAGAGGAATAAAATTTTTAAGCGTACCTCGCTACCAGCAATCGATAGTAGTTTGGTCATATCTTGAAAATTATCATCCATTCTTTCCAAAGTGTTTTTACAATTAAGAAGTTGTTGATGATCAGCCTGAGCTCTTGTACACGAAATTTCCATGGTTAATCTATTATTTAGAGATCAAAGGTATAATAATATACGTATTTAAGCAAATACTTAAATAATACTTAGTACAAATATTATGCTTCATACATTTAAGAAATTCTGACCATTAATTTCAATGATTCTATGAGTTACATAGCAGTCAGCACATTACGGCTTCATTCAGCGAAATGCTCCATTTTTGGGTAAAGAGCTTTCTTAAGAATATCTTGAGCATCTTTTTCATTTTTTCTTTTGATGTATTCAATAAATAATTATTTGTGCTAATTCTATAGCCTTATTCTATAAAATAAGTAACAAAGGACGCCCGATTAATAGGAATTCCATTTATTCATTTACTTCGCTTCCGGTTGTTTTTTAATTTCAGCATTTCCATTTCCTTCCCGGCCGTTGCTGTCCCTACCTTTTTTGTAATGCAAAATACCAATATTTAGAAGTTAGTCCAGACTGCATAAGCCAGTCGCATACTCCTTTTTATAAGTCTTCCCTAATTCTAATTCTTGAAAATGTATCAGCATCAAAAAAGGTAACAGCACACGGCTCTATAGGAAGTAAATCAAATAAAAATCTCATGAAATCATTTCAAAACAACATACCCGGAAGCGAAGTAAAAAAATCAAAAACAGGAAAACGCCCCGGATATAATAAGTAAATCGATTATTAATTTTTAAATCTTTTAATTATGAGTACGCTTAGAAACAAAGTTCAGTTAATCGGAAATGTGGGACAAACCCCGGAGATCAGAAATCTTGAAAGTGGCAAAAAAGTAGCCAGCTTTTCAATTGCAACCAATGAATTTTATAAAAATTCAAAAGGCGAAAAAGTACAGGATACCCAATGGCACAATATTGTGGCATGGGGGAAAACCGCTGAAATCGTCGAGAATTATGTGGGCACTGGAAAAGAAATTGCCATTGAAGGTAAATTGACAACTCGATCCTATGAGACCAAAGAAGGAGAGAAGCGATATGTCACCGAAGTAGTAGCCAGTGAAATTCTTCTTTTAGGCAATGGAACTGCTAAGGCAGAAAGCCAGCAGTAGTTAATTAAAAGAGGGCGGGTACTTGCTCACGGTAACGCCCTCTTTTTCAATTTTAACCTTTAAATCAGATTAAAATGAAAACGAAAGTTAATGAAATATCGATTAAATATCAGGGAAATTTTAAGATCTCTCAGGCGCCTAAAATAAGTTCATCTATTAATGCTGCCGAACTATTATATAATACCTGGAACAAAGACCAGATCGGCCTGCACGAAACTTTTAAAGTAATACTGCTTAATAACGCAAATAAAGTGAAAGGCATTTTTGAAGTTTCCACCGGTGGAATTACGGGTACTTTGGTAGATCTACGCATCTTGTTTGCGGTTATTCTCAAGAGCCTCAGCTGTTCTGTGATCCTTGTTCATAATCATCCGTCAGGGACTTTAAAACCGAGCGAAGCCGATAAACGCCTGACTGAAAAAATTACCAAAGCAGCGGAACTGCTAGATATTAAAGTCCTGGATCATTTAATAATTACTCCAGATGGTGATTATTATAGTTTTGCCGATGAAGGTATCCTCTAATCATTTTTTTAATCCCTTATAAAATACCTCTAAAAACTTTAGGGGTATTTTTTTATTCTACCCATCAAATTTTATTAGCTATCGGTAGCAAAAGAATTTAAAAAAAAGGAAAATTCGCTGTTACCTGAACCTTCCTTTTTACTTTCCAAGTATGGAAATAAATGAATAATAAAACTAAGAATTATTTTGTAATTCTTTAGTCCTTTAGAATAATAATTTCCTGTTTTAGAAAAATTTTGTATTTTTAAATAGCTGAAATTCAGCGCATATTTTTACGTAAGGTATCCTATTTTTTGACTTTCGCTGATAACCTTACCTAGCACAAATTTTTTTATAATGGAATTTTATTCCTCAAGATGCAACTGGACATTGGTCCAATTTGTATGATTTTTTTGTCCCGCCTGGCGGGACGAAAAGGAATAGCAAGAGGATAACGGGCAAAGCCGCGTAATATATCTGATACTATATTTTAAATAACTGATAATCAGTTATTTGATGTTTAATTTAATGTAAATCAGAGAGTAAGGAAATCATTATTTTACTAAAAACCTTCCGCAGCC
>FUFK010039553.1_pt1 | contig 10895 bp, 13 predicted proteins | sample 1021851 | NCBI WGS metagenome assembly FUFK01 (sample SAMEA51879418, study PRJEB19060) | metagenome
CCGAGCTTAGTCGGTGAGTCCAGGACTGTTTTGCAGCAGTAGACGCTCGATATAGGCGACCGCTACGTCGTCTACCTGATTGTCGCTTCGCTTAGACAAAGCGCGAAGACTTTCAACCAAAAACTCCTTCGCCGCCTTGGAGTTCAAAAAGCGAAAAAGGATTGGCTTTAGCAGCAGAAACATGATGCGTGATGCCTACCATCAATAAGGTAGCTCTGTGACGCAATGGCTGACCATAATGAGCCCCATGAAGAGAAAGAGGGACACTGCTTGGCTGACTTAGTCAAATGCGCTGTTTTGGTCTGGAGTGCGTCCCTGCTTACGGTTTCATACCTTGGGATCTTCCCCTCGCTCAAAATGGACAATACATTTGTCGCCAGTTTGCTTACTGGATCGATGGCTAGTTTCGGGATCGAGCGCAAAACCAACGGCAATGGCACGGGCAAAAAGAAACCAGACGTGAAAGTCGACTCAAACGTCGGCATTAAATAGCATGTAAGTGCTGTTGCGTGAGCCCGATGCGAGCACTACTGCTTCTCCTGCTGCTGCCCGCAAGCGCAGCTGCTCAACAAATCACTCCTGCCTTCACGCAAGGCAGCATGACAGCCACCACAACCACAACGAGCACTGTGGAGGAGGTGATTGAGCATGAAGTGTTTGGAGCGGCAATCACTAAGTACAGCGGTGAAAATGTCACTCCGTCTACCAATATCACTGACGACAGCGCAACATGGAGCGTGACAACCGCTGGCGATCCGTGGACTCTGGAAATCACAGAGCGCACTGCAGGCATTATCGAGACGATCGACATCGATCGCACAATCGACATCGACTCCACCACTACATCGCTCAGTGTCTTCTCGCAGTAACGCTTGCTAGCCCTGCTTTGGCAGAGGGCGATACACACAACACTGCAAGACCACAAGCGGCAGCAACAAGCAATAACACCAATCAATCAGTACAGATCAATCAGAGCAGTGCAGTATCGCGCCAAAGCTTTGGGTCAGGTGTGAACTGCAGCGGGCCAAGCTTCAACGCAACTACCTTTGCGCTTGGTAATGAGACATTGCCCTTTGATCCTGAAGGNTATGTGCGCAGTGGTAANTACGGTGTGCAGCTNGGATTCAGTGTGCCNNTNGATGGNTCGATCACTGANATGTGCAANGACCTNGTNCGCAGNCAACTAGAACGTGAACGCTTGTCGTACGAGTTNAGCAGAGCTGTCAAATGTTCTGAACTTCTGGACAAGGGGTACACCATCAGNCCCGATTCCGACCTNCATGTNTTNTGCGGNCATATCGTCTCCATTTCTGCTTGGCGTCGGACTCAGCAGGAGGCTTCCCCCGTAATTTTGCAAGACTCTTCAGTCCCTTCGTCATCACAGGCTTCAAAGCCTTCTGCAGATACTGAAGAATCTGACCAGCAGCAAGAGTCCCAGCCACAGCCGCCACAGAAGAGGCTCCAGCAGTAATAACAGCCGTAGAAACAATCTCAGCACGGGGTACAGGTACGTCTATTGACGTTCCAGGTAGCGTAAATGTAGTTATCTCATTCGACGGTGCGGGCAGCTCTGTGGTTAGCGGTGGGGACGCTGATTGGGGTTTCTTTGCCTCTTGTTCTTTTGATTCCTCTTCTTGACGCTTTTTCTCGTCTGCGGCCATTTGACGCATCTGCGCCGCAGAAGGCATTACCAAAGGTCGATACGAAGGAACTTCAGCACTGGGAACCTGAAGAGACATCCTGGGTGGAAGTGCAGGTGCAGTGGGTAGGTTCAGAGCTGGAGGTAGAAAAGATGGGGTGGCGTCCATACTTCTATGGAATCACGCTTCCTGTTCCAATGCGACCCGCAAAATGGGAGTACTGGCACGACACAGTCTGATTTGCATAAAAAAAGCCCCCTCCGTGTGAGGAAGAGAGGGCTTCTATCAAGCTAATTAAGTCGCTCAGAAGCGATACTTCGAACCGAGCTTGATCCCGTAACCAGCATCGCTGTCCTTGAACTTGGCGTAGCTAACCTCGGTGTAAATGTCAGCCTTCTTACTGACTGCAGCTGACAGGCCAGTCTTAGCTGACATGCCCCATTCAGAATCGCTGCCGTCATTAGCCAGCGCAGGGCCTGCTTGGATGTACCAAGGGCCTTCTTCGTAACCAACATGCAGCTCAAGAGAAGAGCCAGCAAACTTAGAGCCGCTGAATCCAGCGTTGTACTCAGGATTCACATAAAGGCCGTCGAGGCCTTCAGCCATGGCAGGAGCGCCAGCTAGTGCAATAGCACTTGCNAAAGCAAGAGGCTTAAACATTTGAAAGAAGGAAAACCGCTGCCACCCTATAGGGGATCTTGCCTACCAGCAAGGATTGCAATGGCACGCTTATAGAAGAGGCAGTCAGTCTTCCCCTGACGTTCTAACATCTCCTTAATTAAGCGCCAGTTGTTAAGAGTGGCAGCGTCCATTCATCGGCCTTGACCTCTATAACGCTTTTTACCCTTCTTAGGAAGAGAATGGCGTCCTGAACCCTGACGAGTTCTTTTAGGTTTGCCCTGAATGAAATCATTTCCCATCAGGGATTTTGATTTTGCCATCAGCCGATGAACTGCTGATATTTCTTGGCAAGACCTGTGTACTTGCCGTGCAAGGGATGCTCTCGCTTGTCCCTTTCGTCATGCAGATACAAGCAATTGAGCCATGCGACTCGATTGCTCATAGCCACAACATCTTCTGCCCCTGGCTTGCAGGGAATCATCGGGTCAGGGCGTTGCATCAAATCACCAACCAGAAGGTTTGCCAGATGCCTGAGTCGGATTGATCTGCTCAGCGATGCGTGCGGCCAGTTGCTCTTGAATTTCAGTCACCTTTTCAGCGCCACCAAGTTTGGCCTGCACAGCTGCCACGATGTCAGCTTCAGTCAGATCCTCAAAGTCAGCCAAGGTGTCAGGACGATCAAGGCCAATGCTGCCGTAAGCACCTGAGTTGTAGGCGTTGCCCTCAGAGTCAACCTGATCGCTGATTGCGGTCACGGTGTAATGAGCCGTGTGGGCAAAACCGTCGCTGAGGTCACGGTTGAGATCAGCGATTTTCCAGACGTAGGTGTTAGCCATGATGATGTGAAGTCAGAGGAAGTTTAGGCCGATCAGCAAGCCATCAGCACACAAGGTACGCAATAGCTGCCGTCTGAGTAAGTAGTAGAAACCGTGGTGCTAGTCACCTTGGCAATGGTCTTGGAACGCACGATGTCATCACCCTGCGGTTTTGCCGTTCCATCACCAGCAGACATCAGCAGATCACCGCGTGCAACGGTTGTGCCCTGAGCAATGCGGATGATGAAGTCACCCGTCATCGCGCAGTAGAAGTCGTTGGTGTAGGTGTCGTCGTCATCGTCCCAGGCTTGGAAGACGCCAGCCACGTTGACATCGCCTTCAACATCGCTGACCTTCATGCGGTTCAGCTGTTCGTTATCTTCTGTGTAAGCCTCAACTGCAGGCGTTTTTACATCACCAATGCTTGCACCTTCAGGCAGCTCATCTTCTGCGGTGTAGAGCACTGCGTCTTGGGCAGCATGAGCCCATTCACACATCTCATCAAGATTGCTCAATACAGAGCCACGCAAAATTTCAGTGCGTTCTGCATTGTCTGCAAGTTGCGACCAACGGCTTAGGTGAGCACCGTTGTAGGAAACAGTACTGCCAGAAACTGAAATGGTGCCTTCATCAGTATTGTTTTGTCGGAAATGAAGGATATTGCCGTCGTTAGTGTTCCTGTTAAGGAACATGACAGCATCTCCCCCGTTAGCAACATAAATGTGCCCCTCTTTATAGTAAAAAACATCTTGTGAATTATGAGAGGTTGTTACGCCTCTGCCGTCAAAAGCTATGCGTCCATCGGCAAATAGCCGCATCCGCTCGTTCGCGTCGATAGTAAATGCAATAGCGCTGCTACCTACTGCATTATCATTATCACATTCAAGGTACAAAATATTATCGAACTGTCCTAGCGTATTGCGACCTTGATAACTTCCACTGTTGGATTGAAGCCTAATTGATGGGCTTTGACTTGCTATGTGCAAGGGAACGCCAGGACTTGAGGTTCCTATGCCAACTCGGCCTGCGCCATTAAGAACTAGCTGATCTGGATTAGCATCGCCGTCAACACAAATATGCAATCTTGAAGATGTACTTGTATAAGTCGGATTAGCTGTAATTTTTGAAACCGTTGATCCTGCTTGGTCGTAACTAAGTGTAAGACCTAAAGGGGCTGAATCACCACCAATCCGTGCGTCGGCATTTCCGTTGCTAGAAGAAACATGCAGTTTAGACAGAGCCGATGACCGTCCAATCGCGACATTCCCCGAGCTGTCGATGCGCATCCGCTCAGTCGGGCTGCTTGCACCGTCCGCTGTGGTAGAAAATACAAGCCGTGTAGGTTTATCGTTATCGGCGTGGTCTCCATCCGCTTCTGCAAGAATTTCAGCGCATTGTTGATACGAACCACCATCATTGCCCCAAAACCTTATGGCTCCAATGTCATTTCCTGAGCTGATTGATGAATCATTTCGCGCTAAGCTTATACTGGCTGTGCTTGTATTTACTATTTGAACACTTCTAGTAGCGCCAACATCAGGCGCACTTGTCGTCCCCACGAGGAGCTTGCCCTCGCTATCTATCCGCAGTCTTTCGTTCGTTCCAGCTGTAATCGTGAAGGCTTTACTGCCTTTAGATACAGAAGTAGCTTCAAGCTGCCAGTCCTCACCATGCGCCGCTAAAACAACAGCTGATCCAGCACTCGACCCATTTGTTTGATTACTTACAACTAAAGCTGTTCTGTGATCGCCACTATCTACAACAGTTACAGGGACTTGGCCGCCACCACTTGGCGAATAAACACTCGTCGTCCCCAGGAGGAGCCTGCCACTTGAATCGATGCGTGCTGCTTCTGTTTGCGTTCCGTTTTTAACGCTAAGAAACGCGAGAGAAATATCTCTACCAGCACTTGTGGAAAAATCAGCATTCTCTTTGATAGCTGCAATTTTTGCGCCAGACGATCGTGAGTCTGGGCCCATCACAACTGCCGCTTGCTGAGACGTGGCGTCTGTGTTGTCAGTATTGAATATCCTAAGTTCAGCAGTCCCGCCTGTTTTTTCTTCCGCAATATGTAAAACAGTGCCTGGGCTTGACGTGCCTATACCAACGCGATCATTTCCTGCATCGACAAACAGCATGTGAGTCTGGTTGCTTGACTCCACGCGGAAGTCAACATTTTCACCGTCTTGATTAACGACGACCGAGCTATTGCTCATAGTCATGCGCACGCTGCCATTAGCGCTTACAGCAAGTGCGTTATTTGAAGATCTAAAAATTCCAGTGTTGGTGTCCGAGGCGAAACTCAAGCCAGGAGCGGCAGCAGTGCCGTCCTCAATCAGCATCGTGCCGTCAAGCTCACGCAGCGTGATCCATGCGTTGTTGGCGCTGTTCCTAATCTTCAGGACGTTGGCAGTCGTGTCTGCCCACCATTGATACGCGTAAGTTGTTGCTGGTTCAGAGCTTCCACTGTTATTGCTGACAATCGCCGCCAGGGCGTCATTCAAATCAGAACGGACTGCAGCTCCCGTTCCGTTGGCAATCACATAATCGTGGGTAGCCATGCCTTAGCCCGCGTCAGACGACTTTGCATCCATCTTAAACGCCTCTGCCAAATCCCACAGCCGTGTAAGTAAAGGTCCGATCTTGGTTGTTGCCGTTCCCATCCAGCACATCAAGGTCAAAACCAGTGCCCGTCACGTTGCTGATGTTGACCCGTTCACCATCGCCAAGGTCTCGCACCGTAATACCAACGCTCGGCAAGAAGTTGTTCAAGTTGCCCAGCGCCGACGTACCAACAAAGAAGGCGTTGTCAAAGGTCACCGACTTAGTGCTAGTGCCTGAGGCAATCGGCTGGCTGATCTCTTCCCTGCGCTGGAAGCTGGTTTCATAGCCCAGCTGGTCAATCAAGATGTTCTGTGCGATGTCAGCACTGGTCAGTTCAGCCTTGAACTGGAACGCACGGCCCTTGAACGTTCCAGCCACAAACTCCTGCCAGGCCGTATAAGTCGGAGACCCTGAAGGATCGTCGTCTGTTCTTCGCATGTAGAGCTTTGCGTTGACAGCATCAGCCTCTGTGCCATCGAAGTCATTCCAGGTGTCGATCAACGCAGTGCGGGCGTCGATGGTGTCATTGGGGAAGAAAGCCCTGGTGACAAAGCGCCGCTTGATGTCCAGCGCAAAACGTGCCCCAAGATCCAGCGTGTTGTTGAACTGATACTCGGCAGAGCTAAGGATGTCCCCAAGGAAATCAAAGGACGTGATGGCGTCAACGTCAGTCACATCGTCGATGTTGTCGTCACCATCAATCACCAGCGCATCAAGGTCGTCGCTGTAGAAGCAGTCAGTCTTTGTGCCTTGATACGGCGGAGTGTCCTGATCTTCCCTGCGGGTCTGGACGGGGATGCTGCCAACAGCATCAGGAAAGTCCATGAGCACGCTGGTTGCGTTCGTGCTCTTGTTGCCCAGCTCATCCTCAAACTTGACGAGAATCTCGCCTTCAACCAAAGGCACAATGGCCTCAGTGGAGTTGCCCGCAACAGCAGGGATCAGGTCAACAGAGTTAGGCCAAGTCGCTGATCCATCTGTCAGGTTGCTGTGCTTGACGTGAACAAGGCCGTTCACCTTCACGTCAAGATCAACAGTCTGATCCCAGCGCAGGCGAGCACTGTTAGCGCTGATCGGTTCAATCGACAGGTTCTGCACATCAGCAGGCACTGCCGTTTTGCCTAGCAGCGTGAACGTTGCAGATGCAGTTGCGCTCTGCTTGCCAAGGTAGTTTTTGGCAATGATCTGCACGGTCAAAGTGCCTGCACGCAAGGCACGCAAAGTAATAGACGGCGCAGCAGTTGTTACCTGAATAAAGTTGTCACTATCAAGCCTGTACTTAACTTCAAACTCATTGACGTTGAGTCGACTGTGACTCCAGCTCAGGTCAAAACCTGTGTGAACAGTCTGACCTTCTTGATAGAGAAACTCAGTACCACTCAGACCCTCTGGCGCCGCAGGAATGCCTGACAGGTTTGTGATATCGCGTGGAGTTAGTGAGACATCTTGCTCAACTGCGTTGTAAATCGACTCGTTGTAGGCAAGGGCAGTGACACCGACAGTGCCGTCGTTATTGTCAGCAACAGAAACAACACGGAACTGCTGTGATTGAATATCACTGGTCTGAATCAACCAGACGGCAGCAGCATTTGGTGCCTCACTGAAAGCTTCCGAGACAGTGATTGCAGTGCCTGAAATGCTGCTAATTGTCTTTGTCTCAACCAAGCCAGTCGGCATCATCACCGAGATGGTTGGGCTTGCTGCAAGATTGACTGACAGATTGGTGTCACTGTCGACTGTGATGACAGTTGTTGTTGCAGAGCTGACTCGACCACTGCGTCTTGTACCTCCACGCAATGGATCTGCAATGTCAACCACCATGCCTGGCGTTAAAACAATTCCGCTGTCAATACCAACTGAGAAGGAGCAGCTCTCAGTGATGTTTCTTTCGCTAAGGAGCGTCCACTTGCCAAGCCTGTGTGCTTGTCCTTGTGAGTAACAACCAAGAGCACGGATGTCCTTGTTGATGATGCCATACTTAGCTACTGCCTCAGCGTCTTCAACGTATTCGTATTCAACCTCACCAAGATTTTCGTAACTCTGCCAGCCAACGGTCGCACAAGTGTGCCTTGTCTTTTCTGCTGTACCTGAGTAGGCAAACACGCCATCAATGACGTTTGCAGGGCCAAGCAAATACTGCGCATCAGTGGGCTTGTCTTGCCTAAGAACAAGCGATCCTGCTCCGTAATAGGCAATGCCACGGAAGACACTTGTTAGCTGTTGGATGACGTTATATACCTCGTCTCTACTGTTAATGAGGATGTTGAGGCTGAATCGTGGCTCTTGCCCACCTTTGCCGTCATCAACTAAAGCGTTGCAGTATTGAGAAACAGAGAAAAAGTCGAACTTGTCGAGCGTACTTTCATCTACGCCAACGCCGTAACGACGCTGATCGATCAGCAAATCGTACAAACACCATGCAGGATCATTAGTCCAAGTAGCGGCTTGAAAGGTGCCATCCCAAGTTCCCGAATACGTGATTCTTCCGAGATGTGTTGTTGTATCTACAGTCGCATTGCTTGGGATTTTTACCTTCATCCCGCGAATCAGATACTTGCGGGTCGGCACACTGCTGAACTGCTTCGCGCTAAAGCGCATCCCCATCAATGCGCTGTTTGGATAGCGCAACTTCTCGTCTTGTATTTCTGTATATGCACTCCAAAAAATATCGCTTGATTTTTTGCTGCTAGTTTCGTTTGCGCTTGTTCTAATGACTCTGATATCTATAGGGAAAGCACCATCAAAATTTATGATGTAATCCCTCTGATACAAGCTGCTGCTTTTGCCGCTAATTGTGTCAGACAAATAAGTGTCATATCCCCCGCCGTTGTATTGAATATCAATGCGCAAAGATACTGAGTGACCTAATATGTCTCCCTCGTCAGTAATTATTTGTAGCGCAGGCACGTTGATTGTGACTCTTGCGCGATCAACATCAGTATCAGTAATTTGACGTGTAATTGGAGTGCCGTTTTCAACCTTTACGCCAACGCCTTGNTCTGACTCAATGTTGCCAGCCCCTGCTGGGGCAGGAATATATGACTGACCTTGCGTGCCATTTCTGGTAACAATTGCAAAATTTTGAAAGTTAAAACTTCCGTCAGCGTTTTGAACAGGAGTGTCATCAAGAAAAATACTTCTGCCGCCATCGTCCAGTCCTTCTATCTCGCCCTCACAAAGCAAGTCAAGAACGTTTGCAAACTGTTCTGACTGCAGAGTGTCATCAGCCTCGATTGGTGTGCGCGATGAACGACCGCCACCTTTGCCACCACCGCCGCCGCCAGCGCCTTGGATTCTGGTTGGGTCGATCATTATGCTGCTTTGTTACTAAGGAAGAGGGTGATTGGATTTAGAGGCTCTGAACTTGGAGTGTGATCAACGTCAAAGCCGCTGCTAATCACTGCCGATCCAACAAAGACACGCCCATAGGCTATGGGGACAGGCAGGCCTTGGCGTGCTGTATTGACAATGCCACTGAAGCTCATGTTTTGAAGCTTTGCGGCCTCTTTGCTTGCCTCGAGACCAGGCCCATTCATTGGTGAAATAATGTCAGCAACACCAGTGAGGACCAAGCCAGCACCAATAGCAGCGACACCAAGGCTCACTGCACCAAATGTGGTGCCGAAAATAGTTGCAGCAGTAGGACCTACAGCAGGGACAAAAACGGCTGCAGTAATTAACAAAGCACCAAAAATTGCTCGGCCAACACCACCTGAGCCAGCAACTATTGGCGTGATGCTAAACACCTCACGTTCGCTCCATGGCATAGCGAGCACGCCATAGCAATCTTCAGTGACCTGTTCTTTGCCGATCTTCACTCGATAGCCAATGCCGTCCTGCTCGCTATCAATGAGCCACTTGTCGAGCCCTGGAAAATTGACGCACAGAGCTTTAATGGCTTGTGCAGGAGTAGCCACATCAAACTCGAAACGGCATTGACCGAGTCGTTTACGCAGCTCCCCGTACACTTTGACGACTTTCATGCCTCAAAGCGCAGGCCGTACTTTTGCCATAGTAACCGCCGTCAGCAAAGTAGACATCACGACTGCTGAGCCTGCCTTGCACATGATGCAGAATCTGCTGATCACCTAAATAGATGGCCGCATGATTTGGCACAGGTGACTGCAGATTCATCAACAAGGCATCACCACGCTGCAGCTCCTCAATTGGGATCTTGTGAAAGCCTTCCTTCTGAAAATTTTCTAGGTACAGGTTTTGCCCCTGGTGCCACCAGTTATCACGGCGTGGGTAGTCCTGCAGTTCTAGCCCCCACTCCCTTTGATACCAATCACGGCACAGTGCATAGCAATCGACCACCCCATGCACAAACTCACGTCCTACATAAGGCAGCTCAAAGCCCTCTGGCTCGCAGTAACCCCATTCTCTTGTGTTTGGGTTGACGATGAACCAAGGCAGGCCCGACTTTTCACAGGCAACACGATCAGCAACAGATGGAGCTGGGTTAGTTTTTGGATGGCTATGCACGATCGCAACGATCTCGCCTTTGTCCTCTACCTCGTCCCAACCATCAAGCACGAAATGCTCGTCAGGTGTGTCAGCAATGTTCTGACACCAGAAGTAACGCCTGCGGCCTTTGACAACAGCAATCAAGCCACAACATTCAATAGGTGAATCATGAGTCGCGTGTTCGAGTATCTGCTGTTTCAACGACTCAGTCAGCTTCATCGAATCAGTCCTGCGCCTGGGAATGAGCCGAACGGCAGCTCACCGTTCTCACCAAACCGTAGCTTGCAAGATGCGATGCGCTTGCCGCATACATCATCTGCCAACGCACTTACGGAGTTACCATTTACGTCAAAGTAGTTGCTCCCTGCATACCCACACTCAGCGCTGCGATAGATCCATTGGCAAGTGTTAGCGACGATCTGCCGTTTCGGAAGTTTCTGCCCCGCAAGATCGAAAGCACTGGATAGCTCAAACGAGACGTAATCGCGATTTTCTGCAGCTTTGCGAGAGATACGCCAAATCTCATCTGGAAACTTTGCGTTCGGATCAGCACTACTCTCGCCATCGATATAACGCTTAAGAGTGCGAATCCGTTTGACAGTTGCGCCTGTCAAATCGTTGCCCGTAGTCGTCTGATTGACAAGGGCCAAAACGGTCGTCATGTTGCCGTCAAGGTTGGCGATCGTAAGAGTCGGCTGAGGCAACGACCCTGTAGATGTCAATTCAAACCCATCAGCCTTGACGGGAA
>FUFK010529928.1_pt1 | contig 10895 bp, 10 predicted proteins | sample 1021851 | NCBI WGS metagenome assembly FUFK01 (sample SAMEA51879418, study PRJEB19060) | metagenome
AGAAAAGTAAGAAAGTTCATAACCCAATTACTTATAATTTTACCAAAAAATATATTTACTATTATTATGGTTTTTTCTGGGTTCTGTTATTATTATTCGTATTCATTAATTAAATGAACCAAAAATTAATTTTAATAATTATTGCAATTGTAGCTATAGAACTATCTGGTCACGGAATTTTTGCTTCACTATTTAGGTTAATAAGCTCAATGAACTAGGGCTTCGGTGGAACCTCATCTTTATTCATAAATTTAAAACCCTTCTTCACCGCTTCTCTTTCAGATATCTCAACATACCATCTAGTTAGATTTTTATAATTTTTAAGACCAATGTCATGCCACTCATGTCGTGCTATCCAAGGAAAAGTTCCTATGTCAGCAATTGTATAATTTTCTCCAGCCAGAAATCTTGATTTAGATAATCTTTCGTCTAATTCCTCATATATCCTTTTAGATATCTTGAANTATCTTTCTTCACCAAACTGACTTTTACCNGGATTGTAATGATGAAATTGATGATGTTGTCCTAACATGGGTCCAACATAACCCATCTGCGCCATCAACCATTGGTTTATNTCTANTCGATCTTTTNTGTCATAAAATTTTCCACTTTGTTCGGCTAGATACATTAAAATTGCCCCTGACTCGAAAATATTCTTGTTATTATCCTGATCAATGATCACCGGTATTTTACTTAATGGACTTATCTTTTTAAATTCGGGTTTAAATTGATCACCTTTGTTGAGATCTATATTAACAACTTTGTATTCATAACCAATCTCCTCTAGCATGATACTTATTTTTTTTCCGTTAGGAGTATTGGCAGAGTAAAGTTTAATCACTCTTTTTTTCCAAGTCTTTTCAATAGGTTTGTTGAAGTGGTTGTAAATTCAAATCTATATTTTTCATTGGGTCTTGCTAATTTAAAACAAGCTCTTGCTGCTAAAGCGCCTTCATGAAAACCAGATAAAATCAGCTTTAATTTTCCAGGATAATTACAAATATCTCCCACTGCATAAATTCCTTTTTGATTGGTCTCAAACTTTTCGGTATCAACCTCAATAGTTTTTTTATCAATATTAAGCCCCCAATTAGCAATTGGTCCTAATTGCATAATCAAACCAAAAAAACCTAAAACGTAATCAGTTTTTAAAGATTTCACTTCATTAGAGTCATGTTTGATATCAATGCTTTCTATTTGTTGATCTCCTGTGACTGTAGCTAGTTGATATTTAGTAAATAAATTTATTTTACCTGCTTTTGCAAGACTGTGTACCTTATCTATTGTTGCTTGTGCCCCTCTAAATTTGTCTCTTCTATGTATTAAATTAACATTGCAATCTTTGGATAATTCAACAGCCCAATCTAATGCACTATCTCCGCCACCAAATATTGATACAACTTTTTTCTTAAATATGTTTTTATCTTTTACTGAATAAAATAATGATTTATCTTCAAATTTTTCACATTCTTTTGGCGAAAATTTCCTAGGTTCAAATGAGCCAACTCCCCCAGCAATAATAACATTGGGTGTTGAAAAACCAGTGCCTTTATTAGTTTTGACTAACCAAACATTATTTTCTTTTTTAACTTCCTCCACTCTTTCATTTAAATGAAATTTAATATTAAATGGTTTTAACTGGTTGATTAAGTTATTTGTCAATTCTTCACCAGTGCATTCAGGTACTGCAGGAATGTCATAAATTGGTTTGTCTGGATACAGTTCAATACATTGGCCGCCAATCTTATCTAAATTGTCCACCACCTCGCAACTAAGACCAATTAATTTTAATTGATGAGCGGTAAATAAACCTGTTGGTCCTGCTCCAATAATTAATGCATCCGTTTTTATCATTTAAGCTTGTTTGGATGGAATATTTACTTCAAGACCATCTATTTCATCTGAGACTATTATTTGACAACTAAGTCTACTATTTGTTTTTGGTTCAAATGCCATATCTAACATATCCTCTTCACCATCTTCTTTTTTCGGAAGTTTATTAAACCAGTCTTCTTTGACATAAACGTGGCAAGTAGCACAAGCCATTCCACCTCCACAATCAGCGTCAATTCCTGGTANATCATTTTGNACGGCTCCTTCCATAACAGTAAGTCCNTTTTGAACNTCAACTATATGTTTTTGNTTGTCATGAGTTATATAAGTGATTTTAGCCATTGAATTAAATATAGGTGTAAAAAAAAATAGGGCAAGTATGTAAAACATACTCGCCCTATTAAATTAATTTAAAGCGTAATTATCTGCTTCTTGCACCAGCTGAACTTACTGCAGCAGCCCAGATTACTAGACCAAATGCAATTTTATTTATAAAGTCAGCTAAGTTGTATACTACGTTTAATGAGTTAGCATCTACTCCACCAGTTAGGTAACCAAATACATAACCTAATGGGTAAATAGCCCAACCTACAGTTACAATCATTCTCATTGCACCGAACGCAGTTACTAGAGCTTTGTTTCCGCTCTTAGCAGCAGCTTTTCCAGCTTCACCTGAGAATATTTCATAAAGAATGTAGATCCATCCAGCCATACCGATTACAAAACCAAGTGTAGCATTGATGTATCCTGCTTCTCCTAAATATCCNCCGATTAACATTACTAATGAACCGATTAGCAATCTCCAGAAAATTCCAGAATTTGCTTTTCTTACAGCTACTAGAATTAAGTAAAATTCTATCATCTGTAGTGGCACAGTAATTAACCAGTCAATATATCTATATACTGTTGGTGAATCGCCAGTCATCACCCATACTTCTCTCATGTACATGTAGTGGATGAATGCAATACCAGTTACTAGCCCTGCAACAGTTACTGACGTTTTCCAGCCAGGTGCAACAGTATTTCTCTCCATAAAGAAAAACGCTGTAGCAGCCAACATACCCATTGAAATTATCCAGAAAGATATTCCAACGAAGTCATCTTGAGCTAACATCGTAGCAGAAGCTGCGTTTGCTATACCAGTCACACCAATCAATGCTGCAACAGTAAGAGCAAACAGTTTAAGTTTTTTCATAAAAAACTCCCTCTTTAGTTAGTTTTTATTAGTTTATATAAACTAAGCTTAGGCTTCCCTAAGCAAAAGTTGTGCGTTAAATAGCAAATATAGAGAGATTATAGAAGACTTAATTGTCATTAATTTACATTGATTTTACTTACTTTTTAAAATTAAATACAATTTATAATTTAAAAATCTAAAAAAAAGGCAGTATCGAATCAAAAACTCATATGTCTGACAAGTTTAATGAAATTTACCAAAAATCAATAAACAATCCTGAAGAATTTTGGAAAAATGCATCAGAAGATGTCTTCTGGTTTAAAAAACCTACTAAAATTCTGAATAAGTCTAACCCTCCTTTCTACAAATGGTACGAAGATGGTGTAACAAATACATGTTATAACGCATTAGATATCCACATCGATCAAGGAAAAGGAGATAAAACTGCTTTAATCTACGATAGTCCTATAACTGGTAACAAAAGTAATTTTACTTATAAAGAGTTAAGATCCAAGGTATCAAAATTTGCAGGCGCACTTAAAGACCAAGGGATCAACAAAGGTGACAGGGTTATAATTTATATGCCAATGATACCAGAAGCCGTTGTAGCAATGCTAGCATGCGCAAGAATAGGAGCAATACACTCTGTTGTGTTCGGTGGTTTCGCGTCAAATGAACTTGCAAGTAGGATTGATGATAGTAAAGCAAAGCTTTTGGTTACTGCTTCATGTGGTTTTGAACCTGGAAGGACTGTTGAATACAAACCTCTTGTGGATGAAGCTGTAAAACAAGCTCAACACAAAATTAGTAAGATGATCTTGTTTCAAAGAAAAGGTCATGAAGTTAAATTAAATGCACCAATGGAGATAAGTTGGGATGAAGCTCACGCAAACGCTAAAGACACTGATTGTGTTGAAATGAATTCAAATGAATTTGCCTACATACTTTACACTTCAGGAACAACAGGAACTCCAAAAGGGATTGTTAGAGATATTGGTGGCCACATCGTAGCCTTAAAGTGGACAATGAAAAATATTTACAATATTGATGAAGATGATATTTGGTGGTCAGCTAGTGATATAGGTTGGATTGTCGGTCATTCTTACATTGTTTATGCTCCATTGTTTAAAGGATGCACAACAGTATTGTTTGAAGGTAAACCTGTAGGCACACCTGATGCTGGAGCTTTTTGGAAAATCATTTCAGATTATAAAGTTAAATCTCTTTTTACTGCTCCCACCGCTTTCAGAGCAATTAAGAAAGAAGATCCTGAGGGTAAATTCTTCTCTAAATATGATTTATCAAAATTTGAAAGTCTTTTTCTTGCAGGAGAAAGAGCCGACCCTGATACGATTAAATGGGCTGAAAATTTATTAAAAGTTCCAGTTATCGATCATTGGTGGCAAACCGAAACTAGTTGGGCAATAAGTTCAAATTGCACTGGAATTGAAATGATGAAGACTAAGTATGGTTCAGCTTGTAAAGCGGTCCCTGGCTATGATGTCAAAATAATTAAATCCGATCAAACTTTAGCTAAACCAAATGAGATGGGAGACATAGTTGTAAAACTACCCTTGCCTCCTGGAACTTTTCCAACTTTATGGAACGCAGATCAGAGATATAAAGAAAATTATATGTCAAACTATGAAGGTTTTTATCAAACCTATGATGCAGGCCACATTGATGAAGATGGTTATATTTGGATTATGTCAAGAACAGATGACATAATTAATGTTGCTGGCCACAGATTATCAACTGGAGCGATTGAGGAAGTTTTATCTGAGCATCAATCTGTAGCTGAGTGTGCAGTGCTCGGTATCGCAGATAAATTAAAAGGTCAACTACCGATAGGTTTAATCGTATTAAAAGCGGGTGTTGCAAAAGATAATGAAACAATAACAAAAGAATGTGTTCAAATGGTCAGAGATAAGATAGGTCCAGTCGCAGCGTTTAAAGTTGCAATTATTATCAAAAGGTTACCTAAAACAAGATCTGGCAAAATTTTAAGAGGAACAATAAGAAAAATTGCAGATAATGTAGAATATAAAATGCCTCCAACAATTGATGATCCTGCAATTTTAGATGAAATAAAAGAAGATTTAATCAAAAATAATATTTTAAAAAGTGCTTAAAACTTATTTATTTCTTATTGGCGCAATCTTTTGTGAAGTTGCAGGAACAATGTTATTGCCAGTCTCCCAAAATTTTACCAAACTAATTCCTACAACTTTTCTTGCTGTATTCTATTTGACTGCCTTTTATTTATTGACTTTTGTCGTAAATAAACTGCCAATTGCAATTGTTTATGCTACTTGGAGCGGACTTGGGATTTTTACAATTGCTATTTTGGGTTATATATTTTTTAAACAAAGTTTAACTTGGCAAGCAGTATTAGGTTTATTTCTTATAGTTATTGGTGTTGTTTTGGTAAATAGTTTTAATGTAACCAAAATAAATTAATTATTCATGTTTGAGAATTTTAAATACAAGTTTTTCTTAAAGTTTTTTAGAAATAGAAAAAAACTCATTTGGACAATTAAAAATAATCTATTTGCAAATGAGGTTTGTCCACCTTCAATTTCAATAGTTAAATTTTCAAAAAATACAATTTTAGGAAAAAAAAATGAAAAAATGTATCTTGTTAATGATAGTTTTCAAAGTTGGAATATTATAAATGATCAAAATTATCAAAATGAGTTTATTAAAAAGATTAAGTCTATAATTAATAAAAAGATAAAATATGATTTTGTCGATATCGGTGCCAATATTGGGATAATGTCAAAATGCTTATTAAATAATAAGATAAAATTATCCAATACTTATTGTGTTGAACCTAATCAGGAAAATTATTTTTGCTTAAAGAATAACCTCAAAGATTACAAAAATATAAAATATTTCAATTTCGCTTTAGGTACCAAAAAAGAAGATAAAAAATTATTTATAGATAAAAATAATATGGGTAATTTAAGTTTTTATTATGAAATGGTAAAAAGAGACAAATTAGGATTTATGAATAGTCCTGATAACTATGAAATAATAAAATGTGAGAGTACTCAAAAATTTTTTAAAAGCATAAAATTAAAAAAAAATATTATTAAAATTGATACCCAAGGATATGATGAGATAATATTTCAAGAAATTCCTAAAAGTGTGCTTAAAAAAAATCAAATTTTGATAATTGAAATCACTCCTATTAGTGAGAAAAAAATAAATTTTTCAAAATATAGAGAAAAACTCAATTTTTATAAAAAATTTACAGATTTTGACGGCAATATCTATAGCAAGGATCAAGTAATAAAATTATCGAAAAAAACTAAAGGAAAAAATATTGATTTAATTTTATTAAAATAAATTTAATCAAATACTAAAGGTTTTCCCTCTGGTTCACCCAAAATTTTTCCATCCCTCATTTTAATTTTCCCAGAAATAATTGTTGCAACAGGTGTTCCTTTGAATTCAACTTCATTAAATGGTGACCAACCACACTTACTCTCTATATTTTCATTTCTAATAATTATCTTTTTATTCATGTCGACAATTGTAAAATCAGCATCAAAGCCTTCTTTAATAAATCCTTTATTTTTTATTCCAAAAATTTTAATTGGATTTTCACAAACAAGATTAATTAATTGATTTAAAGTTAATTTCCCATCATTGACATGGTTTAGCATTACAGGCATTAATGTTTGCACACCTGGCATCCCAGATGGAGAGTTTGGATACTCTTTATCCTTATTAACTTTTAAATGTGGAGCGTGATCAGATCCAATAGTATCATTTAAGTTATTTTTAACTGCGTACCACAATCTGTCATAGTGAGATTTATCCCTTATAGGTGGATTCATCTGAGCATAAGTACCTAGCTTATCGTAACAATCTGGTGCGTAGATAGTTAAGTGTTGTGGGGTAATTTCAAAAGTAATATTGCCCTTATGTTGTGATAGAAAATCAATTTCTTGTTTTGTTGTAATATGTAGTACATGTGCTTTTTTATTGTAACGTTCTGCGAGCCTGACTATTCTTCTTGTAGAAGACATTGCACATTCCTCACTTCTCCAAACTGGATGTGTATGCACGTCACCTTTTTTAATTAATTTTTTATTCTGATTAAGAATTTCCTCATCCTCGGAATGTACTGCAACAACTTTTGAACTATTTTGAAAAACTTTATCTATATCTTTTTCCTCAGCAACTAAAAGATTCCCAGTCGAAGAGCCTGCAAAAAGCTTTATACCACAACATCCTTCTAAATTTTTTAATTCTCCTAATTCATTTGCGTTATCAGCTGTTGCTCCAAAGTAAAAAGCATAGTTACAGTACATTCTATTTTTTGCTAAATCTAATTTTCTTTGAAATTCTTTTTTAGTAGCAGTTGGAGGGTTTGTATTTGGCATTTCAAATACCGCCGTGATACCACCTACAATCGCTGCTCTACTTCCAGAGTTAAGATCTTCTGTATCGGTTGATCCTGGTTCTCTAAAATGGGTTTGAGTGTCTATACACCCTGGTAAAACTGTTTGGCCCTTAGCATCGTATGTATCTTTACATTCTTCAGAAATTTTACCAATTTTTAAAATTTTACCGTCTTTAATAGCAATATCTTTTTCCTCTAACTTGCCATCTATGTAACACTTTCCATTTTTTATAATTAGATCTAACATTTATTGAAAAAGTTATTATATTAAAAATAGTTATCTAGCAAATATGAACAACAATGTATACATTTTAGAAGATAGATCAGTTCTTTACATAAATGGTGAAGACGCAAAAAGTTTTTTACAAAATTTAATTAGCAACGATATTGAAAAAGTTACAGAAAATTCAAGTTGTTTTGCCTCTTTACTAACCCCACAAGGGAAATTTCTTTATGAATTCATTTTATTAAAACACAAATCAGGTTATTTAATCGATTGTGAAAAATCCCAATCTGAGGATTTTTTTAATCAATTAAATTTGTATAAAATTCGATCAAAAGTTGAAATATTAAATTTAAGCAATGAATTTGTTGTAGCTAATCTAAGTTACGAAAAGTTTTTATCAATTGAGGGTGCAAAGGATGTAGAAGGTTTCACTCTAAAATTTAGAGAAGATCCCATTGTTTTAGATCCACGAAATAAAAATTTAGGTGCAAGATTAATTATCAATTTAGAAAAGCTTTATTTATCTTTGAAAAAGCTCGAGCTGAAAGACAATAATATAAATAATTATTATGATCTCAGTCATAAGTTAGGGATTGTGCCAAAAAATCTTAATAAATTAAAAAACAAATTATTTGGTATTGAGTGTAACTTTGAAGAGCTTAATGGAATTGACTTTAAAAAAGGGTGTTATGTTGGTCAAGAAAATACTGCAAGAATAAAATTAAAAGATAAACTTTCAAAAAGATTGCTACCGATAGAAATTATTGACGGTCAACTTGATGAAGATGAAAAAATTTATAACAATGATGTTGAAATTGGTAAAGTTTTGATAAATCAAGAATATCCTTATGCACTAATAAAATACTTAGATAAAAATTTTAACAAAGATCAAATATACAAAAGTAAAAATGGATCCTTTAAAATCTTTATTCCTAATTGGCTTAAAATTTAGGGTCTGTTTGAAACCTTTAAATATATTCCGTATTGTGGCTTTTCACTAAAGAAATCATATTTGCTATCTAAATCAAAATAAAGTCCATTTAACTCTGAATTATGAGATAATTTAGCAGAGGTATCTTGAATTGACATTGCATATGAAGATCTTTGAGAAATTCTGTAATCCAAAGCTACAATAAAAGAATCGTTTTGCATTCCATTTTGTGATTGATCTCTTGTATATTTGGACATTAAATTAAGACCATATTCTGTAGCAAAATCAAAACCAACACCACTTCTAAAATTATGAACAGAATTATTATTGTATTTCAATGAGTAAACAGATCCATCAGAAGCATAAGAAAATTTCTGTGAAGATGACGGACTAATATCGGCATAATACTCAATGTCAAAATAAGGTATAAATGTTCCATTACTAAGTTCATAGGTGTTATCCAAAGATGTCCCTGTTGTTGCAATCAAGTTTGCAATATTTTGTCCTTTAAAGTTTAAATTAAGCCCGTCTGCTCCAGTTTCTGAATAAGATGTATAATGTGTTGCTCCAGCGCTAATTTTAAATTTTGGTGTAAAATTTAAATTATCTTTTGAATAAGTATCTCTAAAATTAACTGATCCAAATAATTGTGCACCATTTCTTTTTCCTTTTGTAGAAATCGTTCCGCTATTATTTACCAAATCAGATTCTAGTAAGGTTATTCCTACCAGACTATCAACAAATTTGTTACTTCCTTTTGGTTTGCTCTCATAAAAAGTTAAACTCATTGCACTCATATCTATGGCACTACCGAGGTTACCTATATTGACATCGTCTGCCCCCATTCTTATAGCAAAGCCTCTCATTATATTATTTTCATCTCTTTTATCTGCACCAATAGTAATAGCTGTTGTATTTATACTTTTTGATGATGCTGATAGTGTGTCTCCTATTTTACCAATATTAATTGTTCCCTCGCTCCAAAAAGACCAATTTTTATTTTTTAAATTCAACTCTTCTGAGTTTTCATTAGAAAAATAAATAGGTATTAAAGATTCACTCAACGCACTTAAAATCTCGTTAGAAATTTGAAACTTTATATTTTGATTAGTCAAATTTGTTCTTCCACTATTTCGTCTTAACCATTCCATTCGATTGAGTACTGGATAAGTAGTATGCTGTATCAATTTTTTTGATGCCTCTGACTGAGATTCTATTGAAGCAACATCATCTTTGTCATTAGTCGGATCTGTACAAGTTTTAACACCAAATCCACAAGATAAAGTATATTCATACACATTATTATTCGTAAAATCAGTATGAAACATTTTGGATCCATCATTATTAAATGTTAAACCAGTAATTCTAAAACTAGCTGTGTAACTAGGTTGAAAGTCACCATTATTAGTAGCATTTGAAATATTAAATGGTGAGCTTAAAGAAAATTCTCTTATATAATTTCTTTCTTTCAGAGGGTTTATAGCAGCTGTTGCAGAATTTGAGATGAATAATTTGTAACCATCAGAACTAAAATTTATGCCTTGACGTCTACCTCCACCAGAAAAAGTTGATGTTAAAGTATTTGTTTGACTTAATGTATCAAGATCATAAGCAACCGATAAAGTATACTCGGTAACTGTTCCTACAGTGGATGAAGTTTGAGTTATTGTGAATAATTTTTTTCCATCATTAGAAAATTTAAATCCTCTTAAATCTCCATTCAATGAAGTACGTTTTCTGTCTGTGTCAGTAAGACCGCCTATGTCATAAGGTGTACTTAAGTCCCATTGATCTATTCCTCTATTTCCAACTTCTCTTCCAATAACAAATAAAACTGTTCCATCTGAATTAAATTCTATATCTTGAGGTGCATCTTGAATTGATCCTATGTCGAAAGTCTTTACTGGTACAGGTGGAGATGATAAATCAAATGCAGTACTAAGTGAATATTGTCTTATAGTATCAGTGTTAACACCTAAGATGAACATTGTCTTGCCGTCTGAGCTAAATTTTACTGTAGTCGAAGTTGTTTCATCACTGATATCAAAATCGTCGACATTATTAGGATCTGTAAATGCAAAAGCATTAGCGCTTGGCAACAACAAAACGAATGTCAGAATTACTAGTCTTAAAATTTTCACAAAGAATTTTTATATGAAAAAATAAATTTTATCCATATTGAGTAATTTTCAGATATTATTTAAAAAAATGAGTATTGGTGCGGCCAGAGAGACTCGAACTCTCATGGACTAGGTCCACACGGCCCTCAACCGTGCCTGTCTACCAATTTCAGCATGGCCGCAAATATGACCCA
>FUFK010052114.1_pt1 | contig 10894 bp, 3 predicted proteins | sample 1021851 | NCBI WGS metagenome assembly FUFK01 (sample SAMEA51879418, study PRJEB19060) | metagenome
GCGGCTTTGAAGTCGATCGGTGATTTCGCAGTGCCGGAGGCAAAAAGAGTGTGATCACCCATTCGGATGACCATATTTGCACCTGNTATCCAAAAGAGAGGCTGATGNCTCTTGAATTTGCCAGANTTGGTAAGCAGAGGTGCGAGGTCAGANCCGTCAAGGTGGACNTTCGCGGGTTTCTTGATGCCGATCAATCCACAGAGCGTGGGAAGAAGGTCGACGACACCNGCGGGCTNGTCCTCNACACGTCCNCCNGGGATTCCGCCCTTCCAGTAAAAGATGCCGGGGACNCGNTGCCCGCCTTCGAATTGAGATCCTTTNTGGCCGCGAAGTTCTCCGTTNCGCTCCGGTCGGTAGCTGCCGTTGTCGGAGGCGTAGACGATGATGGTGTTCTCTAGCTCCCCAAGTTTTTCCAGTCTTGCGATGAGTCGTCCAATCGCCCGGTCGGTGTTGTCGATTGTGCCGCTGTAGATTGCGGCTTGATCGTTGAGCGCACCATACTGGGAAACGATCTCGTCGGGTGCCGCGATCGGGGCGTGGGGTTCGTTGAACCAAAGATTGATAAAAAAGGGTTCCTTGGCGTCACGCTTTTCATTAAGCCAGGTAAGGGCTTCATCAACGACGATTTGACAGGAGTAACCTTTCATCTCTCCCACGCGTTTACCATTGCGCAGAAACTGGGTTGGGTTCTTGTGGCTGGGACCCGGACCGTTAACGAGGCCGAACCAGTAGTCGAAGCCATGTTCGGCAGGGGTGGGGTTGTCGCGATTGTTTACCGGCATACCGAGGTGCCACTTCCCAAAGTGAGCGGTGGCATAGCCGTTTTCCTTAAGCAATTCAGCGATGGTCGTTTCGCTCTTCAAGAGATGCATCTTGTGCAGGCGTTCGGTGATGACGGAGTAGACCCCGGCACGATAGTGGTGGCGACCCGTAAGGAATGAGGCTCGCGAATGCGAGCAGGCAGGCGCTCCAGAATGGAAATCGGTGAAACGAACGCCCCCAGTGGCCAAATTGTCGAGAANGGGAGTCTTAACAGGNCCCCCGTAACAGCCGAGNTCACGATATCCGAGATCGTCGACAAGGAGGGTGATGACATTCGGATGTTTGTCCTTGGCATAACCCGCGATAACCAGCAAAAGAGAGCACAAATTTGTAAGGATGAATTTCATGGTAAACTTATTGATTTCAGATGGATACCGACGGTTATTCACTTACCAAAAGCCCAAAGATGGGAGTCCCCCCTTAGGTATAAATTTTGTCTTCCAACTGCTGGTGTGACTCTAATATTTTCTTTCACATTTAACTGGCCCAAGAGTTTAAATTCTTTTCCTGCCCTAACCACGGAAAGCAAACCTTCCTCGGAAACAAAAATTAGATTCTGGCCTGCAACCACCGGCGAGGCGACATACTGACCCAACCCGGGCAGTCTTTTACGATAGACCATCTGCCCGACGCCGGCACTCAAACAGGTCAGGACTCCACCGTTGGAAACCATGTAAATTAGGTCATCATAGAGGATGGGAGACGGAACTTCCGGGATACCTTTATTAAACTCCCACTGGATATGAGAATCGGTCACATTACCCGCACCTCCCGGTTTGACTGCAACAAGTAAGGGTTTTCCTCTTCCAATGGTCAGATTTTTAAGAAACTCTTCTTTATCCCAAAAACCGTCCCGGTTTTTATCTATCCATCCAAACATAGCATCCAGTCTTTTTCGTTTTTTTTCAGAATCTTTGGGTAAGGGGAGCCCATACCCGGGATGCCCCGGTGGAAGCTGTGGACGAAAAGGGAAGGTGAAGTGACCGGTCATTTCCTTTCGCTCCAGTCGTCCGTCACCATTACGGTCAAATCCTATAACCGCCTTCCAGAAAGGGAGAGGATCCGTATTCAAATCTGCAGACCCCCCAAGTCTTGAACCGGAGCCGTAGACTTTTCCATTTCCGATCATAGGTCTCGCAATTGTTTCCCTTGAGAATCCATCGACCTGCCATTTTTCCTGCCCATCGGGCATCGAGTATCCACGAAGGGAACCGTTTCCTAATACAACCAGCTCCGCACCTCCGATCTTTTCAAAAATTGTTGGAGTTGACCACCCGCTACGATGAAATGGACGGTGCCTTTGCCAGATCGTTGATCCATCTTTTTTATTTANNGCNAGNATTTTAGAACGACTAACTTTACTGTCCGGCAGGTTTGCATCATCGTCTGCGACAAGAATTAGCATCTCATTATAGACGATCGGGGAGCAGGCTGTCCCATAAAGGCTCTTTGGAGTGGAAAGTGGTTTTTTCCAAAGTTCCTTTCCATTGTGGTCATAGCATAAAAGTCCGTAGGAACCAAAGTACACATACAGTCTGTTCTGCTCCACAAAAGGTGTCGGGGTGGCCGGACTACTTGATGCATGAAACTTTTCGATTTCTACTTCCGGAGCCTTTCTTTGCCAGATGATTTCCCCGGTCATGCGATCCANNGCGATAGTAAGAAGAAGCCCCTCCTTAAAGCCGGTGAGAAAGATTTTATCTTCCGACAAAACCGGACAGGACAAGCCAAAAGGTAATGGAGTCTTCCAAAGTAATTCCTGCATGGAAGGAACCCCAATTTTGGCATCCATGCGAATACCTGAACCGTTTGGCCCACGAAATTCATTCCATAAATCGGGTAGGTCTTCTTTCTCACCGTGAGCAAAAACGAATGTATAAACCAAAAGAAAAGTAAATTTGAGTTTCATGGTTACGGGAACACTACCCTGAGGGANTCGTTCCAAAAAGTTATGGATCAACTTGTTGAGAATGAGGGGCGTTTTTCTTTGGGAGCTTCGCATTNGACGCACCCTTGAGAAGTTTTTGCATGCGCGGACGGGCCTTACGAATTTCCTGGAGATCAACCTTGTTCGTAGTCAAACCGTTCAAAAGGCGATAGAAGCCAGCCAATTCATCACTCCATTCTCCTGAAACCACATCTATGGGTGTCTCTTTTCTGTTATTAAGAATATTTAGATTGGCTCCCTTTGAGAGTATGAGATTTACAATCTCGAAGCGTCCCATAAATGCAGCGACATGGAGGGGTGTATTGCCATCTCTGTTCTTGGCCATCGGCCTGGCCCCTTTTTGTAGGAGAAAACGAAAAATTTCGAGGCGTCCGTGAAAGGCGGCTGTGCTCAAGGGAGTCCCCCCATCCCCTGCTCTTTCATTGACATCAGCTCCCGATTTAACCAAACGCTTAATCCTGGATAGATTCCCCGTTGCAATCGCCTCGCTTAGATCCGGACCAGTGTCTTCAATTTTGATCTGCTTGTCCGAGACATGAAAAATAAAGTCATTAGTGAACAAGCCGTCACGATTTTGTAACTGAACAAAATGAATTCCCTCGGGCGGAAGATTCGCCAGCTCAATCTCAACCCGTTCATTATCGCTTAATCTTACCGAACCCTTCGCCTTTCTTCCGTTTACGATGACGGAGGCTCCCTCCTTNAGATGCCGGCCACTCACCACCATGGTCTTATTCTGTTTGGACAGGACGGGAAACTTCTGTGCTCCGCGTTGCTTCTCAATCGGACCTTCGGCCCAGATGCCAGGCTGCGGGTTCTCGAAATCAGCGTTCTTACCATGCCTTCCGGTAAAAGTTCCGACAAATTGGTTCGCATTCGCCAGTTGAAAAAGCCGATCACGTGTAAAAGCCTTTCGCTGTCCTGCAGTCTCGAAATAACTCCCCCCATTCAAACTTGAATCATACTGAAGGATTATCGACCGGGCATCACCTTCTTCGAAAATCAAGCCTTCCACTTGCAGAACTATTGCACCCTCAGAGGATGAAAGTTCGAGAGCATCAAGCAGATCATTGGATAAGGGATCTTCTGTATTGGCTGAATTGATGGTGACCTGTCGGCCCAAGGAACCGGAAAATCCAGTCGAGCCTTCCAGTACCATTTCCCAAACAGGATCAAAGCGACTCCTGCCACCCCACGAAAATCGCCACATTTCACGCTCAGGAATACCCTCCTCCGCCACCCGACGATAAAAGGGAAAATCAATNATGTTAAGTCTTCCCTGGGGCAAAATCAGAAAACGGTCATAAGCTCCTCGCCAAGTGGGAGTTTCCATACCGGAACCGGGTGTATTCGTACTGACCAAAAAAGGCATCCTGTGGCAGTCCCCGCAAACATTTGGCTTATTTTTTGTCGGGTCGTTGTCTCCAAGAATGTGAAAGAGCTCAAAGCCCTCCTCGGCCTTTGCACTAAGCTTGTTATCATAGGCACGTCGTTGGGCAGGCGGGTAAGTCACGCCTAATAAAAACCTGGAGAGTGTCTCCCTCTCAGTCGATGACATTAAGCCTGCCTTCCCCTCATTGTTTACTGATTTGTCGCCATATTTCCTCATGGTTGTTGCCATGCTTCCATCCACTAAATGACGGGGCGCGCTGACCGGATCTTGCAAGTCAACATTGGGCTTTACCGCTTTTCTGACACTGGCACTATTGGTTCCTCCGTAAGGATCACCGGGTATACCATCCCAATGAAAGGGAGCCGTATCGCGCAAGCCTCTCACCGGCATGGTGGAACGGGGCATGATTTGGTTGCCCCCTGATACAATCGGTGTCTCCAAAACCCAAAGCAATTGATCCGTATGACCATCAGGATGACAACTGGCACAGGAAAAAGACTTGGTGCTTGAAAAATCGGCATTATTGAAAGCAATCCGACCCGCCTTGAATTCAGGGTGAGTAGGATCTTCAAGCGGAATTGTTCGAATCAAGCGGAGATCGNTAGGGTTGGAAACATCGACTACCGAAACTGAATTTTGGACCGCATTCAAAACCCATGCCTTTGCAGTCTTACCCAAAGTGTCCTGCTCAAGGGTAATCCCGCGCGGAACNGCCTCAACTCCGACCCTAGCTCAAAACTTCTCCGGAATTGGCATCTACGGAGAAAACCTTGTCGGAACCTGCTGCTGTTACAAATAAAGTCGAATCGTCACCACTCAGGGTGATCGCAAAGGGAGTAGCTAAAGCCATACCTTCCGTTGGGTCTGCCGGTGGAAGGGGTTCCAAGTTAAAGTACTCAGGTTTTACNGCCTTTCCCTTCTCGAAGCGAACCCGGGTGACCTGGTTNANAAAAGCCCGGTTACCCAATTCCTTGAGCCCGTGCTTTTTGGTCCCNGCACGNCCGTTGACATCATTTCTNGCATCNGTCTGGGCAACNAAAACCGTACCCTTGGAGTCCACGGTCATTCCGTAAAGCAAAGTGCCAAGGGTATCGACGGTTTCGATAAGCTTGTCGGTTTTGACATCGAAAACGAACAAATCCCGATCGGGNACGCGGGGATGTTTTACGATATCGGTGACATGNCCAAGNGACAAAATGTTGTTATTGGCAATGGAGTGCTCATGGGCATTAAAGGTCACGAGTTTGCCATCGATCTTGTACCCACCCGAAAGCTGGGTCTTATTGTTCGACTCGAAAGGAATGACATAAAGCCTGTCATTACGCACCATAATACCCCGGGGATCCTGAGCAGGAATCGTCAGGAATTTGATAACTTTTCGGATAGCGACATCCACCACCGCGATTTTATTCTCCGATGATAAAGCAACATAAGCCTTCCTTTCATCAGCAAAGGCAATCCCCATCGGTTCGTCAAAACGGGTCGCCTTGGATTCCGGATCGATATCCTGAACGGTGGCTATGACATGCATGAAAGTGGGTTTCAACTCATCAAGATCAATTACGCTGACCGAATCGGAAACGTGATTGGATACCCACAGTTCACGGCCATCGGGACGAAGGGCCAGACTGACCGGATCTAGACCGACGGGGATTTTTCTGAGGACGCGACCCGTCTTACTATCGAGAACATCAATTGTATCCGATGGAGTATTGGCGACGAAAACCTTACCTTGCGAAATTACAATCGGGGAAAAATGGGGACTCATGAAGGGAGGATGTCCGATTTCCCTCTGACCGTTCAGGAAGAAAACAAACACCATGCATAAAAGCAGGTTAATGGAAATTGCTAATACCCTTTTCATGTATTTTTAAAATAAAAATATCTTATTGAGACTTTAACAATGCAAGAACCTTAANTCGATCCTGCAGGTAGCGTTTATGATCAAGCTCAAGATTGGCATGATTAATTCGATACCGTTCGAAGTTATTCAGGGACATGAAATGACTCGTCTGATCAACAGGTCGTCTTTTTTGGTTATTGATCACATTAATTTTGGCACCTGCATTGATTAATTTCCGACAAATTTCCAAATGTCCCATTCTTGCGGCCTCGTGCAAAGCGGTATTGCCGTACATATCCTGAATATTTACATCGGCACCGAGCTTGAGCAACTCGTCGATTATCCATCCTTGTCCGTACTGAGATGCGATAATGATCGGGGGACGTGTCAATGATCCCTGTGTGTGAGGCATATTAATATCCGGCCCAGCCTCCAGAAGAATTCGTGCTTCCTCCGGATTGTGGTTAACAATCGCAGAATTGAGAATNGTGGTAAGCAANACGGCTGGCTCNTTACNNTAGCGCCGGATTGCCTCCTCGCGAGTCTCGGAGTAAAAAATCAGCTCGTTGCTTAGGTAGCTTTGGGGATTGTGAACTTGGAGCATATTCATCCCCTGAGGGGGAATCTTTTCCAGTGAAACTTCGANTAATTCCTTACCCAAGTCCCGGATNTGCCCCTCTACCCTACGCCCATTAACAAAAAGCGTGGCACCCGNTAATATATGTCGACCGCTTATTTTCATNACCTTGCGACTNTGNTTGACCCTTGGGAAAAGCTGAACTCCTCTCTGCTTGTGCAATAAGCCTTTTGTCCANATGGCAGGTGGCACNGATACGACATCTTCCCCATGNCGCCCGGTNAAGGTTACGGTAAGTTTCCCTTNTTTTGATAATTCGAGGATTTCNNCTGTTGAATATATCAACTGGGAATCCAAAGGTGATCGATATTTTTTGGAAACCCCATCATAAGTTAAATGAAGATTTTTGTTTTTACCATCTTCTGAAAGCAAAACTCCGTTTGCCTGCAAAACGACCGTTCCCTCGACTGCAGCCCATTCCAGGTATTCCACTATTTTTTTCGCTACTTCACCGCCGGCATTTTTCCTGTTTATGGTGACTTGTTTACCGAATGCACCCGAGTAACCGCTCGATTGCTCCTTGAACATATCAATAACCGGCCAAAGCCGACCGTGCTCCCCCATACCAAGCATCCTTTTCCAAACCTCTTCCTCGGGATATCCCTTCTCCGCAATTTCCTTTATTCCATTAAGACTGATCACATTATTTCTTCCCTGAGCCTGGGTTACGAAACGATCAAGTGCACCGCGAAAGCTTGGCACACTGTACTCGTTGCTATCGGTCGCAAGATAGGGAAAAGTATGACAACTACCACAAACGGTATTGTTCAAGTTTTTATGATCCCTGGCTCCCGTAACGTGAAACAACTCGAAGCCTTGCCTTGCCTCTTTCGAAAGATCATCGTCAATGGAACGCCCCCTTGTAGGCAAATGAGAAAGATTAAGCAGGAAAGTAGCCATTGCATCGCGTTCGGCTCCATGCAGGTATCCTTTCTTACCTTCGTCGTTATATCTTTCACTGTCGTGAACAATCATGGTACTCGACATACTTGAGTCGATAACATGCCTCACCGCACTCTCAGGNTTNTTAGGATCACTATTAGGNTNCAAGTATTCTTTGGTGGATGCATTGAGCCCGCCATAAGGATCGCCGGGCACCCCATCCCAATGATAAGGGGCGGTTCCGCGCAATCCACGAAGAGTCTGAGAAAGCCTCGGTTCAATTTGATCAGCTCCTGCCAGGTGTGGCGTATCAAGTACCCAAAGCTGATGATCCGTATGACCATCCGGATGGCAACTTGCACAAGAGATCGTATTGAAAGAGGACGCACGGGCGGTATTAAAGGCCAACCGGCCTTTTTTGTAAATGGGAGGAGTTGGATCATGCAATGGAATCTCAGCGATCAGTTTAAGACTGGAAGGTGTCCGAAGNTCGACTTTGGAAAGTGAATTCTCAACTGCATTGAAGACCCATGCTGTCTTTGGCTCGCCTGCCGAGTCCAGCTCCAATTTTATTCCCCTGGGAACGCCCCCCACCTTAACCCGGCCCAGAATCTTACCCGAGTTGGGGTTCAAGGTAACCATCCGATCAGATCCTGCTAAGGTCAAACAGACCAAGTCTTTGGTAACCTCAACCGCAAAGGGAGTGGCCAGGCCCTCTGATCGCTTGGGTTGCTCGGGAGGAAGAGGATTGAGGTGAATGAAATCTACCTTACCTTGGGGCGAGACCTTGGCTATACGATTAAGATAAGGTCGGTTTTGAAGCTCCTTCAATCCGTGTCCCTGAGTCCCCGCCCGGCCATTTGCATGATTTCGGGCATCGGTGTGAGCAATGAAAGTATTACCCGAGGAATCAACATCCAAACCGAATAGAAGAGTACCAAGAGAGCGGACTGTTTTCACCAGCTTGTCAGTCTTTACATCATATACATAAAGATCACGATCCGGGATATCCATGTGCTTAACCACATCCACAGTGAAACCCGCAGAATCAAAGGCTCCNGCTAATTCACGGGCAACAAAAGTAAAAAGTTCTCCGTCCAAATCTTCCTTTTCTCCCCCGGAAATTTGGGTCTGATTATTCGACTCGAACGGNAGGACATAAAGCTTCCCCNGGCTTACCTCAAGTGCCCGTGGTTCCTGAGACATGATCTTCANATGTCCAGTCACTCTCCTGCTTTTGACGTCAATTACAGCAACCCGGTTCGCTGAGGAGAGAGCAACATAAGCTTTGGAATTATCCGCAAAGGCAATTCCAACGGGCTCGTCAAATCGTGTGCTCATCAAGACTGGATCAATATCCTGCACAGTGTCTATAACGGAAAGATAAGTNGGGCTCGAAGGNTCACTATCAATTACGCTCACTGAATCAGAGATATGATTGGATACCCATACCTCNTTNCCATCNGGCCTGACCTTGGCGCAGACNGGATCAATTCCTACAGGNATGCGTTGAATCACTTCATTCTTTTTTACATCAATTACATCCACCGTATCTGATGCCGTATTGGTAACAAATAAAGTGCTGCCGACTAACTCAAGCGGGTGCGAATGAGGACTAAGCAAAGTCGGGTTACCAACCCTGGGTAAAGCACCCGTCTTACGGGGAGACTTGAGGATTTCCGGTTTTGGCTTTTTTACTTTTGCAGGTTTCGACTTTTCGCCTTGTGAGGAAATGCCATCCGAAACATACATCATGATTCGCACAAAAGACGCACCTGGATTTATGAGATTAGGCTCCAATTCACGTTTTTTCTTCCATAGTTTGTATATTTCATAGCGCTGCTTTTCGGATAATCTTGACTGCACCTCGTCCACGAATTTTTGGTGATGTGAACCATGATACCCTTCGGGTAAGGGCCGACTGGAAATTTGCTTAAGCAGGGTGTTTATTGGATCTTTGCTCGTAAAACCGTAATCTTTTCGAGGCTGATGTTTTGGACTTACAGTCCAATCGGGTGCGTCACTAAGGGCAGAGTCACAGAGGGAGAGTAACTTTTTTTTCATTGATTCACCCAACTTGGGCATCGAAGAAAATAGATTTTTACTTTGAANCNTGTCTTTCCTTACATCGTATAATTCAAACCTCTTGAAACCGCCCTTTTTTATAAGAGGTATCCAGGATTCCTGAAAGCTATGCAACCGAACATATTCTGATCGAAGCCGGTTTGCCTCGGGGTTGGAAAAAGTTGAATTGAAAACCCGACTTCGTAAGTTCCCGCCCGCTGTTGAATCCGGAACGCCAACAAGCTTGGCGATGCGGTCGAGCTTGGCCTTCATGGTGACCTGATCTCTGGGGAACTCATAATCCTTGAAGCCGACCAAGGTGTAATCGCCCATCCTTAAGGCAGCTGTGGGCCATCCTTCTGGATTGTACCAAAATAGGGGTTGTTGGCGCTCTAATGGTTTCTTTTCCCTGAGTAAGGGCGTCAGGTCTTCACCGTCGAGATGAACTCCTTTCGGCTTATCGACTCCAACCAGTCCGCAAAGTGTTGGAAGTAGGTCAACCGCTCCACACGCTTCGTCCTCAACCCTGCCTCCGGCAAATCCCTTGGGCCAGAAAAATATTCCAGGCGAAAGCAAGCCTCCCTGAAAATTCGAGCCCTTGTTTCCCTTTAGACCGCCGTTTCTGTCCTCCCGATAACTGCCATGATCGGAGGAAAAGATAATGATGGTATTATCCAGAAGATTGCGGGTTTCAAGTTCGGTAATAAGTCGCCCGATTGAACGGTCCATATTGTCGACAGTTCCGGAATAGAGAGCTGCTGAGTCGCCGGGTTTTCCATATTGCCCAACAATATGATCAGGGGCTGCCAGTACTGAATGCGGCTCATTAAACCAAATGTTCATGAGAAAAGGCTTTTCCTTTTCGTCTTTTTTTAACCACTCAATGGCGTCATCGATTATCAGTTGACACGAGTATCCCTTGAGCGGCCCGACCTGCTCCCCGTTGCGCATGAAATTAGTAGGATTTTTATGGCTCGGATTTGCACCATTAAAAAGCCCAAACCAGTAATCGAACCCATGGTCAGAAATATCGGGCTTCACCCGCTTGCCCAATGACATGCCAAGGTGCCACTTGCCAAAATGAGCGGTGCGATAACCTTTTTGAGAAAGGACCTCGGCAATGGTCACTTCCCTTTCCAGCAAGTGTGCATTATGAGTGGCATCCTGTAAAACCCCATACACTCCAGTACGCAAATGCTGCCGACCGGTGAGAAAAGTTGCCCTGGATGGCGAGCATACTGCTGCTCCNGCATGGAAACTGGTGAACCGTACTCCCTGATTAGCGAGAAAATCCAAATTTGGAGT
>FUFK010056164.1_pt1 | contig 10892 bp, 12 predicted proteins | sample 1021851 | NCBI WGS metagenome assembly FUFK01 (sample SAMEA51879418, study PRJEB19060) | metagenome
TATTTACAAAAATGATTNGAGNATTNAAAATTAATAATACCGAAAAAACAATATTAGAAAAAATGATAAATACTCCTGGAAAAATTTATAAAAGAGAAGAGATTGCTGATTTAATCAATTTAGATAAAGAAAGATCGATTGATGTTATAGTAACTAGACTTAGAAAAAAAATTGAAGAAAGTCCAAAAAACCCTAAATATCTTCAAACAATNAGAGGTGAGGGATATGTNCTTTGGATTGAGTAAATTTTTAAAAAANATNCTACCTAAAAGGTTATTTTACAGAGGTTTATTAATTGTAGCAGTTCCAATAGTGATTTTACAGATCACGATATCCTTAGTTTTTTTTGATAGCCTATGGATTAAAACAAACAAAGGATTAACCAGAGCCTTGGTAAGCGAAATAGTTACAATTATTGATATTTATAACAATGAAAATGAATATAATAAGAGAATAGTTACTGATCTATATAATAAAAATTTTAGCTTTTCTGTAAGATTTTTAGAAAATGAAAAACTTCCAGATATAAAAGTTGAAAGATGGTTTAGTCCAATGGATAGGACTTTAAGAAGAGAGCTTAAACCTAAAATTGGAGAACACTGGTTCAATACTATTTCTTACAAAGAGGTTGTTGATTTAAGGATTAAGTTTAGAGACGGAGTACTTCAAATATTTTTTCCTAAAGAAAGAATTCAGGTATCATCTATAAGGATATTTGCTTTTTGGATTACAATTCCTGCAATTCTTATGATTGCAGTTGCAATAATTTTTTTAAAAAATCAAACAAGGCCTATAACAAAATTAGCTCAAGCCTCGGAACGATTTGGAAGAGGAGAAGATATTGAGGAGTTTAGACCATCAGGTGCATTAGAAATAAGAAAAGCTGGCCTTGAATTTGAGAAAATGAGAAAAAGAATTCTAAGACATCTAAATCAAAGATCTGAAATGCTGTCTGGCATTAGTCATGATTTAAGGACNCCACTTACTCGTATTAAACTTCAACTTGCAGTTATTAAAGATAAGGATCTTTCTGAGAAAATTTCTAAAGATGTTGATGANATGGAAAAAATGCTCAATGAATATCTCCAGTTTACAAGTACAGGAGCTAAGGATAAAACNGAGACATTTGACATNTCAAATCTTTTAAACGAAATAGTTCTAAAATATGAGAATAAAAATATTGAAAAGAAAATAAAAGAAAAAATATATTTTAATGGAAGACCAAATTTAATCAAAAGGTGTATTGGTAATTTATTAGATAATGCTATTAAATATGCTGAAAAAATATCAGTAAACTTAGAAAAAAAAAACTCAACTATAATAATTTCTATTGATGATGATGGACCTGGTGTAGATAAATCAGAGTTTCAAAATATTACTAAACCATTTTATAAAGTAGATAAAAGTAGGTCGGATTCGAAATCGAGTGTTGGTTTAGGATTATCAATTTCCTCTGATATTATAAAATCTCATGGAGGTGATATAAAATTTAATAAATCAAAAATGGGTGGGCTTAAAGCAATTATTTCTTTGCCTTATTAGTTTTTTTTCTTTTGATTTGTGAATCTAGTTTTTTTTCTAAATTACTAATTCTCTTATTTAAAACATCTACTTCTTCTTTACTCGCAAGTTTCATTTTAAATATAATTTCATCTCTTTTAGATTTTAGAACAGATATTATCTCATCAGAAACATCTTTGTAATTAATTAAACCTTGTTCAATTAATTTTGCAAATTTGTCGAATACGAATCTTGATTTTGACATAATAATTATTTAACAGAATTATATTTAATAAATTATAATAAATTATTTAAATGTTTACTAATAATTTTGACCCAGTTGCCTTTGAGATTTTTTCTATAAGTATTCGTTGGTATTCATTAGCTTATATATTTGGCATTATTTTTGGTTGGATTTATTGTAAAAAAATTCTCATCAAAACAGCTACAATTCAAAAGTTGTTTGACGACTATATCTCATATTTAATTATTGGAATAATTATTGGTGGAAGATTAGGATACGTATTTTTTTATAATTTCTCTTATTTTCTTAAAAATCCAATTGAAGTTTTTATGCTGTGGAATGGTGGAATGTCTTTCCATGGAGGATTGATAGGCATAATTGTTTTCACATATCTATTTTCAAAAAAAAATAATCAAGATATTTTCATATTTTTAGATTTAGTCTCTATTGTTGCTCCTATAGGAATTTTTCTTGGAAGAATTTCAAATTTTATTAATGGGGAATTAGTNGGGAAAGTTACAAATTCCAATTGGGGAGTTNTATTTCCAAGTTACGATGACAAATTAAGGCACCCTTCTCAACTTTATGAAGCATTTTTAGAAGGAGTAATTTTATTTATATTAATAAACTTAATACATTTTAATAAGAAAAATAAAGTTGGGACTTGTTCTTTCATGTTTTTAATACTTTATGGTTTCTTAAGAATTATCTCAGAGATTTTTAGAGAGCCAGATGTACAAATAGGTTATTTATTTGGATATATCAGCACAGGTACTTTATTAAGTCTATTTATGATTTTAGCTGGAAGCATAATTTATTTTAAAAAGAAAAATGAGATATAAACCTGAAAATTTTGATTTACAATTGGATNAACTTATACCTGTTGATGAGTTTGTTGAAAAGNTTCTNTATCACCCTGAAATTGGATATTATACAAAAAAAATTCCTTTTGGAAAAGAAGGTGACTTTGTAACAGCTCCTACTATATCTAATTTATTTTCAGAGATAATAACTATTTGGCTTATATCTTGCTGGGAAAAATTTGGAAAACCTAAAAGTTTTAATTTTGTTGAACTTGGTCCTGGGGATGGAAGTTTTTCAAAAGTATTAATTGATACAATAAAGAATTTTCCTGATTTTAAAAAATCTTTAAACATTTTTTTATATGAAAAAAGTGATTTTTTAAAAAAAATACAAAATAAAAAAATCAATGATTCAAATGTAAAGTGGATAAATAATTTCAGACAAATTAAAAAAGGTCCAGTTGTTTTTTTTGGAAATGAATTTTTTGATGCTATTCCTATTAAACAATTTACTTTTTATAAAAAAGATTTATTTGAAAAATATTATATTATAAATAAACAAACTGGATTAAATGAAACTTATCGCAAAGCTTCTTTGAAAGACACTAAAGCTATTAAGTCATATAAAACATTNAAGAATTTAAAATTTATTGAGTATCCTAAAAAGGGATTTTATGAATTAGACAAAATTATTGAAAAAATTTCAAAGCTAAATGGTGGTATAATGCTCATAGATTATGGATACTTAGATCAAGTTAATAAAAGTACTTTACAAACTGTAATGAAGAATAAGAAAATGAATATGAATAGTCTTTTTAAAAATTTNGGAAGAGCAGACATAACTTACCTGGTAAACTTTAGTCTTTTGAAAGAGTTTTTTTTAAAAAAAAAATTAAAAGTTAAAAAAATTGTTTCACAGAAATTTTTCTTGGAAAAGATGGGAATTATTCAAAGAGCGAGGATATTAGAAAAGAAAATGACACAAAAACAAGAAGAGTATATGTCCTTAACACTAATGAGACTACTCCATAAAGATTTAATGGGAGGCTTATTTAAAGTTATATTTGCATTCAAAAGTAAAAAAAATAATTTTTTGGGATTTGATTGATGTTTTGTTCCAAAAAACTAATTAAATTTAAAAATATAAGACATGGTTTTTTTAATCGAGAAGGAGGTGTCTCGAAAGGTATTTATAAAAGTTTAAATTGTGGACCAGGATCAAAAGATAAAATTAAGAATATAAAAAAAAATATTGAAAAAGTTTGTAAAAAGATAGGTTGCAATAAAAAAAATCTTATTTTGTTGGATCAAGTTCATAGTAACATTGTCCACAATGTAAATAGAGTTACNANAAAAAAATTAAAAGGTGACTCATTGATTACTGNCAAAAAAGGTATCGCATTAGGTATTTTGACAGCTGATTGTGCACCTGTTTTTATTTATGATCCAATTAACAACTTAATAAGCGCACTTCATGCAGGATGGAAAGGCGCATTTAAACAAATAATTTCTAAAACTATAAAAAAGTTTAAAATAAAAGGAAGTAATTTAAATGATTTGATAGTAGTGATTGGTCCTTGTATCAGCAAAAATAATTATGAAGTTAAGANAGATTTTTTAAATAAATTTATTGTTAAAGAAAAGTCCAATAAAAATTTTTTTAATTATAAAAATAATAAAATATTTTTCAGTCTTAATGATTTTATTAAAAAGAGCTTTTTAGATTTGGGTATAAAAAACATTGAAATCATCAAAAAAGATACATATATATTAAGTAACAATTTTTTCAGCGCAAGAAGATCATTGAAAAAAAAATTAAATGATTATGGTAGAAATATTTCTGTAATTATGATTAAATAGAAACATTCTCAAACAATGAAAATTCTCACAGGTAATAGTAACAAACAGCTTAGTAATAAAATTTCTAAAAATCTTAAAAATAAATTAGTTAACACCAGTATAAGAAAATTTGCTGACGGTGAGATATATATTGAAATCAATGAAAATATAAGAGGAAATAGTATTTTTATAATTCAATCAGTTTCCTCTCCCGCAAATGATAACTTAATGGAATTACTCTTATGCATAGATGCACTTAAAAGGTCATCAGCAAAAAATATTACAGCTGTAATACCTTACTTTGGTTACGCAAGACAAGACCGTAAAGTTGTCCCAAGAACTTCTATATCTGCAAAATTAGTATCGAACCTAATAACAAATGCAGGAGCGGATAGAGTGGTAACTGTAGATTTACATGCAGGACAAATTCAAGGTTTTTTTGACATTCCAGTAGATAACTTGTTTGCTACTCCAATTTTTTCAAAACACATAAAAAAGAAAATAAAAAGTAAAAATATAATTTGTGTAGCCCCGGATGTAGGTGGGGTTGAAAGAGCAAGAGCATTAGGAAAAAAATTAGATGTAGGTTTGGCAATAGTTGATAAAAGAAGGCCGAGTCCTGGAAAGTCTCAGGTAATGAATGTAATTGGTAACGTTAAAAATAAGATTTGTATTCTTACTGATGATATAATTGACTCTGGAGGAACAATAGTTAATGCAGCTGATGCTTTAATAAAGAGAGGTGCAAAAGAGGTTCATGTATATGCAACACATGGNGTCTTTAGCGGAGATGCAGTNAAAAAAATAAAAAATTCAAAAATAAAAAATTTAGTTATTACTGACAGTATAGATAGTTCAGATAAATTAAAAAAAGTAAGAAATATTGAAGTATTATCAATATCTATTTTATTAGCTGAGGCTATTAAAAGGATATCTAATTCAACATCTGTTTCAGATCTATTTAAATAAAACTTGTAAATCTACCAAACATCGGTTAAAAACCAGCTTTTTATGAGCACTATACAAGCTACAATACGAGATACAAAAACAAAAGGTCAAGTTAATGACCTAAGGAATAAAGGAAATGTTCCTGGCATAATTTATGGTGGAGAGCTACCAAACGAGAAAATTTCAATTACAACCAAAGAAATAAAAAATTTAATAAATAAAGAAAATTTTTTATCAAACGTAATATCAATTAATCTTGATGGGAAAGAACAAAAAGTTTTAACTAGAAATATATCTTTCGACACCGTTACTGATGAGCCAATTCACTTTGATTTTATGAGAATTGTAAAAGGTGGAAAAATTATCTTAGAAATACCTGTGAAATTTATAAATAATGAACTATCTCCTGGACTAAAACGTGGGGGGGTGCTGAATATAGTAAGACGTAAGGTAGAATTGAAATGTCCNGCTGAAAATATTCCAACTGAGCTTGTTGTAGATTTAGAGGGATTAGATATTGGAACTAGTATTAAGATTTCATCAATTAATTTGCCTGAAAATGTTACCCCAACAATTCANGGTAGAGATTTNGTAATTGCTACAGTTGCAGCNCCAACAGTAGTNAAAGAACCAGAGAAACCTGCGGAGGCNGCTGAAGGTGATGCTGCAGAAGGAGCAGAAGGTGCAGCAGATGGTGGTGAAAAANCNTCGACTGANNGNGATAAAGCTGAGGGNGATAAATCTAAGGAAGAAGATAAAGCTTCATCNGAAAAAAAATAANAAATAGTGAAAATTCTTTTCAAAANTTAANTTGATATGTTGTTACTTGTTGGTTTAGGAAATCCGACTCCAAATAGTCAAAATAATAGACATAACATTGGTTTTAAGATTGTGGATGCAATAAACCAAAAGTTTGGATTGTCAAAACAAAAACCAAAATTTAAAGGCTTATTAACAACAGGAAATATAGGTGATAAAAAAATCTACGCAATCAAACCTTTAACATTTATGAATAATTCAGGCATATGCATAAGAGAATTGCTTGAGTACTTCAAGATAGATGCAGAAGATGTTATAGTATTCCATGATGACCTAGATGTCGAATTCGGAAAAATAAAAGCTAAATTTGGTGGCTCGAGCGCAGGTCATAACGGTATTGCATCAATTGATAAATTTATTGGAAAAGAATATTCAAGAGTTCGTATTGGTATAGGTAAACCAGAAAATAAAATTTCTGTTTCTGATTATGTTTTAAATGATTTCAACGAAGATGAACAAGTTCATTTGGACTCTATAACAAACAATATTATAGAATCTTTAAGTATCTTGATTGACAAAAAATTAGATTTATTTTCAAGTACTGTAAATAACAATTAAATGGGTTTTAAATGTGGAATCGTTGGATTACCTAACGTTGGTAAATCAACTTTATTTAATGCCCTAACAAATTCTAATAAAGCACAAGCAGAAAATTTTCCTTTTTGCACTATAGATCCAAATATAGGTATTGTATCAGTTCCAGATAAAAGACTTGATCAATTAGCTATTACCTCGGGGTCCAAAAAAAAAATTAATACCACAATATCTTTTGTTGATATTGCAGGTCTGGTTAAAGGAGCTTCTAAAGGTGAAGGGTTAGGAAATAAATTTTTATCCCACATAAGAGAAGTAGATGCAATTATTCATATGATTAGATGTTTTGACTCTGATGATATTCAAAATGTNAACCCNACCGTNGATCCTGTNAGNGATTTAGAGATTATNGAAACNGAAATGAANTTNGCTGANTTAGANTCNATNCAAAANAGACTNGATAAAAAAAATAAAAAAAATGTTGATAATGANGANNTNAAANTACTAGANNNAGCNCAAAANATAATNGATGANGATGGNGATTTNACANTNATNACAAATGAATTTGATGAAAAACTTTTAAAAAATAGTGGGCTTCTCAGTACTAAACCAAAACTATATGTATGCAATGTAGACGAGGAGAGTATTAAGTCAGGTAACAAATACACTGATGACTTCATGAAAAAATTTGACGAAAAAAATACGTTGGTAATTTCTGCAGATATAGAAAATCAAATAAACCAATTAGAGGATGAAAATGAAAAAAAAAATTATATGAAAATGATCAATATGTCAGAGACGGGACTTAATTCATTAATAAAGAAAGGATACGAACTTTTATCCTTACAAACTTTTTTTACATCTGGACCAGAGGAGACTAGAGCTTGGACTATTACAAAGGAATCTACAGCACCAAATGCTGCAGGAGAAATTCATTCTGACTTTGAAAAAGGATTTATAAGAGCTGAAACAATTTCTTACGAAGATTTTTTAAATAATCAGGGATGGTTAAAATCTAAAGAGGCTGGAAAAATGAGATTGGAAGGTAAAGANTATATTGTNNANGANGGAGATATNTTAAACTTTCGTTTCAATACGTGACCAGATTTTTTTCATACTGAANTAAACTAANATTGTTAANACNGATAAATATATAATCACCCTAAAACCTAGTTTATGTCTTGCCTCTAAATGTGGTTCAGCTGTCCACTGTAAAAAAGTTGTTACATCTTTNGCCATTTGNTCTACTGTTGCTTTCGTTCCATCTGAATACTCTACAATGTCATCATCCAGAGGAGATGCCATTTTAATTTTATTTCCATACATATATTTATTGTAATACACNCCATCATCAAGCTCCATACCTGCTGGCGGTTCTTCGTAGCCCATTAAAACAGAATAAATATAATTTGCTCCACCACCTCTTGCTTTTACAAGNACTGACATATCTGGGGGATATGCTCCACCATTTGCTGCAATTGCTTCNTGAACATTTGCATAAGGCATTACAAATTTATCAGACAACTTAGCTGGTCTTTCAAACATTTCTCCATCACTATTTGGTCCGTCTGTCACTTCAAAATTTGAGGCAATTGCTTTNGCCTCAAGCTCTGTAAACTCTGGTCCACCTTTTTCTGCAAGNTTTCTATAACTTAAATGTTTAAGTGAGTGGCATGAAGCACAAACTTCTGTATAAACTTGATATCCTCTTTGCAAAGATGCTCTATCAAATTTGCCAAAGAAACTCTTAAAAGACCAGTCTACTTCCAACAGATCATTTTGCTCTCCAGCTGCCTGGACTTTTGAAAAAAATAAAGATGAAACTAAAATGAAAAAAAAAGCTAATTTTAATGAGTTTCTCACAGTTTTTCTTTATAGTTAGAATTATCTCTAGCCATTGCCATATCTGGCGATCCACCTAAAATTGGTTCAGTTATACTTAGTGGCAACGGAGTAGTTTTTTCCTTAAAACCTAAGAATGGAAGAATTAATAAGAAATGTGCAAAATAATAAGCTGTAGCAACTCTAGCTATTAACAAGTAGATACCCTCTGCAGGCATTGCGCCCACATAGCCAAGTATTAAAACATCAGCAACTAAAAACCAGTAGAATTGTTTATAAATAGGTCTAAACACTGTTGACCTTACCTTGGACGTATCTAACCAAGGTAAAATTACTAGTACGAATATTGCAGCGAACATTGCAATTACTCCAAGTAGTTTATCAGGTACTGATCTTAAAATTGCATAAAATGGTAATAAGTACCATTCAGGAACAATATGTGCAGGAGTGACTAGTGGGTTTGCCTCAATATAGTTGTCTGCATGACCCAAAATATTTGGTGAGAAAAATACAAAGAATGCAAATATTAATAAAAATATTAAAAGTGCGAATGCATCTTTTATTACTATATATGGATGAAATGGAACTGTGTCCTTAGACGGTTTTTTTATATCAATTCCAATAGGATTATTATTCCCAGGAACATGTAGTGCCCAAATATGTAAGACTACTAAACCTAAAATCAAAAATGGAAACAGATAGTGTAAACTAAAAAATCTCGTTAAAGTTGGATTATCAACTGAATAGCCTCCCCATAGCCAATTCGTTATACTCTCACCTACTAAAGGAATAGCACTAAATAAATTAGTTATTACTGTTGCACCCCAAAAACTCATTTGTCCCCATGGAAGAACATATCCCATAAATGCAGTTGCCATCATAAGGAAGTAAATCAACATACCTATAATCCAAATAACTTCTCTTGGTGATTTATATGACCCGTAATACAAAGATCTAAAGATATGAATATAAACGGCTAAGAAAAACATAGATGCACCGTTTGCATGNACATATCTTATTAACCAACCATAATTTACATCTCTCATTATGTGTTCTACACTCTGNAACGCTAAATCAGCATGAGCTACATAATGCATGCCTAAAACAATTCCTGTGATTATTTGTGTAATTAGGCAAAAGGTTAGAATTCCTCCAAATGTCCACCAGTAATTTAGGTTTTTAGGAGTAGGATAATCTGTTAAATGGTTTGCAAGTGTTAATAATGGAAGTCTATCATTAAACCATTTTCCAACTTTTGATTTAGGAGTGTATTCGTGATCGCTCATAAAGTTTTTCTATCCGATTTTTATAGTGTTGCTATTAACAAATTCGTATTTTGGTACTTCCATATTAGTAGGNGCTGGTCCTTTTCTAATTCTTCCAGATGTATCATAGTGTGAGCCATGACATGGACAAAACCATGCTCCATAATCTCCTTTATCATTTAAAGGCACACATCCAAGGTGAGTACATACTCCTAACATTACAAGCCACTCAGGATTTTTTGCTCTGTCCTCATCTTTTTCAGGATGTTTAAGTTCACTTAAATCTACAGCTCTTGCACTTTCAATTTCTTCTTTAGTTCTTCTTTTTATAAATACTGGCTTACCTCTCCACAAAACAGTTATTGATTGTCCTGGCTCTACTGCACTTATATCTACTTCTGTGCTTGCTAATGCTTTTACTGAAGCATCTGGGTTCATTTGGTCAACCAAAGGCCAAACAACTGCGCCAACTCCCACTGCACCTGCTGCCGTTGTTGCGGTCACTATAAAATCTCTTCTATTTGGCTTTTTTTTTTCTGAATCTGACATTTATTATTTTAATTTTTTCTTAATATATGATTTCATATATGAAGAAAAACGTTATTTTTCCATGGTAACAATGACACACAAAAAAACTNAANCNATGCCTAAAATAGCACTTTACGAGCCTGATATACCACAAAATACNGCTGCNATAGCTCGAACTTGNTCTTGCCTTGGNGCTGTTCTTGAAATTATAGAGCCNTGTGGATTTTTANTNANTGACAAGCGTTTTAAAAGNGTTGTGATGGACTACNTGGATGAAAAANNGATNANGATTTACAAAAGTTCNNATGAATTTTTTGAAGNAAANAAAAATGATAGAGTNGTTTTNATGACNACTANGGCAAGTAAAATTTATACTGAATTTAAATTTAGANNNAATGANACNTTACTNTTTGGNAGAGAAAGTGCGGGTGTTCCAGATGAGGTTCATAAAAAGTTAGAAAATAGAATAAAAATACCCATGATTGAAAAAAAAAGATCCTTGAACCTCGCATCTTCAGTTGCAATAGTATTGTCAGAAAATATAAGACAATCAAATATTTATGGATCAAA
>FUFK010042439.1_pt1 | contig 10891 bp, 12 predicted proteins | sample 1021851 | NCBI WGS metagenome assembly FUFK01 (sample SAMEA51879418, study PRJEB19060) | metagenome
CTGGATGTGCAAAGTCAACAGTAAATAAATAACGACCCCAATGCCATTTTTTATCTTTACCTATATATTTACCAGATTGTGCCTCTAATATATCCCAACTAGTAACAGCAGGATAATAGCTAAAAGAATTCCAAAGCTGAAGTTCATCAAGTCTTCGTATGGGTACGTCTTCGGGTTTAAATCCCCTTTGAATAAAAGCTGTAATAGGTAATCTATAAAAGATTGCACCATTTTCCATAATTGCATGAAACAATAATGCACGACCTGTAATACAAGTAACGCCAAAGATAATACAGTCTTCAACTTCTCCGTGATGCTTTTTAAGATCATATAAATATTCTCTTCTGATCTGTGCATACTCTACTGGTATGTTTGCATTTAGATAAGCCATAGTTTAACCTCATTTTATTGTACCCCAATTTGGTCCAGATTCATAGTCCACTTTGTTTGGCACTTCTAATTGTACTGCAGACTCCATAATTTCTTTTATCTTATCTGCATTATTATTAACTGATATATCAAGTTCATCATGTACTTGTATATGTGGTGTAATACCCTCTTTGTATAAATCTACCATAGCTTTCTTTGTCATATCTGCTGCTGATCCTTGGATTAATCTATTCAAAGCTTTGTATGTAAAAGCTCTTCTAATCCCTGGTCCATGTTCCATGAGTGCTGCATCGTGTGGTAATGCTTTGTGCATCCCAAACATATTTGGTTCCCATAAATGAAATCTACATAATCTTCCAAGTAAAGTTCTTATTTGACCTCTGCTCTGTGCTCTTTGCATCACGTTGTCCATTAGTTGTTTTACAAATGGAACTTTTTCATGATACTGTTTAAATAAACTATCAGATGTTTCTTTATCTACACCCAACTCTGCTTGTAGTTTATTTTTACCCATACCATAAAACAAACCAAGATTAATTGTTTTAGCTTGTGATCTAGGAATGTCAGCCATATCAGCTACAATATTATGAAAATCAGCTTCACCTTCATTATATGCATCTAATACGTCCTCTACACCATACAGATTTTGCAAAGAAGCATAATGCACCACCAGCCTAGGCTCTTGTTGAGAATAGTCAAATACACCCCATGTATGGCCCTCCTCTGGTATAAATAATGATCTGATCAATGGTCCAAGTTCTTTGTTACGTGCTGGTATCTGTTGTAGATTAGGATTCGAGTATGAGAATCTACCAGTCACAGTTCCACCATTATCACCACGAAGCTGGTTTATTTCAGCATGGATTCGTCCTTTATGTTCATGTTTGATTATGGTATCAATGAATGTTGTATGTGCTTTATTTATTTCTCTAGCCCGTGCAATCTTTTGAACTATTGGATGTGGATGGTTCTGTAAAAAATTTTTGGTAAATGATGGAGAATTTGTTTTTTCGGTTCGGTCAAATGGGAGGTGAAGTTTTTCAAAGACTTTCGCAATTGAACGTGCAGCCCATATTTGAGTATCTACTCCTGTTTCTTTTTTTACTATTTGTAAGCACTCTTTTTCTTCTGTTAATAATTTTTGCTTCAATTCAAATGCTGCTTGGGTATCTACACGAACGCCTAAGAATCGCATATCAACGAGGCAAGGAAATAGTTCAGTCTCTAATTCAAAAATAGAATTTATATCTTGTTGATCTATTTCTCTTTTTAATATCTGCCAGAGTTCTAATGTTATTGCCGCATCTTTTTCTGCATACTGTCCTACATACATAGCAGGAAGTTTATACATCTCACCCTTTGCATCTATTCCCCATTCTTTTGCTGCTGCGTACAATGCTGTTTCATCTTTAGTAGAACCAGTATATTTCTTAGAACAAGTATTTAGATCAAAACGAAATTGATTCTCATCACAGAGTGCAGCGGCTATCATTGTATCAACTATCTTACCATTAATAGTTAAACCCATAGATCTTAACCAACACACATCATACATTGCATTGTGAAATATTTTTGTAGCTGGTGTTTTTAAAACATCTGTAATCCAGTTTAGAACCATTCTAAAGTCCATATTACCACCACCCTCGTGTGCTATCGGATAGTACCCTGACCAACCTTCTACAGCTACAGCGATACCTACAACTTCTCCATTTTTAATAATAGATCCTGATCCCATCTTCATAAGGTCTGGATCTTTTGTTTCTAAATCAATTGCTATCTCATTTCTGTTTGATAGGTCTGGAAACTCTGTTGGTGGTAGCCATTCTGTTTGTGGTTTAAATATTGGTTTCTGTATCATTTTTGTTTACCTTTTCTATGTTAGTTAGTTTCTCTATATCTTCATATGGAACCATCGTAATTTTATCTAACCTACCTTCTCTTTGATAAACTTGATAAATACCTTTACCCTTTTGATAACCTTTCTCCTTTAATTTATTTACTACATGATTTAATAACTCTTGTCTATCAACTACTAGCCAATAGTTATTTCTTTCAAAAACAATATAGTCAGCTTTACCTTTTACCCAACCAGGTTCACCTCTAACATTTGTTCCCTCAACCCACGCAATATCATCTTGAAAATTATTGTCCCATCTATTTTTCTTTTTCATTCCTTTAACATCAAACTTATAAAGTTTTTGTTTAAAGATTCCTTTGACATCCCAGTGTTCTTTCATATTTTGATAGTTGTTTGCCCATACTGGATTAGTTAAATTTTTTGCAAATTTTTCTTCTGATATCTTTGCTTGTTTTACATATTCTTCCCAGCTCATGAGTAATCCCTTTCTAATATCATCTCTAGATAATGTATTGCTTTTTGTATATCTTGTTCTTTTCCTTTAGACTGATGCCTGCAAATATATTTTATAGCATTGCCTTCTGCGAATAATAATTTATTTTCATTAATAAATTCTGCGGGTTGAATTTTCATAGAGCGATAGTGTTTCCCACCGACCTGCTCTTCTAAAGAATCGTATGTCGTTCCTTTAAACATACCTTTATTTGTCATAGTACCTCCTGCATTGGATAACATTTGTTTTCATCTTTTGGTCTTATAATATGTAAATGTTCTTTAGTTCTAGTTGCACCTACATAAAATAATCTTGTTTCATCATCTTGGTTTTTGTCGTATGATTTTTTTGTATTGTGTGTAAGATCAGTAAGTAATACAACATTATCTTCTTCACCACCTTTTGCACTATGTATTGTTGATAGTTTGATCCGTGGTTCTTTGTTCAACATCTCACCATTACGTTTCATACGTCTTATGTAATTAATTCTTTTCTGCCCTGCTTGATCAAATGCTTCATACCAAATCTCTTTTGTTTCAAGTCCATAGTCTTTTTGTAACTGCTCTAAACTATACAAACTATTTTTTACCATCGATTTTAATTTATCCTTGTTCCATTTTTCTTTGCTAATGTATTTTGAAATACCTTCTATTTGTTTTGAATCCAACATTTGTCCTTTAATTAAATGTTCCCAGTTTAAAGCTGCCTCTTGAATATCTTTTTCATATAACTTTTTAAATCTATTCTCATAGTAAAAACCTTTGTCTNTTATAGTATCTTCTAGTTGGTCTAACATGGATCTAGTTCTAGTTAACACTAACCATTTACCTGATGACATATCTACATCTTCAAAACTATCATACGGTGTAAGTCTTCCTTCATGTTGTTTTGGATTCCAGTTCTTATCTATTCTGTTATTGACTCTACCAATAATAGAACTTGCTAACTCATGTATTTTTCTTGGCACTCTTCTTGATTTAGTTAGTGGTAAAGGTTTTCCTTTTTGTGTAATAAAAGAATCTACATCTGCACCAGCCCATCTAAATATTGCTTGATCATCATCACCTGCAATATAAGAGTCAACTGTTTTATCCCATATTGTCTTAACCATATCCCATTGCATAAGAGATAAGTCTTGTGCTTCATCTACAAATACTACATCAAAGTTTGGTGATTTATCTGACTTGATAAATTTTAAAATCATATCGTTGTAGTCTATGAGATTGTATTCTTTTTTATATCTATCTAGTTCGTTAGCTAAGTGTATTAGTGTTTTGTATTCAACGTCTTGATTGTGTTCTTTTAAATTATATTGTTTATCGATACTGATGTTTCTTAATTTTGCTAAATGTATAATTCTAAGATAATCACTTTTAGTTGTAAACAATCCTGTCTCCTCTTCATCATAATCATTATAATCTAAAAATAAATTTTCTTTTCTACCTAGATCTTCNTAGTGTCTTCGTTGCATNACTTGATTCTTTTTAATACCNAGCATTCTAAACGCTAAAGAGTGTAGTGTTCTAAAGTATGGTAAGTCATCCTCAGATAAATTAAACTTATCCATCGCTCTACCTTTTGCTTCGTTAGCTGCTTTTTTTGTAAAAGCAAAATATCCAATACGATCTGGGTTAGTTGTTTTTAAATAGTCATCTACCTTTTCTAAAAGAGTGTGAGTCTTACCTGTGCCTGGTGGTCCTAATACTATTGTTCTCATATTAATACGGTGACTCCTCTTTTAATTTTCTTTGTGTGTGAGTATTCTCTGGTTTTTCAAAAGCATCCACCACCATAATGGTTGGTCTTTTCTTACCAATAATAATTCTATCATCCTTACAACTACAGTATTCTTTTAACATTTGTTGAGTGACTTGTGGTTTCTCTGGCCATTTCTTTCTTTGTANATGTCCNTGATAAAATTTATGAAATATAAATTTGTGTTNNCCNTCNTCTGTNTAAACNTTNCCATTNAGTATNTCTTTCTTTGTNGTCTNNGCNGCAGTTCTATTNGTNCAAAACTCNTCTAAATGTTCTTTNAANTGATCTANTATNGANGANCCNTCTGGTGCTTTTATTATTTCTACACCNNGTANTANTTGATCAACATATNNTTCAAANTCTTTCACNGTTACNCNTTTTGGTTTTTTNTTTATTTGTTTTGCAACAGTTCTTCTAAANANTCTTTGTTCNATTANATANTCNATNTTATCTAACTTAACTCTNTCACCATCTACATTAACCCAATANTAAGGTTCNTCTAATTCTACNTTTTGTAAATCAGATANNATNGGAAACACNGANTCNCCACCNATACCAAACTTTCTAGTNCTNCATANTTTTTTATCACANTGATTACACATTGGATCTTCNTTACATTTAAAACCTAAATCTTTACCATCNTTAAATTTNATTTTNCCNTGAACTATTTTATCATCNAANGGTCCTTCAGNATGTTTNTCAAANTATTTNTAATTNAANGCNTTTATCTTTCCCTTGCCAACTNTCTGGCCATTTTCTTTTNGCNTATTGTATGTANTGATANANTATTCTATCTCTNCCATCTTTTATTTCTGNTTGTGTNATTGANTCTAAACAAGGNGGACCATCACTAAANTCTGANTCNGGTCTTTTTATTTTTAAATTTTCTAATTGATCNGGNGTTATNTTATTTANTTNATANAGATTAAAAAAACCATCNAGACTAACAGCCTCTGCATTNTCATTAAAGCAATATCTTGTNGTATTTTTACAATTAAANTATGGTAAATTAAGAAAGTTTCCTGTATCATCTTTNGATTTTAATTCTACTTGTTTTGGAAANACNTCTGATCCACCATAACCNAACACTGCACTAACTGATANTANNTTATCTCTCATTAATTTTGCTTCAACNGNAACNGTTGTAAAACAAAATANNTGTGCNCCACCTGATTTAGATCTAAANACTAANAGTGGTAAATTTAAANTTTTNATTTTATTNATTAATTTTTTGTGATCNAAACCTGCNTANGAATCTATNTCGATNCANCCCCANTTNCATGTNTTNTCNTCNGTGATTGGTATNATACCTAGACTAGGTTCAATACCGTTTAANTGATTGTGCCACATNTTTTCTGTGACNATATCTCTTTGNACAAAAGATTTACCTTTTATCTTTTGACCATCGGCACCTTTCCTATCTACATAAGTGACGCCATGAGCCCTATTTAAGCCCTGAAATATTTTTATAAACTCTTCCATATTTTATAAGGGGCGCTTCCACTCTCGCATTCACGCCCCTCTCCATGAAGAACTAATATGGTTGTTTATTATCTTGTGCTACAGTGTCAGTTTCGTGTTTAACTTCTATCTGACCTTTGCCAATTTTATCAGCAAACCTCTTTGATTCGTTATACACATATTTATCTGATACAGGGCCTACTTTTGATACGTCCCAACCAAACCAAGATCCCTTGTCGTTAGTCATTTGAACTGACTTTAACTTGTAAATGTGGCTAAAGGTTGGTGGTGTAAATAAACCATTTTTACCCTGCATTTTTATTGACATCATCATAGAATTCCAAGTTCTACTCACCTTAAGTTGAGTCCTTGTCATTGATATCAATCCTGTGCTAGGTGTCTTTCCAAGAATAATAACATAATGGTTTGCAGTATTTTCAAGATAATTACCGTTTGGTAAAACATCTCTTGCCATTTTATCCCTAGTTACTGTTTTAACGATAGGGTCATCTACTGAATAGATTTTTACAAGACCACCACCAAGTTCCCTAGGTTTCCATTCTATGTATTTTCTCTCATAAGCACAAGGCAGGACTTCAATACCCTTCTCTCCATCATATAATTGTTTAGTGACAGAGTTTAGTATCATTCCAGGTTCTGCACCCTCTACATATTTACCAGCATCTCTCTTATTTACTTCAGGAGATAACTGCCCTAAAACTTTTAGAAGAGGTAACGCAAGATCATCTTGCGCCATGTTTTGAGATCCAGCGCTTGCATCAGCTTCGAACAAATTCGTAGCTAAAGCACCAGCACTTTCTTTCTTCGTTATGTTTGTTTCGTTTTTCATATTTATTTTTTCCTTTTTATTGTTGTTTTATTTCCAACGAATACGCTGAAAATTTCCGTTGGCATGGGTTTCCCTGCCTCAATACGTTCACGGACTAACGCTTTCAGAGTCATGGGTTCAACCTTTAATTTTTGTGTTGGTTGAAGCCCTTGACCCTTCGCAAGTTCAGCATAATCTGCTGCCTTGTTGTCTTCTCCACGGCCAAAAGATACTATTACTTCATTCTTAATAATATCCCCTAGTCCGTTGGTTCGAAGCCAGTTGTAAGCCGCTTCTTTATTTGCTTGAGTAATTGTAGCATTATAGAACGGCTTTACATCTATCTGTGATCCATCCATTAATTTTAGTTGAGATAGTCCCATCTCAGACATCATGGTTGGTATTATTTCTCCAGATATAAGATCTAAATCTTTTTTTCTTTTTTTTAACTTATCCTCCATATCCTGTATTTCTGTAGATATAGATTCCATCTTTTGAACTTCATTAGATAAAAGTTTTAAATTATTACTTTTGTCTAATACGTCCTGTTGATCTGCCTCAAAGTCAGGCATTTTTATTTGTTGTTTAACACTCATCGATCTCTCCTTTCTCATGTATATTAATCGATATGGGATAGTATTTTCTTTCTTGTTTATCCCATTTAAGTAAATTAACTTTTCCGTTTGTTATATCAGAAGCAATTACACCTGCAACTAAAATTATTGCAGGATCACCAGTTAGTAATAAGTAATCACTCTCTTTAAAATTTTTTAAACCTTGTCTTAACTTATAAATAAGTGGACCAGGTGAAAATATTATTTGTGAAAACTCTGATAGTAAAAATTTAAATTTACCATACTTTGAGGCACCCATAATATTTATTTTAGGATTGCCTGCTTTAGTTCCAGCAATTTCTTGTATTACATAAACTATACTTTCTGACATTGACAAATAATATAACATGCACTATATTGTTGTCAATAGAAAGATGAATTATAAATTTAAGACAAAACCATACGCACATCAATTGACTGCTTTAGAAAAGTCATGGAACAAAGAAACCTATGCCTATTTTATGGAAATGGGTACAGGTAAAACAAAAGTGTTAATAGATAATATGGCTATGTTATATGATAAGGGTAAAATAGATGGTGCGTTAATAGTTGCTCCTAAAGGGGTAATAGGCACTTGGTATAAACAAGAGATACCTGAACATTTACCAAGTCATATTGAAATTATGTCAGTAATGTGGCAATCACTAATAACCAAAAAACAAGAAGAAAATTTAAATTGTTTACTTAAAACTGATGAAAAACTACATGTTTTAATCATGAACGTAGAAGCTTTAAGTACATCTAAAGGCACAGAGTTTGCAGCAAAATTTTTAAACTGTCATAAAGCTATGATGGCAATAGATGAATCAACAACAATAAAAAATTCATCTGCTAAAAGAACTAAAAATATTTTATATTTATCTAAGTTAGCTAAGTATAGAAGAATTATGACTGGGTCTCCTGTTACTAAAAACCCATTAGATTTATATAGTCAGTGTGAATTTTTAAGTCCGTGGTTATTAAACTTTCAATCATTCTACGCGTTTAGAAATAGATATGCTGAAATGAAAACAATACATGCAAGAGGGAGATCAATACAAGTGGTGCATAAATTTCAAAATATAGGTGAGTTGTCAGATAAATTAAAAGGTTTTTCTTATCGAGTATTAAAAGAAGATTGTTTAGATTTACCCGATAAAATTTATGTTAAAAGAAATATAAATTTAACTCCTGAACAATCTAAACTTTATCAACAAATGAAAACAACCGCTCTTGCAATTTTAAATGGTAAACAAGTTACAAGTGTTACTGTTCTCACACAATTAATGCGTTTACACCAAATAACTTGTGGTCATTTTACAGCTGATGATGGTAGCATACAATTAATTAAAAATAATAGAGTAACGGAGCTAATGAATGTTTTAGAAGAAACAGAGGGCAAAGCTATAATATGGGCTAATTATCAACACGACATATCAGAAATTAAAAAAGCCATTGTTAAAGAGTATGACGAAGACTCTGTGGTTACTTATTATGGTTTAACACCGCAAGAGGAGAGACAAGATAATATACGTAAGTTTCAAAAAAATGATAAGTGTAGATTTTTAATTGGCACACCACAAACTGGTGGTTATGGTATTACACTTACAGCTGCAAATACTGTTATATACTATTCTAATGGTTATGATTTAGAAAAAAGATTACAGTCAGAAGATAGGGCTCACCGTATAGGTCAAAAGAAAGCTGTAACTTATGTTGATTTAATTACAGAAAAAACTGTTGATGAAAAAATTGTAAAAGCTTTACGTAAAAAAATTAATATAGCATCAGAAGTTTTGGGAGAAGAATTAAGAGATTGGATTTAAACTATGTCTCTTGCCGATCCAAGTATGGGTTTGTATTTTGTTTTACCTTCTGATCTAAATGCATGTAAGAATGATGCACGTCTACCTTCAGGTATCCAGCTGCAGTGGATCCAGCCCGAGTTGGGTTCGCCAGGAGTGTAGAACTCGAGGATCAATTGATCTGGCTCGAGGTTATTTTTAATCCAATCAAAAAGCTCAGCGTTGTCAACGCCAACACATTCGAAGTCCGCGGCCTCAGCCTTGGCATGCTGTGAATTGCTTGAGCTACCGATAGCGATACATAACTCTACGCTACGGAAACCGCTCGTTATCTTTACCCTACCAAAATGGTCACGTATTGGCTGTAAAATATTTTCACACAATGCTTTTAATTTTTCTATTTGCTCTGCGTTAGGGTTATTGTTAATGCCTTTACGTATAGCAGTGTCGCTTTTGATTAACTCTGAGAGGGTGAAATTACGTGTAAGATTCATTATTTAAATAGTATGCTTAATGCAAAGAGCACAGCAGATCCCGCTGCTGCTAAGAGAACCCAATAGACTTTATCTATCTTACCGCCCAATTTCTCGACATCTTCGTGTACATGTTTTAAATTTTTCTTGACACCTGAAATGTGTCCGTACAAAGATAAAATGTGTTCTCTAGTATTTTTTGGTTGCATTGCCATAATTAGTTAATATTTATTCCCAAGTCACTTAAAGTTTTTAACTTTTCTGCTGTTGATAAATTAGCAAAATTAGGTGGCAAACTCAAGCCAACATTTTGGCCTTGTGCACCAACTACATTAGGACTTATGTTTACTGTATTTAAAGGCGGAGTCGTGATCCGTGGTTCTTGTTGTATGACTGGTGGTTCTGGATCTTCATAAAATTTAATTTCATCATCTAATAAATTTGTATTTCTATTGTCTAAAAGAATTTTATTTAATTCAGGTAGTGCTTCTAAGTATGGATTTGGCACTTGCACACCTTCTTTTTGATTTAAATCTCTATTTATTTCAGATAATCTTTTAATAAAAAAATCACTAGGTCTTGTTGGTGTAAATTTACCTTTCATTAATTGATCAAATACATCTTTTCTTATACCTCTTCTTTTTACTTTTCTATTTATAACTGAGTTTGACACACCTAATGTTCGAGCTGCATCTATATTTTTATACATGTCTTTTAAAATAGAAAATCTTTGTGCCTGTGAATATTTGTAAGAGTTTATAATATCTTTTTTTGTTACTCTACCACCTCTTAATAACGGCGCTGTAAATAAATTATCAGCTCCTTTTAAATCTCTTACAAAATCTGTTGTCATAAAAGTTAAGGCTTTTGCTGGATCTGATGTAACAGTTCTAAAACCAAATATACCAGGAAGCTCATCTTCTAATTTATACAAATCACCATATTTAGCAGTTTTGCCAGTAACGGCTTGTCCTATTCTTTTTAGTTGTGGTAAAGAACCAGGTAATAAATTTTCTCCAACATGTAATACTCCTTTACCTATTTTAAGCATTGGATCATCTTGTTCACTCCAAACTCTTCTACCATCTCTGCCAACACCTCTTCTGATTGTGCTATCCACAAGACCAGCTATAAAAATAGACTCTTCTGTAAATGGTCTCATGATTTCTACCATACCATCTGTTATACCTTTTCCTAAAGCTTCTTTAAGAGATTCATTTGAACCATCTGT
>FUFK010044116.1_pt1 | contig 10890 bp, 8 predicted proteins | sample 1021851 | NCBI WGS metagenome assembly FUFK01 (sample SAMEA51879418, study PRJEB19060) | metagenome
AAAATATATACCAGTCCATTTAAAAACTATATCACATGCAGGGTTATGCACTATGATTAACTCAGGGCAAACATATTCTATATCTACAGTCTGTTCTCTGTATGGTTTTTCCATATAACTGTAACGAGACGATGTGTGATATTTGTATTCACTAATCTTCTCGTGCTTTACTATTATATGTGCCCACTTTGTAGGGTTAGATGCTGCTTGTGTCCAGTTATCAAACTCACCCTCAAACCAATCACAAAATTTGTCTATCATCTTTCAAAGTAAGTTATATTCATAACCAATCTACGATCAACGTCAGTTTGTGGAACACCTCGATGTCTTATATTGGTATCAAAAATGACAGCAGTATTTTCTACGCTATCTATTTTTAATCCAGTATCTTGTATCTCTGTATATCCATTACTAGTGTTTAGATATAAGATGCAAGTCTTACTAGGTGTCGATATATTCCAATCACGATGCCACAATTGTTGTGGTGAATTTCTTGTAGTAGCATTGACCTTGATCTTGAGTATGGCAATAGCATTCAACTGATTAGTAATAGTTCTGAGTATCCTCATCAATTTACTATCACAGTTAAACGAATGATCCCAATACAAGATACGACAATACTGCTCTGGTTCACCAGGTGACATTGCATAGTGCCATGTAAAATCAGGAGATATTATTTCTCTCTTCAGTTCTTGAAACGTTCCGTGTTTAAGAAAGTTCGGTATTGTCTNTAGNTTCTCTGATGTCATCATGTANTCNTTCNANTGCTTCNTGTGTNTCCTTNCTTGNAANGTTAGTCCCAATANATTGACCTGGNGGTTTTGCTCTGAAAGGACTATCGGGATGTGGAACAATAGTTTGCTTNTCTTTTAATGATGCAGCACTAACTGTTTTCCTTTTACCTTTGTTTGCTTTACACTTTTTGATTACCTCAATAGCATCGCCAACAGTAACGATATTTCCTGCTTCTTCGTCAGGAATCTCGATACCAAAACACTCTTCTAAAAACATGACGAGTTCTACCATTGCTAGACTGTCTAGCATTAGGTCATCAGCAAGTTTACTATCCCATGTAATNTCTGTGCCTTCTGGCATTTCCGAACCCACGGTTTCAATGATTGCCAACGAAGCAATCTTAAGCATTTTCTCTTTGGTCATCTTTTTGGATGACTTCAAGATATCTTTAATTTGTGCGTATGTGTGATTGTAAGACATTAGACGTAAGTTACCTCTTCACTGGTTAATGATTCACGGACTACNTCGAGCACTCTCATGAACTGCTCNGCATCNCACTCGATGCGTTTAGTATCTCCCTTNTCACTTATTAGTGTAAAGGNTCTTGATTGAATGTCAACTAGGACTTTATCGAGTGTTTCTTCTTCGTTGTAAAACATTAATAAGATGCTTGGATAGAAACAGTATAGCACACGGTCAGGAGTTTGTAAAGTAGGTCTCGTTACCCGCCCTCGCTGCTCGTCTGATCGTTTCCTCTACCTTACTTATAAGGTCTAGTCCTGCCTGTCTATTCTCCTGCATATGCTGCATGGCATGGTCTGTCTTATCTTCTCTTACCAGTTCTTCGACGTAATCGTCTAAATGCTTTGCAAGAATGCTCTTAAGAAATTCTGCTTCTTGCTTTGTTACTGACATGTGATGTTGAGTCATGTTCCTCTTTGGTATCTACATCAATTCAAGTATATCGCAGAAGCATCAAGGTCAATGTTTCCACCCGCGTCAATGTCAACGTTTCCTGACGCATCGCCTTTGATTGTTCCTGTAACATCTAATTTATATGCATTACTATCAGGTGAGGAGATCATTCCATCGAATGCACCTCCGTCTATACATGATTTAGATCCACCATCTACCTTAGTAAAGACTTTACCACCAACTTGTGTTAGTTTGTTTCCGTCTACCTTTTCGTATCTGCATCCTGCTGCTCTGGTGCGAACGTCTCCATCACTATTGATAGAGAATGTAGATGATTCTTTTAATATCTTAACTTCATAATTACCNTTTACGTTCTCTTTTACAGAACCGCCTTCACTCAAGTCATTTTCCAAGAACGTTGTCTTGTTTGTGTAGGCATTGGATTCTAATTTCATTTCATTCTTAGCCTGTATTGCTAAGTTTTCATCTGACTGAATAGTGCATACACCACCGACTTGCATCTGGTAGTTACCATTCACTCTATCATATCTGTCACCTTCCACTTCACTGTGCATATCACCTTCAACGTAAATGTTTACGTCACCAACAACATGCAGTGCCATTCTATCGTTTTCAATATCCTTACCAACTCTTATTACAAGATTATGGTCTGATAAGATATATGTATCATTATACGATACTAGATTGTTGTTTTTCTTCTCATCTAAGTTAAGAAAATTACCATTTGCATGAAGCAAACGTATGTATTCACCCTCTGGAGTATTGTTCATCTCGAACATATGTCCAGCTCTAGTTGACTGAACAAAGTTCCTAGGATAGGTGATCCTTAACTTTGCTAATAAATTAGGGAGATTGACTCCTCCTGTGAATGGAATGAGTGCCATTAGTAACCTCCGTAACCACCTTGTTGTGGTGGATTATTTTGTGGTGGTGTTGATGGGGGTGTCTGCTGAGTTTGTTGTTGCTGTGTCTCTTGTGTTGGTTGTGTTGTATCCTGATTTACAGGAGTTGACACAGGATCAGCAACTGTCGGTGCAGACTCTATCGCAGTAGTGGTATTGAGAATTGTATCCTCATCTACAGCACTATTAACTAAATTAAATCCAGTATCAGTCAAACCAGCTTCATCATCTTCTTTCATAGATTTTATCATAGGATGACCCACACAGTCAATGTATTGTGTGAGTGGTAAGAGATTATTTTCTCTAATTTCTCTAGGACTTGTAAAGTCATAAATTACACTCAACCGTCCACCATTACCAGTTGGTTCTTGACTACTCGTTCCTAGATCCTCAACCTCTGGTTTTACAAATCCTAAGATTGACTCTGTTAGATCTGCTTTGATCAATCTACCATTAGAATCTTTTGTAAGTGTTCCTATTTCTCTTCTCTTAGTGCCTGATCCAATAGTAATAACTGGATTTACATACTCTCTACCAACGTTTATAATCTTGATCTCATCAACTTTAGGAATAATATCACTACAATTAGCATACAGTGCCTTTGCTTCTTGTGGTACAACAAGAACTGGGAACTTATTATTAAAGTTTAATATAAACTCATGACCAGACTTTGTTACTAACTCCATACCAACTTGTAACTGTGGATTGAATGATGGATCAATAGTTGCAAGTAGTATATTTTCCTCGTCATAATCTACATCNACAACCTGTAATACGTCTGGATTACCTAAAACTCTACGTTCAATATATTCTCCATCATTTACATGTTCTTGTAACCCTACCTTCTTGACTAAAACACCATATTGTTCTTTAGGACAGAATGTATCAGCAGGATCAAATCCATATCCTATGCCAGGTGTAAGGACTTCTACTGATTCTACTATACCATCAATTATATTTGGTCTGAATGTAGCACCGCCTCCCTCTGGATCATTACATGTAAACTGTGCTCTAACTCGTGCTTCTAGATTTACATTCTTACCTTTCTTTCTCATGAACACGCCAAGAATCTGTCCAATATCATCAATAATAGGCAATGCTTTTACTGGTGCAGTTGATCGTAAGTTGTCCCATACCAGTTCTGGGAAGCATGGTTTTCTATTTAATATAGAGTTTGAACAGTTAACTGCAGATGAAGCTATATTACCATTAGAATCATAGAAGTTAATACCCTCAAATTTTTCTAGAGGTCCTCGTGTATCGAATGATTTCTCTGTCAAACCAGTCAATGCACCAGCTGCACTATCAAGATCAACGAGTGAACCAGTATTTGTATCAAATACTTTCTTAATTCCATTGCGATCAACAGCAGGAACAAAACCTTTGATAGGATTACCTTTACCTATAATTGATATAGACTTAGGTGGTTTGACTTTATATTGTGCAACCTGTTTTGCTGTCTCCTCAAGACCTTTCGTTTTGCTTCCTAAACCAGTCTCAAATACAGATGCACCAATTTCACATGATAACTGTCCATCGCAGAATAAATCTAAGAAATCACCAATTTTATTTGTTAAGTTTTGAATCTTTTGTGCAGCACCTTTGATAGAACCCGTAATACCTTTCAATACATCTAACGCACCCGTAATACTATCCATCAACTTCTTCATGATATCACCAAGCATATTCTGAACAAGACATAGTGCAGTATCTAACACATTCTCTACTAGATCCTCAAGCATTCCTTTGATAAAATTACCAAGATCTTTCAACAAGTCCTTGAAGAGACATGATACAAGATCACCAACATTTTTAAGTTCCTTTCTGACTGCAACGTCTAACTCTGGATCTGGTATACTGAGATCTTCTAGACCCTCCTTCACCAGTTTGTTGACATCTTCCATGACAACACCCTTGATGTTAGCAGTCAGTCCAGTAAGTTTCTTTTGTATGCGTTGTTGTGTTAAATTGATCTCATAGTCTAGATCAACAACTTTACCATCTAATTTGTTGATGAATTGGTCTACATCATTCTTCTCTATACCACGAGCAAACTTCATAAACTCAGCAAGAGGTGCTTCAAGTTTAGTTGCAGTCTCTGTTCCACATTTACCATTACCAACTTGAACTGTAACTTTCTGTTTCTCTGTCGCTAGTTTCTGATTTTCACTCTCTAGTTTTGCAGGTCCTCGTTCGTTCTTACTGTCATCAGAGAAATGAAGATATCCATCATTATTTTTTGGTGCTTCATCTAGACCAGTCTCTTCGTTTTTCTCGACTGTGCTTCCTGTATTTGGAGGGCAAGATCCACTCTCACTAAATTTATTAAAATCATAGTCAGGTGCACATAGTTGCTCAAATCCTCTCTTCTTACCTTTTNTAGTTCCGTAAGTNTTTCTTGGATTTTCGTCTCCAATAGTTCCCATAACAATAGGAATCTGTGAAGATGCACCATCCATGAAGAAACCAATAACCCAAGCATTGACTTGTAATTGATGATTAGAACCTACACCAGAACGTTGTGAACTGGTGCATGGCATCATTACCTGTGCCCATGGTAATTGATCTGTAGGTAATTCTTTTCTGTTTGGATTATGATATCCTACGATTCTAACTTTGACTTTGTTACACCAGTCCCAGTCAGAGAAGTCAAATGACCCGTTGATTGCGTTCCAGAACCCGTAACCATCATTCTCTACCTGACCAATCCACCAGTTGAATCCGTCCTTACCTATAAAATTAGCAATGTTTTCGTTAATCATATTGTTCAAAGAATTCCTCTATATTTTCACCATCAGAATCTGTGTATAGTGTAAGTTTAGTTGTCATCTTATCCTCACCAGATTTGTATGTTCTTTCAACTCGACCTATTACCCATTTACCAGAATTTGCCCAATCCTGTTCTCTATCTTTAGTTCCTTTGTAGATATCTAAATAAACAACCTCACCTATTTCAAGAGAATAATTTGTCACCATTTCTATAGTGCATTTTTTATTGTAAAATAATTTTTCCCTTAAACTAGATTGTGAAAGTTGTTTTGTGATATCCTTNGTAAAAATACCAGACGTAAACAGAGCAGAGTCTTGAACTTTAGACATGATTCTAGTGTAAGTGTTAGTGGTATTGAATCCATCATAGAACTTTGGAAGTTCTTTAGAGTTCATTACACTAACATCTCTGTAATATTTATTAATGTTAAAGGGATGTTCTGTAAATTTAAAATCTTTTAAGTCTAGTGTCATAACATTACTAGAGTAAGATCCCATGTTCATACCCGCAAGTAAATCTACTGCCGACTCTACATTTATCTTCTGAACAGAGATAATACCTGAGTCATCTTCATCCTCAAGTTCTTTTGGTTCATGTCCTACTACGATTCTAACGACAGGCGTTTTCTTTGAAAATGAATCATATGAGACAAAATGATATCCAGATCTCGTTTCATAGAAACAATATCCTGCACTAGCTGCTCTACCACTACCCCTTCTAGCTGGTATTGCTCTAGATCCCAACCATCGAATTATAGTAAATGGATTCCAGTATGGAGATACAAATGAGAATTTATTTAATGTTGGTTCAAAATCTTCACATCTCGATTTGTCAACACCTAAAAGATCTTGTAGTATTTCTTTCTTTACAAGATAATTAATTTTACGTCCATGACCTTTACCAAATCTTTTTGATACTTTATTAGCAGCGTTGTTTAAGAAATCAGTCTTACATAATCTTATGACAGCTGATGATTTACCACCTGTATTTTTTCTATCAACTACATCATATATTACAAACTCTCCACCAATCTCAGTTTCTTGCTTACTATCCTCAGCAACAAACAAAACGTTTTCCATACCTTGTAAATCAGACAGAAAACCAGTAGCACTATCAGTAACCTGTATATCCATTAAGATAGTAGCAGATCGTATGTCTTCAATATATGAGACATATAGCACCTGATTTATACCAATGGGAGGAAAGTCCGCAATGATAAATGCAAGTATATTAAAATTACCTTTAGTGTTAACTGACATTAGAATTGCGAAGTTGTATTATAGAGGTCAAGATATGGAGAATCATCAATGTTTGGTATAGCAAGTTCACTACCTTCTTGATCCATTTTAGGTGGAGCACCTTGTTGCGGGTATTGCGGACTCAGTTCCTTTTGCAAGAGCGACCTTNTTCTCAGTCTTCTCATCNTGCATTTGTCTGTTCTCAGCAATNGTTGCNTCAGTCAACTCAGTTAAGTTAGTCTCCTTTCTATCTGGTGCAAATAAGTTCTTAACACCTTTGAACATTGCTCTACTTGCATTGAATGCCATACCCATAGGTGTCAGACCAAATGCTTTGCCAGCTAAACCTTTCAAACCTTTACCTATACCAGATCCTGCTGCTTTACCCGCTAATCCTTTTGCACCTTGGAATAATTTCTTACCCGCCATGAATCCGAGACCCATAGGTGTCATCATAAGTGCTTTCTTGGCGAGACTCATGCCACTTCTCTTCTTAATAGGTTGCATGGATCTACCTTTCTTTCCATCTCCAAGTCCTATGCCATCAGCAGTTCCTGTATATGGTGCACGTCTACCACTGCCAGGTCGAGGATCACCAACTGCAGGAGGTAACTGAGGAGCACCACTAGGAGCACCTTCTGCCTCTCCTTCTTTACCGCCACCAAATATCTTACTACCAATACCCATTAATATTTTTTGCCATCTTGGTATCTTGTTATCTCCTTCTTCCTCATCAGAGTCATTATCTTCTTCATCATTTGCCACCTCAGCACTAGCAGCACCTAACTTAAATGCGTTGGTAATTGTTGCTATGTTTCTGTTTAATACTTTTGATGCTTCTTTACTTGGTGCAGGGATTTTCTCTAACAAGTCAATCAATGCAACAGCAGCAGATTTAGCGGGCAATGCCATTGCGTCACTAAATGCTTTCTTCATCTTAGGATCTATTTCAAAATCATCATCTAATTTTTTCTCTATACTCTCCTCTGTAGACTCGGCATCCATTCCTGCGTCTTCTAGAGGTGTAATCTTATCAGTTACATTTTGATCTGGTGCTTGGAATCTCTCAGGCACAGGTTTACCTTGTGCTTCAAAGAACGCTCTTGCTCTTTCATTCTTATCATATATTGTAGATCCATCAGCTCTCTTGCCTTGTGCAGCAANAGGATCTGGAATCAATGGATCTATTGGTTGGTTTGGTCTCTGTGGTGGTTTTACATTTTCACTACCTGACGTTGATGACGGTGTATCCTCAGCTTTACCCTTTGCTTTTCCTTTTTTCTTTTTCTTACCTAATGCCTGTGCCTGTTTTGCTTTATCTTTTAGGAAGTTGCTTATACCCCTACCTACGTTTTTTATACCTTTACCCGCTGCCTTACCTGTTGCACTTGCAGCATCTTTGATTCCTTTTCCAGTTGCATCTGCAGCTGACTTTAAACCTTTACCCGCTGCATCTACAGCACTCTTACCTGCTGACTTTAGACCTTTACCTGCTTTATCAGCAAGTAATGATGCGTTCTTGCCTATAGACTTGCCTACAGAACTGCCTACCTTTCCTGCTGCTCTGCCTATACCTTTAGCAATTTTCTTAGCACCATCTGCTAAGTCACCAATATCTACACCTGGCTCTACCTCGGCTGATTCTATCTGATCAACTCTATCCTCAAGCAACCCAACTCTCTGCACCACACGACGTTGTGACTGCAGAGATCGTTGCATCATCTCATGTGATACACCTTTGTCTTGTTTGTTGGAATCGCCAGGTAATTTCATTTAACTTGTTAACACTCCCTTACCCATTGGATCTATAATAGTTTTCTTGCGAGTGTTTTTAAATCTCGCTCTTGACCCTGTAAAACTACTAGGTCTATCAACATAAACAATTCTAGGTTCTGTTACAGGAATAACTATTGGTTCTCCAGTAGTAGGATCTGTAGTGCCTTTTGTCACTGGTTCATTATTTANTGTNNNNGCTGCAGCAGACCCAGTTCCCCCATTACTAGGAGACGTAGAACTTGGCAAAGTTGTTTGACCACTAGACTTTTTACCAACGGGATCCATATCTTTTGCGTTAGGCATCCAGTCAGTATTGCCAGGTTGCAACCACTTGTTGTTAGGTTCGTTGTTCCAGAAATCAAAGTGAACTGGATCCGCTTCACCCTGCCACTTAAATCCAAACTTACTACCATTATTTCTCATCCACTCGTTTGCTTTTGAGTAGTANTCAATATCAACCGCCCAACCTTGTCCATGTGGTGACTGACCAACTGCAGCAGGAGTCATAACATTTTTATCTCCCGCTGCTGCAGCATCTANCAATGCTTGCTGCTGTTCTGGACTTCTGAATGATGATGTAACTGAACTTGGTAGATCAATACCATCTTTTGCTGCAGCGTTCACTGCCTTCTTCCATGCTTTCATGGTAGATGGGTTCAATATAATAGGTCTACCATACAAATCCTTCATAGGATCAGGTGCTTGNAACCCNNCTTGTTGCTNTTCTGCTTNNTTTTGACCTGGCAATACGCCCATNTCTTTAGCAGCAAGTGTAGCATCTAAACCTACTGATATAGCAGTTCCAACGCCAGGTATGGTTCCTGCAATACCAGATGCTGCCTCAAGCAATGCACCTTTCATATCACCCGCCATCAAGCGTTGTCCTGCAAATAATAATCCTGCACCCAGACCCACAAACGGAATCTTCTTCAATAATCCTTTACCCAATGCTTTTGCTCCAACTTTTGCTATTGCCTTGCCACCAACTTTAGCAGCAACTTTCTTTGCACCTTTCTTCAGTAATGCCTTTCCTGCTTTACTAGCACCTTTCACTAATTTACCGCCCGACTTAGCGACTTTAGATATACCTTTTGTTGCCTTTTTACCACCAGCTACAATATTTCTTATCTTTCTCCCAACTTTAAACTTCTTTAAACCTTTTAGTCTTTTACCTAACTTCATATTGCGGAGGTTTCGGAATCCCCTTACCAAACCNNNNAGAGGATTTCCTCCTCCACCACCGCCACCTTTTTTACNGCCTTCTTCACCACCTTTGCCAGTTATTANAGCAGTAGCAGTAGANGCAGCACCCATGCCACCCCACCATGCTAACTTCTTCTTTAAACCAATAACTTGTTTTGGTTTAGGTGTCTCAGCAATACCAAATACAGAAGCAATTTTATTTACTTCTGACATTACACCACCCTTAGCAGGGGATGCGGGTAAGGTCTTTAAGAAACCAAGAGAAGAACTGATGAGTAACGCTGCACCCTCTTTGTATATTGCTTCTACTGATTTCTTATATTTGTCGATAGGAATGACTGCTTCAGGACCTGCTTCTCCTACTCTCGCAACTGTGTCGCGTCTTACTATTGCTCCTTCTGCTAGTTCAACTTCAACATTATAGGGTAAGTTCTTTTGTTGTGCAACCCTTGGCACTACTTGTTCTATAGTGTCTTTAACTTCTTTCTTTGGTTCTTCTTCTTTATCTTCTTTCTTATCAGCTGGTTCGTATGTCTGTAGATCACTTGCATACTGTGTATTAACATCATCTATAGGAACAGGTACAATTGCAGGTACAAGACCACCGCTAGGTTTTACGACAGCACCAGCTACCCCTGCAAATAAACTTTGCATGGAGTTCTTTAAAAGATTGCCGATTGCTCCTGTTTCCATTAGGATCTACGTTCCTGTTCGATTCGTTCTCTTTCCTTTTGTAGGTGTTGTGCAAGCATGTTTACATACACTTCACGTTCCCAAGGCATCATGTTTTCGATGTCTGTCAAGCTATATTTATGGTGTTGTACCAGAGAAAAATTAGTCTGATAGAAGGTCATGATGCCCTCGTGAAAGAGGGCTATACGAAAAAATCAGATAATCCTTCTAAAACAACCTCATTTACAACCTTAGTCTTAGGGTTCTTTACCTTTAATACATGCCTTAATGTAGGCATTGTCTCAAAAAACTGTTGAATTTTCTCAAACTGTTGATTAGTAAGTCCTTCTACCCACGCCTTAGACTCTTCGAGTGAATCAGATGTGTAATCATCCTCACCAACATAAACTCTTTTGATGCACTTAGCCACAAGTTCGTATTCATCAGGTGTCTCCTCCATAAAATTAATTTTAGTGAAGTAGTCTATATCAGGATACTTCATTTCAACAGTCAGATCATCAGTCAGTTTAATTATATTAGTATGACCTTTGGGGAACTCAACCTTAATATCATCTACCATGAACTTAATATCCACAGTTGTCTCACCATCATCTTGACATGTAACCTTCATCTCAACTTCTTCACTAATAGATCTAGC
>FUFK010039789.1_pt1 | contig 10886 bp, 13 predicted proteins | sample 1021851 | NCBI WGS metagenome assembly FUFK01 (sample SAMEA51879418, study PRJEB19060) | metagenome
AGTTGTTAGTGCAACAATAACTTTCCCATAGTTTTTTGCTGCTTTTAAAAGCCTAATATGACCATGATGTATAAGTGTTGCTGACATGTCTACTAATACCCTTTTCTCTTTTTTCATTTATTTTTAAAAATAAGATATTTGTTAGAAGTTAATTATATTTTATGAAAGATCTACAACGGCTTATTTTTGCGCAGTAATGATTTAATATAAATATATCAAAAAATCTGATCTGTTTATAAGAATTCTATTAAAGAATAAAGATGTTAAAAATAAAGGTTGTAAAAGCTGCTAAAGAAATTTCATGGATTACGTTTGGGCAAATATTTATTGTAGTTGGAGGACTTTTTGGGGTAAGGCTATTAACTAATTATCTAACTCCATCTCAATATGGAGAATTATCACTAGGGCTATCACTTGGAGTTTTAATAAATGGAGTTTTTATTGGTCCAATTTCAAATGGATCTAGCCGTTTCTTTTCTGCTGCTAATTTAGAAAAAGATAGTGGAAATTATTTTAGGGCTGTTTTCAATATTCTTTTAAAAGTTTTTTTACTAATATTTATTTTTTCCTTATTGTTAATAACTATATTCTCCTTTCTTGGTTACCAAAAATGGTTGAATCTTTTAATTGCGTCTTTATGTTTTGGCTGTTTTTACGGATTAAACAATATGCTAAACAATATACAAAATGCATCTAGGAAAAGATTTGTTGTAGCAATCCATAAAATTTTGATGACATTTTTTAGATTTTTATTCGCAATATTATTAATAAAATTTTTTGGTGATTCAACAGATAATGCAATGCTTGGACAGGCATTTGGAATGCTTATGGTGTTATTGTCTCAAACGTTTTTTTTTAAAAAACTTTTAGATGAATCTTCTATTGGTGTTATTAAAAGAAATCTTACATGTGCTTGGGAATCGAAAATAATGAAATATTCATGGCCATTTGCAACTTGGGGTATTTTGGACTATTTTGTAAATTCAATTGATAGATGGGCATTACACTTTTTTTCTAGTCCTGAGACTCTTGGTCTATATGCTGTGATTTATCAAGTTGGTTATTATCCAATTGCACTTATCATAAATTTGCTAACAAATTACATAGAACCTATTTATTATCAAAAGGCTGGGGATGGCGACAACACTAATAAACTAAGGGCAACGTTTAGGTTGGCAATGAAAATTAATTTTACATTAATTATTTTTTTGGTTTTTGGAGTACTAGTTGGTTTTAAGTTTCATGGAATAATTTTTAGTATATTGTTAGATCAAAGATATCGCTCTGTTTCTTATCTTTTAGGACCAATGATGCTTGTGTCCCTTTTAGATGGAAGTGCTAGATTAATCTCAATTTTACTCCATACTAAAAAAGAAACAAAATCTCTAATAGTTCCTAACTGTACTACTAGCATTACTGGAATAATATTTACATTAACTGGTGCGTATTACTTTGAACTGAAAGGAATTTTATTTGCCTTTATGATAAATGCTATTTTAAAATTCATTTGGTTCTACAGTTTGACTAGGAATCAATATGAAAACTTAAAATTAAAAGCTTGAAAATAATAATATTATTTTCTTTTACAATCTTTTGAAATGAAAATATCAGTTTTATTATGCGTATTTAATGGTCAAAAAACGATCGAACGAGCCATTAAAAGTATCCTTAAACAGGATTTCAAAGAATTTGAATTTTTAATTATTAATGATGGAAGTAATGATGAGACAGAAAATATAATTCAGAAATTTTCTTTGTTAGATTCAAGAATAAAATATTTTTACAAAGACCATTCTGGATTAACAAATTCTTTAATATATGGCCTGAAAAAAGCATCAGGTGAATGGATAGCGAGAATGGATGCTGATGATTGTTGTAAAAATAATAGACTTTCTAGACAGTTGAAATTCGTTGAGAAAAATAGGAATGTAGTTTTGTTAGGTGCAAACTTTTCTTTTGTTGAGGACAAGAAAAAAACTTACAAATCTAATTTGCCTTTAGAAAATAAAAAGCTTATTTCCAATTTAATTAGCTCAAGAAGATTTTTTCCTCATTCATCAGCATTTTTTTCGCGTGAGAAAGCAATGCAAGTTGGAGGATATAGAGCATCATTTCTTAAGGCTCAAGATCACGACCTATGGTTAAGACTTTCTGAAGTTGGTAAGATAGCATGTTGTAAAGAAAATCTCGTAACAATTTATGATCATAAAGATAGGTTGACGAGAAAACTATCAGGCTATCCTCAATATATTTATAAATATACAGCAGTAGTTTCTTATTTCGCTAGACAAAATAAAGTTCATCAGATAGAGAAAAAGATTAACAATAATGATATGAAATATTTTTTATTTTCACTAAATCAATATATAAACAATTCCAAATACTGTGAAGAAGAGAACTTAAGAAAAAATATAAAAAAGTTTCTTTCTTATGAAAATAAAATAGATACCATAATAAAGATTTTTATTTTAATAATTAGACAAAGAATCCTTGTCCTGCTTATCATTAAAAACATTATTTTGAAGACAAATATCGCTTATAAGTTCTTTATGAAATATCAAAATCACTTATAGTGAATTAAAAAATTATTTGTAAAAATAAAATTAAATTATTTTTTTTTAGAGGGCAAAAAATATAAATATGTGAATATTTCTTTTGATTAATTTGAGATTTTTATTTCTTTAATTATTAGGCTTTATTAAAATATAATATTAATTGTGAATAAGATTTTCTTGTTAATTAAATTAAAAAAAAAATAGGTTTGCCTCATGAAGATATTAATACTTTTTTGTGATATGTTAAGAGCTAATAGGTTGAATATTGTAAATAAAGATATTTCTAATTTAACTTCTTTTGATAAATGGCTAAGAGATTTTGGCGGGTGTACCTTTACGAACTGTTATACACCTTCGCCTGATACTCCAAGAAGTTTAGCCTGCTTTTATACTGGCCTTTATCCAAAATTAAACGGATGTAAGTTGAGGATAGAATGGCCCAGGTATTATCAAAATCAAAAAAAATCTACAATTTTTCAACTTCTGAATGATTCAGAATATAAGGTTTATACAAACTTCTCAGATTATGAATTAGAAATGGGAGTTTTAACTAATAAAGATTTAAAAACTGTCTCAAACTTTGATTCCTTTTTAGAAATTTTTAACTCTGATGTGATTTCTAGTGAAGAAAAAAAATCATGTTTTTTCCTAACAATTAATGATTATCATCAATGTGTTGAAGATTACTCATCATTAAAAAAAGCAGACAAAAAAGGCCATGAGCAATTAATAAATACCTTTAGCATGTTTTTTAAAAAATATGATAAAGATATTTTTGATTATATATTTATTTTTTCAGATCACGGCTGCATTTTATCAGACGATAATCTTAGTTCTAAAAATACATACCATTTGTTAAACGATAATAGGAGTAAAATATTTATGCATATGCGTAAAAAAGGTGAAAAGCAATCTCATATAAATTCCTCTTTAAGATCCATAATGGATGTCTATCCGACAATTTCGAAAATTTTAAATAATCCAGATCCTAAAAATATAAATGGAATTTCTCTTTTTAATAAAAAACCACATGATTTTATTGTTATTGAGGATTCCTGCAATTTCAAGCCTTACTTAGGTATACATAATGATATTTGGAGATATAAGGAAATTGATTATTCATATTATGTGAGCTTGTATGATGGTGAGGAATTAATATCTGAAAATATAAATGAATTGAAAAAAATTAAAGATCAATTTAATGAAAAGAAAATAATTAATAGGATTTCTGATATTAGTTGTTCTTATAAAGAATTAAAAAAAAAGAAAGATATGTTAGAAAAATATAGCAAAATGTATGAAAATTATTCTACTATTGATTTTTCTTCAGGGAATAAAAGAAGCCATTTTATAAAAATTTATTTTTATAAATGTTACGCAAGAATTTTAAAAATCTTAAAATCAAATTCAAACTTTAAAAAATATCTGAAAAAAATTAAGATAATCTTTTTAAGATAATTTCATCTTGTAATCATAATAATTTTTCTTAAGGAGTAATTTTTAGTTAGAGAAGTTTTTTGCTCAGTTAGAAAAAATTTTTCAGTATGATTTTCATCTGCATGAAGTTTTCAATAGATCATTCTTTGCTAATAAAAAAACTTGAAAATAAAGATTTTTTATTATTTATTCCATTAATTTTTTGGAGAAAATGTAAACATTCCAATTTTTCTTGGTTAAATGCGGCATGATTAGCTACGATTAGAAAGCGGAAATTCTTTTTTGGGAGTGTGGCGGAATTGGTAGACGCGCCGGACTTAAAATCCGTCGAGCGCTTTAGCTCGTGGGGGTTCAAGTCCCCCCACTCCCATAATCAAAAATGATTTTTAGTTATTAAAATGAGTTCAATTGTTGTTTTTTTTATAGGAGAATCTGTAATTTAAATGGAAAGTTTTTTTAATAATTCGCTTGCTGCTGTAATTGCTTATATTGGAATACTTACTATTTATTTATTTTTTGTTCCATTACTTCTTTTCTATTGGATGAATAATAGATGGAATGTTATGGGAAAATATGAAAGGCTAGGAGTCTATGGACTAGTATTCCTTTTCTTCCCAGGTTTAATAGTATTTTCTCCTTTTTTGAATCTTAGGTTAAGAGGACAGGGTAAAGGGTAAATAATTGACTAAAGGTAAAGTTGTTCAAATAGGTTTTTTAATTTTTTTACTAGGACTGATTTTTTATAAATTGGCTCCACAATTAGGTATTGATGGCCTAACTACTAATATTGTTTCAAACTTTGCATTAATTGTGATTGTGATAACTTGGGTATCATCATATGTTTATAGGGTTCTTAGTGGGAAAATGACTTTTATGGAACAAAGAAAACGTTATAGAAAAAAATATGAAAAAATTGTAAGTGATAAACTAGAAGCTAAATTTAACTCTTTGCCAGTTGAAGAACAGCAAAAACTTGTGGAGGATTTGGAAAAGAAATCTTAAATACAAAATTATTATCAAATAAAAAAATTAAAATTCATGAATGAAAACAAAAAAAAGTTAAACACCAAAAAAGATAATTTATCAAAAATAGATTCGAAGTTTTTAGAATTAAAAAATCACAATAAATTGGCATTGATGCCCTTTATTATGGCTGGGGATCCAAATATTGAAACTACATTAAAAATTTTATTAAGGTTGCAAGATGAAGGCGCCGACTTAATAGAACTTGGAATCCCATATAGTGACCCTCTTGCAGATGGGCCGATTATTCAATTATCAGCTTCTCGCGCCCTGAAGTCTGGAACAAATCTTGTAAAAGTTATCAATCTTTTGGAATCTTTAAAAGGTAAACTAAATATTCCAATTATTCTTTTCTCTTACTTCAATCCTTTATTAAGTTTCGGTTTTGAAGAATTTTGTGGGAGAGCATCTAATGCTGGAGTCTCTGGTTTAATCATCCCTGACCTCCCTTTAGAAGAAGCTTATAAATTTTCAGAAATTGTTGCCAATCATTCAATGGATTTAATCCTTCTGGTAGCACCTACAACTCCTTTAGAAAGAATGAAAAAGATTTCTCACTATACAAAAGGATTGACTTATCTAGTCAGCGTTACTGGTGTAACTGGAGAAAGAAATAAAATGGGACATAAAGTCGAAAGCCTTATAACTCAATTAAAAAAAATAAGCACAACCCCAGTAGCTGTTGGATTTGGAATTTCCTCTCCTGAGCATGTTAATAAAGTTAATGCATGGGGTGCTGATGGTGTAATAATTGGAAGCGCTTTCGTTAAAAGAATTTTCAGTTCAAGTGAAAAAGAAATTGTAGATAATGTGGGGAACTTTTGTAGAGAGTTGCGCACCGCGGCCGATCAAAAAATATAGTACATTCTATAATTTCTCAAAAACCGTGCTCTATTCAGGAATTTTAGCTTTAGATAAATTTAGAATGTCTTTTAAGAGCCTTCTGTGGGTAACAACCTTATCTGTTTTCTACCCAGTTTTATTTCAAATTCATCACCAGCCTTTAAGTCTAAAAGTGCCGTATATGCCTTGCCAATAAGCAAATTTCCATTACCCTGAACTGTGGCGATATAACTTAATTTTCTTCCTCCTTTACCTATTCCGACTGCTCCTGCATCACCAAGATTAACCCCTTTAGCTTCTAAAAGTGCTTCATAAAATGCGGTGAAATTTAAACGTTCGCCCCCGTTCTTTTTGGTGGAAACATATCCACAAGCACGAACAAGATCAGACTTGCTAACATCACCAAGTTCTTTAACTTTAGCAAGAAGATCGCTACCAGTGAGCATAATTAATTAAAAGATAGTTCTTCTTAAATAAGATAGCAATTTGTGTGTAATTTGTGCAATTATTGATTATATATTTTATCTATTAGGTATCTTTTAAAAATGGAAAAGTTTGTCGTATTTGGGAAGTATTGTGAAGATGTAATTGTTAAAAGAGAACCCTATCGCAACCAACATCTGAAAAGACTGCAAAATCTCAAAGATAGTGATATTTTAGTTACTTTAGGTCCTTCAAAATGCACAAAATATTTATTTGCTATTTTTAATGCTATTGATGAAAATCAAGTAGTACATTTAATAGAAGATGATATATATTGGAAAAAAGGTATATGGATTTCTTACGATATATATGGATGGGTACAGGCTTTTTGAAATTAATTTAAAATATTTTAAAAATCATCTTCGCTTAATTAAAAGTTTAATGAATAATAAAAATATATTTTTGTATTATAAATAATGTATTTTTATTAAATTAAATTAAATTATTGATAAAACTATTTTTGATTATTAATTAATTATTTAAATTCTTGTTTTTAGAATAAGTTTTTTGAAATGAAATATATTCACAAAAACTTTTTATTTATTTTGTATCTTTCTCTATTTGGATTACTAAGGAGTCAATATCTAATTGATTATAAGGAGTAGATTTTTTTTCTACTTGATAATCAGGTTTGATATTATTTAGTAAATTNTGCTCAATCCTAATTAGATTCTTCGCAACATTAAACATACCTCCTTTTTTGTAGAATTCTTCAATTTTTTGAATAATTTCTGATGTCCTACTCGACTTAATATTTAATTTATTGGCTAAATCTTTTTGATTGAATCCATGAGATTTTAACCAATCTTTAATAAATATAATTAGTTCTCTTTCTTCTGTCTTATTTAGCTTGCTCATTTAAAAATTAGGGAATAATTTATTAAGCTTCTTTTCAGCTTTTGATTTTATTGAAGGCGTCATATATTTACTCCATATACTAAGTACCGCAGTAAGTGCCACAAAATCATCGCTAAAACCTACGAGAGGCATAAAATCTGGGAAAAGGTCAAAAGGCATTATTAAATATGCAAGTGCCGCCATTAAGGAAACCCTTACTTGAGCTGGAGTATAAGGATCAATAGTCATTTCCAAAACTTCAAGAGCTGGCTTCGCAATTGTTCTTCCAGCCTTTACTAGAATTTTTATTATGACATTTTCATCAAGAGTTGAACTCTCTAACACTTCAGCATCATAGACCTTCTCATTTTTGTTTGTTTCTTTTCTCATATCTCCAAATAAAATTTCCATAAATCAATTAATCAGATACTCTAACTTATACTGTCAACCAACCCATTCTGTATTCCTGCTTTTCTAAGTTTCCTAAGAGCTCTTTGAACAACTTGCCTACAATATTCTCTGCTACAGCTCATGTGCCTTGCTACTTCTGCTAAAGTTCTCCACTCATTTGAACCATCTAAACCAAACCTTAAACTTACTATTTTTCTTTCTTTTTCTGTGAGGTTTGCTTTATCTAATAGCTTCCATGCAGAGGCTGTTCTCTCGGCTAATTCAGCTAATTCCATTGGGGGTGTTTGATCACTAGGAAGGATGTCAACCAATTCAGAGGGATCTGATTTGGATTTGACTGTTCCTTGAAGACTAACAGTAATACTTCTCAACTCGCATGAGAGTAGTTCATCTATCTCCTCTGAAGTTATTTTCATTTCTTTTGCGAGTTCCTCGCTAGTTGGAGGGATACCCTTGTCTTGCATTAATTTTGATTTCGCCGATCTTAATTTTGTAAGTTTTTCATTGATATTAACTGGTATCCTAATTGTCCTGCTTTGAGTAGATAAAGCCCTGTTTAGCCCTTGCCTTATCCACCAATAGGCATAAGTTGAAAATCTATGGCCTCTGGAAGGATCGTATTTCTCAACGGCTCTAGTCAGGCCTAAAGTACCCTCCTGAATTAAGTCAAGTAATTCTAATCCTTTACCTTGATATCTCTTAGCAAGATTCACAACTAACCTAAGGTTTGCTGTAATCATTTCGTTCTTTGCTTTTTCTCCAATTTTGATTTTTCTTTTTTCATCATCAGAGAATTCACAGGCTGGCCCTGTACCTCCAGCGTCTTGACATCTATTTATAAGAATGAACATTTCTTGGACTTTTCTGCCCATAGTGAGTTCCTTCTCAGGGGTCAAAAGTTGGTGACGCCCTATTTCGCCAAGAAAATCGCTTAATGAACTCACGATTTACCTCTTTATTTATATATTTAACTTATAGTTAATTTATTAATAAGCCATACATGTAATAATTAATTAATAATTAATTAATAATTATTTATTTATGAAATTAATCTTTTTAACTAAAAATTTTTAATTATAGATTGAAATTTTTTAATTTTATTGTTTAATTTTTCTTCTTGATTCTAGAACTGAAAGAACATCCCTCCACTTAACTCCTCTGTGACTTAGAGCAACTTGCAAATGATAAATTAAATCAGCAGCTTCATTTGAGATTGAATTTTTATCATTATCTTTGCAAGCCATTATAAATTCAGCAGATTCCTCGCCAATTTTCTTTAGAATTGTATTACTGCCTTTTTCAAATAAAAAATTTGTGTAACTTTTTTCCGAAGGATTTATTGCTCTTTCGTTAATTGTATTGAATAATTCAGAGCAAATATTTGAGAAAGGAGTTGTTTTTTTCTCTTTTTTGTTATTTTGATTAATTTGGATTTCGTTGAAGAAACAGCTTTTTTCACCAGTGTGGCAAGCTCCTGAACCATTTTGTTCAATTAGAAGTATAAGTGCATCATTGTCGCAATCGAATCTTATCTCCTTTAGTAGTTGGGTATTTCCACTTGTCGCTCCTTTTCTCCAAATCTCAGATCTTGATCTACTCCAGTAATGAACATTTTTGGTTTCAAGTGTTTTTGTCAATGATTCTCTATTCATCCAAGCGAGCATTAGAATTGATCCGTCTAGCCAATCTTGTGCAATTGCAGGGATTAATCCATAATTATCAAAGCAAAGATCTTCTATAGAAAAATTAGTTGAATAAGTCATTATGTTCGTTACGTTTAATCCTACTCAAAGTGTTTTAATAGAATTTATCCTAACAGTTTATTGATGGATATTCATTCTTTTAAATTTTCATGCAGTAAAAGTTATGAGGATTTTCCATGTTCTCATAGGCAGTGGCGCCATGAAGGGCACTGCAGATTTGTACATGGATATTCAAGATCATTCACCTTTTGGTTCACAGCAAAGAAATTAGACCTAAATGGTTTTGTTGTAGATTTTTCAAGTCTCAGGCCTATTGAAAATAGACTTAAAAAGCAATTTGACCATACTTTTTTGATAAATAAAGATGACCCCTTGTTGAATTACTGGAAAAAATTGAATGACTTAGATGCTTTAGATTTGAGAATTATGGATAATGTGGGAATGGAGTCTACTTCTGAATTGATTTGGAGATGGGCTAATGAATATTTGCGGGATAAGGATAAAGGAAGAACATGTTGTTGGAAAACAGAATCAAAAGAAAATAAATCTAATAAAGCAACTTATGAGAAAATTCCTGAGTGGTTCAACTCCTAAATTAAACTTTTAAAGTTAAAGTAATGTTGTTCTCTATTAATTAATATCTTTAGTCAACAATTATCTCTCCATTACTCAAATAAATATTAATCTCGTTTTTATCAAGGTAGAGATTATTAAGTATATTGTTAGAGATTTTTGTTTCGATCTGTTTCTGAATAATTCTTTTTAAAGGCCTTGCACCATAGGCATTATCGAAACTATTTTGGACCAATTGGTTTATTGCTTCATCAGTAATTTTTAATTTTAAATTTTTTTTGATAAGCCTATTTTCTAAATTTTGGAGCTGGATTTTTGCAATTTCTTTTATATCATTCAACCCTAAACTATTAAAAATCACTATTTCATCAAGCCTATTTAAAAACTCAGGTTTGAAAAATTTTTTGAGTTCAGAATCTACAACTTTTTTAATTTCATTTGTATCTTCTTTTCTAACGGATAAATCGTTTATTGATTGACTACCTAAATTACTTGTCAGAACGATGATTGAATTTTTGAAACTTATTGTACGGCCCTGTCCATCCGTGATTATTCCATCATCAAGAACCTGTAAAAGAATATCCAGAATATCTTTGTGCGCTTTCTCTATTTCATCTAGAAGTATCAATGAATAAGGATTTTTACGTACTGCTTCAGTTAATTGGCCGCCTGATTCGAAACCTAAATAGCCTGGAGGTGCACCTATGATTTTGCTNACTGAATGCTTTTCCATATANTCAGACATATCCAGTCTTGTAATTGAAGAATTTGAATCGAATAAAACTTTTGATGTCACTTTACTCAACTCTGTTTTCCCAACACCAGTTGGACCTAAAAAGAGGAAACTAGCTAATGGCTTGCTGGGATCATTTAGACCAGTCCTTGATCTCTTAATGGCATCTGCAACTGCCCTAATTGCAGTATCTTGACCAATGATTTTTTCTTTAAGGATCGACTCAAGGGTTAAGAGCTTATCTTTTTCTGACTGGTTTAAGTTCTGTACTGGAATAGAGGTCCACTT
>FUFK010050374.1_pt1 | contig 10886 bp, 9 predicted proteins | sample 1021851 | NCBI WGS metagenome assembly FUFK01 (sample SAMEA51879418, study PRJEB19060) | metagenome
AGCAATCACAATCACAGTGAATGATTTTTCGCATTAAAAACCTATGCTAAGTTCCATGCTCATAATTCGCCACTCGGACACCGAGCTTTTTTGAAATAATCTCGGGGACTAATAACATGGCAGGTGTTAGTAGTAAAGTAAGTATAGTTGCGACAAGGAGTCCATTCACTATTGCGCTCGCTAAAGGCTGCCACCAAGAGGAGACCATACCACCAATAGTATAAGTTCGATTAATAAGATCTATGCTCATGCCATTAGCAAGAGGTAATAATCCCACAACTGTTGTAATAGTAGTCAACATGACCGGNCTAAATCTTTCTCTTGCNGCATTGAAGACGGCATTTGATGCACTAATTTGTGGATTTCGGGNGCGAATAAAATTGTAAGTGTCTATTAAAACAATATTGTTATTAACCACTATACCCGCTAACGCAACAATCCCTACACCGGTAAGCACCGTGCTAAATGTATTTTGAGATATAAGTAATCCCAATAGGACTCCTGCCGTTGAGAGGATGACAGAGAATAAGATTAATCCAGATTGATAAAAACTGTTGAATTGGGTTATTAACATAATCAACATNACTGACATAGCTAACAGGAAGGCTGTCAAAAGAAAGTCTGCTGATTTTTGTTGCTCCTCATTTGCTCCTCGATATTTAACNTCAACCGTTGAGTCTTGATTAGCTAAAACCCAGCTATCTATGATTTGTATTTGATCATCAGGAAGAAACCCATCCTCACTATTTGCCATAATGAAAACTGTCTCATCCATATTAATTCTCTGGATAGAATCTACACGTGATGCTGGAACAATCCTTGTAAAAGCGCCTATGGGCACAGGCCCGTTATTGGATTGCACCATAAGATCTCTAATGTTACTTAACCTTCTATCTTGAGTGGGGAAGCGTAATCTTATCTCTACTTCATCATCCGCATCATCAGGTCTAAATTTCCCAATGATTGCTCCATTGGTGATCAATTGGATCATATTACCAACAGATACAGTATCGATTCCCAGCATTGCCGCTCTCGATTCATCAACATCGATTTCCCACTGAATACCCGCTAACGGCAGAGTATCCTGCAAGTCTCGGATACCTTCAACATTCTGATCTATCCAAACTCGTAAGTCTTTTGCTTTCTTATATAGCGAAGCTCTGTTTGATGATGAGAGCTGAATTTGTATATCTTTACCCGTTGGCGGTCCTTGCTCCATCTCCTGTCCGGTTACAAATATTCCAGGAATGGATTTAGTTTTTTCACGAATAGTCCTAAAAATTTCTCTACTACCTGACGATCTCTCACTTCTAGGAACCAACTCTACCAATATTGTACTTATCTGATCACGACTAACATCTGATCCAAATGGCACGTAATTTGTCGCACTTGAGTAACCATAAAGTTGTTTCACTCCCTCTAATTGTTCAACTATTCGATTAACACTCAGTGTGATTTCCTTCTGCTCATTGATGGATAGATTTCCTTGCGCTCTTATTTCGATCATTCCATNTTGACTTTCAATNGGCGTAAAAAATTCTTGCCCGGAATTAAATTTAAAGTAAAGAGCAAATATACCAAATATAAAAATGAACATTATTCCTGCGAATTTTACAGGAGCATTCACTACGGGCTTTAAAATTTTTAGATACACTTTTTCTAACGGTAGAAANAATGTACGAGCTGNTTTTTCAGATTCTCTATCTTCTGGAAGCTTTTTGTTTTTACCCCGTCGCCTGCCTAAAACTGTTCCTAAAGTCGGCACAAAAACAAGTGCATACAATAAGGACCAGCCTAAAACAGCAAAGACTGTAATTGGTAAATAAGACATAAAATCACCTGATACTCCAGGCCAAAACAATAGCGGTAAGAAAGCGGCAAGCGTTGTACCCGTTGAAGCAATTACAGGCACAGCCATTCGTCCCACTGAATCTGAATACGCTTTTTTAAATGAGATGCCCTCTGAGACTTTTGTGTTAGCGTGTTCAACTACAACAATTGCGCCATCAATTAGCATGCCCAGAGATAATAACAGCCCAAACATAACCATAAAATTAAAACTATGGCCTAAATAATTTATTATGATTAATGCTCCCAAAATGCTAAATGGAATCGCAAAACCCACTAGTAATCCCGACCTGAAACCAAGGGTTGCGACTACAAGCGCGAGAACTAAGCACATTGCGGTTATGATGTTTCCCTGTAACTCGTTAACCATCTGCTCCGTCATTTCAGATGTATCAAAGGCATAACCTATATCCAGGTTTTCAGAAAAATCTGATCGATATGACTCTATGATTTGTTTTGTATTGGCTACGGTATCTATTAAATTAGCTGTAATCCTTTTTCTGACATCAATAGCCAAGGCTTTCTCGCCATTTATAAGGCCGTAACCCTGAGCGTCACGGAACGTCCGCCGAACCTCTGCGAGATCTCCCAAACTGATCGACTTACTTGGAGAGGATTTAATAGGGACATTTTCTATGTCTTTATATGATTCCAAAATGGCGGGAACTTTTATACCAAACCTTCCTCCAGCGAGATCAATTTCCCCAGTTGGTATCAAAACATTATTTACGGAAATTGCTCTAGTAAATTCATTAATAGAAATATTAAAAAGTTTAAGTTTTTCAGGATCAATAATAACTTCTACAATCTCCTCACGATGGCCGCTAAGGTCAGCTTTTAATACATCAGGCAAAGTTTCTAACTTACTCTGGAAAAATTTTGCTGCACGGTACAATTCTCGCTCACTCACCGCACTACCCGAGAAAGTAATAACAATTGATGGTTCGGGGCTTGGACTTAACTCATCTACAATTGGCTCCTCAGCTCCATCAGGAAAATCAGCTTTTGCCCTATTCACGGCCTCNCTAACATCTGCCACAGCTTGTTTTATGTTATCACTTACCTCAAATTCAGTGGTCACTACCACATAGCCTTCGCTTGCCGTCGCCTGTATCTCCTCTATCCCATCGATTGTTTTCAGCTCTTTCTCGATAGGTCTTACAAGTAATCTGTTACCATCCTCAGGTGATATCCCATCATACCTCACCATCGTCATCACAACTGGTAACACTACATTGGGAGATAGTTCAACAGGCATCGAGAGCCTAGAGCCTGCTCCAGTCACCACGATCAGAAGCATAATCGCTATAGTCGCCCTCGCATGAGATATAACAAATTCAAGGAATTTCATTGATTGATTAATTATTTGTGATGTTGACGTTTACATGATCACCCGTAACGACATAATTCTGTCCAACGGTAATGACTGAGATCTCAGACGGAAGACCAGATATCCAAAATCCAGATTCACTCTCCCCTAAAACAGAGACCTCCTTCGAATTCACGNTACCGTTTTTTACAACTTTAACGATTGTATTTCCATTATCACTCAATAGAATGCTACTTGCTGGCACTAAGTGGGCAAGTGTTTCCTCCATACTAATAAATAGTCTTGCAGGTAATCCCGCTAAAATATCCATCGCTGGATTCTCCACAAGAGCCTCTATTCTGAAGCTTCCGGTAAACTCATTAGCCTTTTTTGAAATAAAAAGTANCTTGGCGGCTCGCGGAGGAGAATTATTAGTTTTGTAGAATACTTTCGAATCAAGCTTAATCTTATGTATGTCGTCAAAATCCACGTCAGCGACAATTTTTACCGGGTTAAGCTCCACCAAAGAAGCACATATCATGCCCACTGATACAACTTGTCCAATTTCAACTGGAATCTCTTCAACAAACGCTCTGAAAGGCGCAGTTACATTTAAATTACCGATATCCAACAATAGCCTGTCCACATTTGCTTGTGCACGGAGCAAATTCGATTTTGCTTGAGATATCGCAAGGTCGGACTGATAGCCTTTCTGATCCAGTTCGATCGCACCTTCATAGATCAACTTCGACTCTTCCAAAGTGGCCTTCGCGGAGTCTAATTTGCTAAATTTATCTTCTGCATCGACCTCACACACCGTCTCACCCGAGTCAATAACTGAACCTTCGGTGACATAAATTTCTCGGATCTTACCTGAAACCTGTGATATCAATTTTAGCTCTCGAAATGCTTCAGTATTAGCTTTCAGAATTAATTGAGGTGAATACATCTGTCCTTTTAAATTTAAAGCTTGGACAGATTGAGAGACCGCTTTTTTCTTTGAAGTCTGTTCTTTTTTTTGTGTGTCANATACAAATCCACTAAGAAACCAGACAAACAATAAANCTAGAAAGAGAAGCGCAATGCGAANATTCTTATTCAAATTAATTTATCCATAGCTGAACCGATTTATTGAATCCGACAATTAAAAAGAAGCTACGTGATTTTGACGGACTTAGTTCAAAATCTGCATAGCTCCANAAGATAATACGCTCCTNTAACGCTGAGCAGATAATATCATTTCTAAATTAAAACTCCGACAAAAANNTTTTTANAAAAACCTTAATTTTAAAATGTTGTATCTGAAGCTTTAATGATAGAATCCCCTTTTTTAAATAGCTCGGAGCATACTCATGAATACAACTCTTCTACCTCCACTCTTAGGGGTTTTTGGAATGATCGCTGCCATCATTATCTATTCTCTTGTAATGAAATATCCCGATGGCGAAGAAAAGGTGAAAAAAATCGGAGATCAAATCCATAAAGGAGCGCTTGCGTTTATGAAAACAGAGTACAAATATCTCATCATATTTATTCTAGTACTCGTGGTGTTAGCAGGAATTTTTCTTGGAAAAGAGACAGCCATCGCGGTAATTGTTGGTGCAGCATGCTCTTCNCTTGCTGGTTTTATTGGCATGTATGCGGCCACCAAAGCTAATGTTAGAACCGCAACGGCGGCTCAAAAAGATGGTGCATCTGCAGCGCTTTCAGTATCTTTTTACGGTGGCTCAATAATGGGCCTTTGCGTTGCATCACTCGGTCTTATCGGACTTGGGGGATTATATGTATTTTATGCAGCTGATGGTGCTCCCCATGTTCATGCTTTGGAAGGATTCGGCATGGGCGCATCAGTAGTTGCCCTGTTTTCTCGAGTTGGGGGTGGAATTTTCACTAAATCAGCTGATGTTGGCGCAGATCTAGTTGGTAAAGTGGAGGCTGGCATACCTGAGGATGATCCGCGAAACCCAGGTGTTATTGCAGACAATGTTGGGGATAATGTTGGTGACGTGGCGGGCATGGGATCTGATATTTTTGAGTCTTATTGTGGATCAATGATTGCATCAATCGCAATTGCATACACTATTCAATCACAAAGCTTAATGTTTCTTCCTCTTGGATTAGCCGCTACAGGTTTAATCGCATCAATAATAGGAATCGGTATTGTGAAAATTCAATCGGCAAAATCTCCTGCGAGTGCATTAAGATCTGGCACNTTACTTGCTCCTGTTTTTTTTATGTTGATGGCATNTTTTTTAGTCAGCGGTATGCCTGATGTGCCTATCGCCATACTATGGTGTGTTCTTACTGGAGCNGTTGGTGGTGTCGCGATAGGTCTAATAACTGAATACTACACTGGAGGATCACCTGTCAGAGAAATAGCGGCCTCAGGAGAAACTGGATCTGCCACAGTTATGATCTCAGGTTTATCAGTTGGTATGCAATCAGTCGTAATTCCGGTATCTATTCTTGCAGTCATTATATTAATATCCACTTCAATAGCCTCAAGCATTGGTATTACTGGCGTGTATGGAGTTGGGATTGCAGCCGTTGGAATGCTTTCCACAGTAGGTATAACAATGGCAATCGATGCTTATGGCCCTGTGGCAGATAATGCTGGTGGAATTGCAGAAATGTCAGGCATGGGCGAAGAGGTTAGAGAGATTACGGATTCACTCGATGAACTTGGCAATACTACTGCTGCTATTGGTAAAGGTTTTGCCATAGGTGCTGCCGCTCTTGCTGCTCTNGCAATTATTTCGGCCTACTCAGAACAAATCTACAGCAAATATGGAGATGCCTTCTCTTTGTCAATAACGAACCCAATGGTACTTGTGGGTATGTTTATTGGTATATGTATTCCATTTCTTATATCTTCAATAACAATGAAAGCTGTGGGAGATGCCGCCTTTGAAATGATTAATGAAATTAGACGCCAATTCAGAGAAATATCAGGATTAATGGAAGGAAAGGCTGATCCAGACTCTGAAAAATGTGTTGAAATTGCTACCACCGCAGCATTGAAGAAAATGATGCTCCCAGGAATTATAGCAGTAGCAATGCCTCCAATTATTGGATTTGGTCTTGGAGCTGTGGCTCTAGGAGGTATGTTGGCCGGAGGTTTGTTGGGCTGCGTGGCTCTTGCCTTATTCATGGCAAATGCTGGTGGCGCATGGGACAATGCAAAGAAATACGTAGAGAAAGGGAACTTTGGGGGTAAGGGATCCGATACTCATGCAGCGGCAGTCGTCGGAGATACCGTTGGGGATCCATTTAAAGATACGTCTGGTCCCTCAATGAATATTCTCATAAACGTGATGGCGATGGTGAGCCTGGTTATTTCTAGCTTACTACCAATATCAGGCATGTTGTTCTAATGGAATTTACTTCAGATAACGCAGGGGGTCCACTGGACTCCCATCTCGACGGATCTCGAAGTAAATAATTTGATTTTTATCCAATCGAGAAATAGCATCATTCTGAGAAACAGATTGGCCTACTTCTACAATAATTTCTTTATTGTTTGCATAGGCACTTAGCATGTTGTCGGAATGCTTTATAATTACTAAATTGCCATAACCTCTCAACCCTGATCCTGCATATACTACATTTCCAGGTGCTGCTGGTTTAATTTGAGATGACGAAATATTTTTGACTCGAATTCCTTTCTTGGATTTCTTTAAATCAAAGTCTTCGACAATTTTCCCATCTAAAGGCCATTTCCAAGTCCAGTTTGATGGGTAAGTACTTCTTTCTTTACTCAATATGTTCGTGTTTTTTGCTTTCTTCTCCTCAGCATTTGTAACAGTTTTAGAAAGATTAGATTGAGATTGCGCCAAAGTAATAGAGAGTCTATCCCCTGGCGAAATAAGGAAAGGATTTTCCAGTCCATTGAGATTAATGATGCTTTTAACTTCGACATCATACAATTTGGAAATGGAATAAAGTGTGTCTCCTGGTTGCACCACATGAATATTATCATCACAAATTCTGTAGTTTTTGATGCTGGAGATCAGCTTAATTTCTTGACCTGGGTTTATAAGAAAAGGAGGGCATAAAGAATTGGCGGCGGCTAATTCCTCCCACCTCAGATCATAGCGCCAAGCTATGGACACAAGAGTTTCTCCTCTTTCAACCTTGTGTGTATTAATTTGAATACTTGGTGGTGGATCTCTCGTGACTACAATAGCAGGATTTTCCGCACATCCAGTTAACATTATAAAGAGAAATGCTAGAGGGTATAATCTCAAACTCACATATTCCTCATATAGTTATTTAGTGACATTCGGATTACCTAGCAGTTGGACGATTGCTGTACCTAAAGAAAAAAGAAAGACACACAGTATAATTTGTGGATCATTACCAGTAATAATTTCATAAGTGCGAGGCGAAATATTTTCGTACCAGCTCACGTCTCCAGAATTTTGTTGAAGCCGCCATGGCCAAATCATGACTAGACTGCCTAAAAGAAACCCACAAATGCATGAAATAAATAATTTTTCCGCTCTTTTTATAATCCAGGTTAAAAGGCGACTAAATAGCATCAGCCCGATGAATCCGCCTGAGAAAAAAGCAATTAAAATCTGTAATTTTAGATTTGCAACAGCATCGATGAAAGTAGAGTAAAAACCCAATATTAGCAAAATAAAGGATCCAGAAATTCCGGGCAAAATCATTGCGCACAGTGCCATTGAGCCTGCAAGAAACATTTGAATCAATGTAGCATCAGTGTTAGGAGATGGAGCAATAGTCGAAAGAGAAATTGCAACAATGAAACCCAATAATAATAATATTAATTCTGATATATTTTTAATTGGATTACTTCTCAACAATACAATAACAGAACCAAAAATTAAGCCAAAAAATAAAGCCCACAACTTAATTGCATGATTCACAAGTAGGAATTTGATTAGGTTTGCAAAAAGAAACACACTCAATAAAATGCCCGCACAAAGAACTAAAATGAAAGGCCCATTAATATGCAACCACAATTTCTTAAACTCAACGTTAATCAATAACTTAAAGGCATGAGAATCTAAGGAGTTTANAGCGGATAATAGTTGAGGATATATGCCTGTTATAAATGCAATAGTGCCGCCAGAAACACCAGGAATAACGTCTGCTATTCCCATTAACATACCCTTCAAAAAAAGCACTAGCCTAGTAAGATGGGAAGAGGTCTTAGTATTCATTGGCTTACTTAGTAACTCCCGATAGCATTGGAACAAATCTTACTGGTTCAATAAATCTTTCTTCCGTCTCATTGGTATTCTTAACTCTCGAGAAAACCCTGAGCTCTTGACCTGATTGAGTTTTGAGTGGGAGTACGATAATTCCATTGGGCGAGAGTTGATTCAAAAGCTGTTGCGGTAATTCATCGGAGGCTGCTGTGGCAATAATCGCATCAAATGGGGCTTTTTCTTCCCAACCTAACTTGCCATCACTGAACTTAGTCTCAATATTCTTTAGCCCCAAATCCTGAAATCTCTTTCTTGCTTGAATTAGTAATGGCTCTATTCTCTCAACTGAGTAAACTTTTTTAACTAACTGAGATAGAACGGCGCATNGATAGCCAGATCCGGTTCCAATCTCCAAAACTTTATTGATTTTNTTGCCACTTAAAATCAACTCTGTCATTTTTGCAACTATGTATGGCTGTGACAAAGTTTGCTTATATCCAATTGGCAGTGACGTATCTTCATAAGCTCTGTGAGATAACGCCTCATCTAAGAAAATATGCCTAGGCATAGTTCGCATAACCTCAAGCACATTAATATTGACAATTCCCTGCTCACACAAACGATTTATGAGCCTCTCTCTTGTTCGCTGGGAGGTCATTCCAATTCCTTCGATGTCTGTCGACAAAAATATATCCTCTTTCAGCCTAATTTTATTTATCTAATAAAATTGAACAGAGACACGCGATACCCTCTTGTCTGCCAACAAATCCGATGCCCTCAGATGTAGTTGCTTTTATGCTCAGAATATCTTTNGAACAACTCAGAGTATCTGCAATATTTTCTTTCATTTCGTCGATATATTTACTGAGTTTGGGCTTCTCTAATATTATTGTCGCATCCATATTCATCAAAAAATAACCCTCAGAAGACATTAATTTATAGATGTTCTGTAGCAAATCCAAACTATTAGCATTTTTGTATTGAACATCATCATCTGGAAAATGTGCACCTATATCACCGGCATTGATTGCACCTAAGATCGCATCTATAAGTGAATGAACCAATACATCACCGTCAGAATGAGCTCGCAACGCCTTACTAAAAGGAATCTTTACGCCACCTAGTGTAAGGTATTCTCCATCCTCAAAACGATGTATATCAAAACCACTGCCTACACGCATGANCCCCCCTTTAAGGACAAAATCATTTCTGCCAATTTCAAATCCAACGATTCAGTAATTTTGATATTACCCGCGAAACCCTCAATTATTTTAACTTTTTCTCCATGATGTTCGATGGCTTGGGCTTCATCGGTTGGCATTAGTGCATTATCGAAAGCAAACTGCATTGCTTTTTTTAAAAGACCATACCTAAAGATTTGAGGTGTTTGAGCAATCCATAGATGCTCTCTATCAATTGTTGCTTTTATATCTTCGGAATTTTCGACATTTTTCACTGTATCTTTTAACTTAGTACCGAGAATACCACCTACATTACTGGTCTGAATTTCTTTTAATAATTTATTTATGTCTTCCCTTCTAAAACAAGGTCTGACAATGTCATGAACCAATATCCAATCATTATCTTTTGCCAAATCACACAGCTCTTGCAAGCCATTGAAGACCGAGTGCGCCCTTTGCAAACCGCCAGCTATATAATTTATTCTGGCGTTGTCATTTGTTTCGATGTTTTTCCAATAATCAGATTTCAAATCACAAACAACCACAATCTTTTTTATTTGAGAAAGTTCTAAAAGTTTGTTCAATGTAATTTCAGCTACTAGCTTCCCTCCCAACTGGTGAAATTGTTTTGGGAGCTTCGCATCAAATCTACTTCCTCTTCCAGCTGCTGGCACTATTGCCCATAAGTTTTCAGTCTTCACAGATTATCTTCTCGCTTTTTAGACTGACTGTCAGTGACCAAATAAAATGTTTCTCCCTCTTTGATCATTCCTAACTCCTTTCTCGCAACCTCCTCAATCCCTTTCCCATCATTTTTCAAATTCTGAATATCTTGAATCATTCTATTATTACGTTTTATTAGACTTTCATTTCGCACTTTTTGAGACTCAATCGTTTCTTTCAGTGTGAAGTATTCTCTTATACTTCCCTCGCCAAACCAAAGCTTGACCTGAATCAAAATCAATAAAAAAAATAGAGTGATAGAAAGCAATCTCATAATTCTTGCAAATCCTAAAATTACTGGAATTTTAAAATCTCAGAGGGGTTTGCTATACGGTGCAACATCACTGCCAAGCTGAGACTCAATTTCCAAAAGCCTATTGTATTTTGCNACTCTATCGGAGCGGCAAAGCGAACCAGTCTTTATTTGACCTGCTCGAGTTCCTACAGCTAAATCCGCTATTGTTGTATCTTCGGTCTCACCAGATCGATGTGAAATAATTATTTTGTAGTCAGCTTCCCTTGCAATTGCTATAGCATCAAGTGTTTCACTCAAAGTGCCCACTTGATTAAACTTAATTAATATAGCATTTGCTATACCGTCTTTAATTCCAGATTTTAATAAAACTGGATTAGTTACAAAAAGATCAT
>FUFK010063751.1_pt1 | contig 10886 bp, 11 predicted proteins | sample 1021851 | NCBI WGS metagenome assembly FUFK01 (sample SAMEA51879418, study PRJEB19060) | metagenome
AAAAAGTCTTCCCTGTTGCCTGTTCACCTGCGTACGCCGTGACTTTATTTCCTGGTAATCCTTTGTAGATTGAACCAGATATAATCGCATTAAGCGTATAGCTGCCTGTATCAATATATGATTGCGTTTCTTCCATATCACTGGCAGTCTGGGCAAACTCATTACCAGCAGCAGAAACAATATTACTAAAATCCATATTTTACTCCTATAAAACTATTATAACCTATCTTTTAGAAAAAGTCAAATAAACTTGAAGATTTTTTTATCTTCCAACCACGAGCATCAACAATATCTTTTACTGCTTCTGTGAAAGCTTTCTCCCACTGTCGTTCGTAATCAACAAACTGATGTAGTCCAAACTCTTTTGGTAGAACATTCTTCACAGCAAAAACAGTATCAAATATTGGATTAGGTTTACGTGCAGCTTGTACTACTTGGTCCACACGTCTTAATGGTCTAAGTGTTTCTGAATTTATTAATCTTGCCCATGTAGAAAATATTTCTACGTATGCTTCACCGAATGGAAATATAGCTCTAGTTGCATTACCTAATCTAGTTTTAGTTGTTACATCATATAAAAGTTTTTTAGTTTCTGTAAGTGCATGTGAAGATGCAACTTTATCTATTGTCTTTACATCATTTACACCACCAGTAACACCTTTATAAGATTGTAATTTTTTAAGTATTTTCTTTTCTCTGGCAGTACCAGTAGCTAGACCAGCATCCTCTGCAAGTTTGACTACTTTTTTAAGAGTTGCTGCGTTTAGATGTTGACCAAAGTCTCCTACTTTATTCCAGTAATGAAACTTAAATGCTGGCGCACGTGATAGTTTTTTTGTTGGTACCGTCATTAAAAAATTAAACATGTCATCTACAAAGTCATCAAGTATTCTTGTTTCTCTTGATATTGCATTTTTCAATTCACCACGTGCAGATTCTGGTAATGCATCTAAATGTTTTTTAACAAATTCCTTTTTCATGTTTTCTTGATTTTTTCTAAGTGTTGTAGTTATAGATGTATATTCATCTGGAGACAGTTCTCCTTTCCAGTATTTATCTAAGTTAACGTTTTCTAAACCTACTAACTCTTGTGCAGACATATTTTCATCTGCTAATGCTTTTAATAAATCTTCATTACCGTTTTCATCAATCCAGTTTCTAGCAAGTCTAGGTGAACCTTTAGCAGTAGAAGTAAGAACTTTACCACCTGTAGCTTGTGCAACTGCAGCATTTACATAATGTACAAACTCTTCTGCTTTAGCTTTACCTGGGTTACTAGAAAAACCTGCACCTTTAAATGCGTGACCTTCTGCACCAGTAACTTTTCTAATGTGTTTATTTAACGCATTACCTTGTGTTTGCGCTTCTTTTATTACTGCAGCAAGTAATTGTTTTCTTTTAGCAGCGCTAGGTTCTAATTGTATTTGTGCAAGTCTCCTAGACAATGGGTCAAACTTATGCTGCATAAAGTTTCTAAATACAGCTTCTNNCCATGCTCTTTTATTTTCTTGTCTTNTNACAGTTGTAAANTCACCAGTATTNCCATACCCTCTTCTTACTGCACTAGGNGTACCAGCACCNTTAAGTGTGACATCTATAAACTGTGCATTATCTTCAAANGTTCCTAACAAAGTATTTTTAGATTCTTTTTCTTTACCTATAATTCTTGCAATCATACCTGCTGGATGNTCAATAACATTTGTAACACCAGAGGTTAATAACCTTATTTGTTCTTCTGCAATAACACGAACTGTCCATGCTGGTCTAAGTAGCACTAATGGTTTAAATAACGAACCATAGTACCAGTCCATAAATCTTGTAACAGTCTCTGCTTTATCACCTGCAAATATTTTGCTGCCTATCTTGCCAAAGTTTTTATCTAGTGTTTTAGCAGCTCTTACTACTTGCCTGGCATTAGGTAGCAATATTTCATCTGCTAGCTGCACTGCAGTAATTGGGTCCAAAAGTTCTGCTACTCCATCTAATTTACCACCTTGTAATTGTCTAAGCACTTGTGTTACTGGTAAATTATCTCCAGTAGAATCTATTGCATAACTTTTAACTGCACCTTTTTGTTTTTGTGCAGTGCCAATAAATCTAGCTTGTACTTCTAAACCTTTATCTACTAATTCTGTTTGAAACTTAGTTAGCTTATCTNTNCCACCTAATGCTTTTATAACTTGTGGTCTAAATTGACGTTGNANAAAGTTACNTACTAACNNAGCTGTTTCTGTAGGTGCATCTGCAGCATTAAGTGCTTTNATTGCATCTGACATAAACTTNTCTCTTACTTTTACTTTTTTAGTTTCTTCTAATCCAGAAGTAGCTAATCTAATAAATCTATTTAACTTAACAAAAGCATCATCTTTGTTTTCTGTAACTAGTCTTGTACCGTATGTTCTCTCTAACATACCTGTCAATCTGTTACCTTTTCTTTTTACTGTAGGTAAATTGTTTTGCGTAGCTTCTATAAGTAAATTTTTCTTAACTAAATTTTCTGTTAAATCTGCATCTATTTCTTCAAATGACTTACCTTTATTTTTTGCTTTAAACTTATCTAACTCATCGTAAAATTTAAAATCATCTATGTTGTTTTTAGATGCAGCAATAATATCTGTTGTTGAGTTTTCCCATAAAAATTTTTTAAATGCTACTCCAGCTTTACCAGCCATAAACTCCTGGACAGTTGGACCAAACACAGTTTTTCTAGCACCTTGTAATAAACCAGTATTTTCAAAAACCTTAGCCATCCCACTTAGATTTTCTAACTCACTAAATGTAGATGCTCCTTTACGTATTTTACTTACACCTAATGTTGCTAAACCTATTGGGTCTGCAAATATCTGTGCAACTATATCTATAGCACCAGTCATGTAATTATATGCTTTTGTACCTGGTTCTATAAGGTCATCTACTGGTTTAAATAAATATCTACCAATAGTAACTGTAGGGTCTAAACCTGCAGCTTTAAATTTTTCTGCACGTTCACCAACAAATTGTATTTGATTTGCTTTTTTCTTTTGTTCTTCGTATATCTGTACACCTAAAATATTATCTCTAACCCATTCTCTTGCTTCTAGTGGGTCAACACCAGATGCTAATAAGTTTTTATATTCAGATGTTTGTGTTGGGTCAGTGCTGCCTAAAAACCATCCTTGACCTAAATCTATATCTTTACCTGCAGCTTTAGCTGTGTCTATCTCACCAAGTAACGTAGCTTTACTTTTTTGACTTGCTTCTTCGTGAGACATACCTTGTTGTCTGCCTTCTAAATATCTTACACCTCTTGGCGCTGCCATCTCCCATAAATTTTGAAATCCTATAAACGCACCACGTACTGACCTACGTATAGCACTTTTTAATTTACCTTCACCATCATCTTCTTTTTGTATAGATTCTTTCATAACTATTTGCTGCAGTCTTGGGTCATCTGCTGCAATACCTAGTTTGACTGCACCAACTAAAGAACCTTTACTTATTGTTGGATAACGTTTTATTATTGCAGATGCTCTTTGTGCTTGCTCCTGGTCAACAGAAGAAGGTGCTACAGCTTGACTTATAGCTCTTTTAGTTTGTGAATCATCTTGGAAGGATGCCGCATCAAATACACTGTACGACATGTTATCTTAATAATCTAGCTAAAAGCGGGTCACCAGTTAAATCATAAAATTGTTGTATTAAAGATTCTGTAGTATCTATTGGTTCTTGCGCACCTACTCCAGGACCAAAAGGTAAACCATCTTCTACTGGTCTCATAGGTTGGTCTGTACTTCTAAAAACACTTTGTTGTGGTTGTGGTGCTGCAACTGGCATAGGTGTTTCTTCTGGTAAATTTAAATTNTGTACTTCACTATTNAAATTTTTTAGTGGTTCTTTTTCACCATATGTCATTCTTGTTTGGTCTATGTAATTATTAGATGCTGGTTTTACAGCATTATTTCTTTTAGTAATTCTGGTTGCCATCTATATCATCCTCATCTAAATGTATTATTTCTGTTACAAAAAATCTTGATATTATTCTAGGAAACTTATTGAACTGTTGTTTCTTTATAAAATCTTCCATGATAATGTCATCACCTTCTTCGTCTAATTCCCATAAACTGTTGTCAACTATATCTTCAAATATCTCGTGCATTATCCTATTCCTAATACTGATTGTATAGAAGGTGCGGGTCCAGGTGGTGTCGGACCCATACCTTCAATCATCGCTGCTTCTTGTTCGGGTATTTCGGGCTTTTCAGCTGTAAAAAATTTATCTAGTATTGACTGTTTAGCAGATGGGTTAGCTCTGATTTGTACCACAGCCATAACAGCTTTTTGGTCACCAGCAGATGCTTGTTGTAATAAAGTATCTTCTAATATTTTATCCATCTTTTCTTTTGTAATTCTTTCGTTTACTCTACTTAAATCATCTAAACCGTCTAAGTTTTCTTGTAATGTTTGTGTGTCAATAACACCAGAACTAAGAAGCTGCAGCCCTGTTACAATCTTCTGTGGTTCATCGTAACCAGCCATAGCTCCATAAACTCTTCTAGTCTTATAAGAACTTTGTATGTCTCTCTTTGGTTCGTATGTTTCACTAAAAAATTTATTATCTCTATATCCAGATAGTTCTTTTGTTTGACCACCGTACATGTTCTCATCCCATTCAAGTCTCTTAGAGTCTATCTGTTCTATAGCATCTGCCATTACTGTATGATATTCTCTAATCATAAGTGACATAGATGCACCTAGTTCTTCTAATCCTCTACCAGTAGCAAAGCTAAGTGGTGACTGTGAATCGTCTGTTGCAGGATAAGAAGCACCTACACGTAGTTGTCTCTCTATTCTGTCTATCTGTTGGAATATTTGATAAGGTATGTTAGATGCTGGTTTAGAAACTGTGCTACCTGGAGAAAAATAATTAACTGCAAATCTACCTTTTTTGTATTGTCCAGATTCTAATTCACCAGTTATGTTTGTTTCTGTAAAGACTGCATCTTCCATCGCAATAATTGACATAACATTAATTTTTGCCATAGAAGCCATAAGTCCTATAATTTGGTCATACTGTCCTTGCATCTGGTCAAAGCTAAATTTCTTAGCTACAACAAATGATGGTCCAGATTTAATTGGATTTGCAATAAAATCTAATATAGTTCCAGAAGTTAAATGATAAACATAAGTACCTTCTTCATTATAAAATTCAGATATTAAGTCACCTTCGTTATTTGAGTTAGCCCAGGAACCGTTATATGCGTCTTGGTATGCAGAAGCATATCCGCTTGCTACATTAATTACATTTTTTTCTTTTTTAATTTTTTCTGCATATTGTGGATATGTTTTAGCTAATGCAGCTTTAGGTACTCTTCGTACAACAGACATTTCATTAGGTGTTTGGTCTGCACCAAAATACCCTGGAAAACAATTATACGGGTCTCTAAGTTCTGCAATAGGATAAGGTGTGCCGTTAGCATCCTTCTTTTCTTTTATAATCCATGCAGCAAAACCATAACCTGGTAACCATCTACCAACTTGTGGCATCTGTAAATCTAATCTTTGTACGTCATCATATGCAGTAATAATTCTTGCAATTTTATCTGCACGTTGTCTTGCACGTTCTGAATCTTTATTGTTAGGTACATCTACTTTTAGATTAGGAATACGTCCTATCTTTTGTGCAAGGTGTTCTAATCCAGACATCATAAGGTTTGGCATAGGTACTTGCCAGTCCTGGAATCCTTTTACCTGGTCTCCTAATAAAGCTAAGATACCACTAGCACCACCGTTCATAATAGAACGAATACGACCACGCATCGCATGATTTTCTTGATTATCGTAATGTAACTGCGTTATCTTATCTTGTAATTCTGCTGTATTCATATTCCTACCATGGTGCAGTGTTCATGCTACTTACATCATAATTGCCATAACTTGGTTGGTAATCATATCCCATCTCTGCGATAAACTCCTTTTGTAATCTCCTTACAATCTTTATAGGAAACCAACTAGCCATAACTATATCTGACTTGTAACCNCTGCTACTTGCCTTGTTAGCAGCATTTGAAAAATACAAAAGCTGCCTACGATATATATTACTCTTATTTTGTGAATCTGCACTACCATAAGGAAGATTTACTAATCCTTTGTCAAACAACTCACTCATGGACCCAACACCAAAGTACGGGTCAAATTTATTTTTTTGTGTTTGATGTCCTTCTAAGTGTATGCCTTTTGTTGATGTCCATTCTTTTAATTCTCTATCTTGTCTAATAGCACGTTGAAAACCATTNTCTTCTATTATCCANTGNGAACATTGATACTTTGCATACCATTCTTTTATAGTTTTAAATGCTTGTGGTATGCCACCACCTTTTGTNTTTTCTATATCTACCATGTACAACTTGCCAGATTCTACATGATATGCCCATAAGAATGCTGCCTGGTAACCAGTTGCAGCTGGGTCAAGTCCAGCAATAAGTCTTGTNCCTGCTGGTACATGACCNATNTTCCTGGAATCATCTCTTGCAGCATCTAAGGAATCTACCTTAAACATTTGCAGCCCTTCTGAAAATGGTCTATTNAGATANACCATCTCAAATATTGCAAGACCACCAGTTGTTTGTGCGTTNCTNCTTTGTGCCATGAGCCACTTGTAACTTCTTTTNCTNGACCANAACATNTGTTTTTTNTGGTCTTTAGGTTCTCCAGAATCTATAGGAATATCTAAACTATGTGCAGATTCTATTATNTTATGCCACTCATCATTGTCTATTAAAGAATTATATAAATCNTCTGGNTGCTGCCTAGAACCAATAACAACTATTGCTGTATGTTCCTCTTTACGTGATGACAATGTTGTNGTCCACCATCTCTTTGTTTGTTCACGTGAACTAGGTTGTATTGTTGTNCCGTGGTCCTCAATGTCATCAGCAATAATCAAGTCACAGTCACGTGATAGAATCTTNCCACCTTTACCTACTGCAACCATAGTAGGTGATTTAATACCAGTTACTGTTCTAGTTTTAACTGTAAACTGACCAGAACTCCAAGTCTTACCAGTTCTACTCTTAGGTTTAAATGTTTCTCCTGGACCACAAAAATCTTCTATTAATTTTTCGTTGTTCTCTAAATGGTCTAACACAGCACCTACTGCATTCTTTGCAATATCTTCATTACCACCTACCCACATAATTCTGATGTTAGGATTTTTACATACTTGCCATACTGCAAAATGTGTAAGTAAATCTGTTTTACCATGTCTAGGTGGTGACAGTATCATAAGCTGCGTACCGTTCTTTATAGATTTTAAAATGTTTTTAATCCAGTTTTTATGAAACTTAGCAGTCTCATACGGTTTACCCATCTCTGTTAAGAAGTATCTATCTCTAAATTTTTCAAACGATGTTAATGCTTCTTTAGCTTCTTCTGGTATATCCCAACCTTCTCTTGCTTCAGCTACAGCTTTATCTTCTTTGTATGCAAGTAACATTCTTGCTACAACACTTTGGTCAACTCCTATATCTTCTGCTACAAACTTTTGTGTAAATAAACCTTCTACTAATTCTGCTGCATAGTTCTCAACAAAATATAAATAATGTTCACCACGACTAGCACGTGCATTAGATTCTGTTGCTAGTTTCTTTTCTTCTTTTTTAGCAGCAGTTCTCTGTCTAGCATTAGCAGCTTTAGTGCATTGTATCTTACAATACTTTTGTCTCCCATGTGCTTGTTTAAACTTATCTCCACAGTGCGGGCATGCAACTGTTTTAAGATTTGCCATTACTTACTTCTTTTTTTTCTTCTTTTTAGGAAATCCAGCTTTCATGTTTGCATATGCTTTAGGACTAATTGTAGAATTTTTCTTTGACCTACTTGTCCCAGCTTTTTTTCTTTTATTTATATTATGATATAAACCTTTTTTAGCTGCCATTCTTACTCCTTACCATGCTCTGCAAGACCAATATCTTGCTGTTGTTTTATCCTTAGCTGTACTACATTTGTGTCTAGCACGAAACGAAGCTCTAGCTTTTGGATTGCTTTTTCTTATAGCCATATTAGGGTCACCGAACATAATCTTTTTTACTTTGCCATTAGACATAACAAAGACTTTAGATTTTTTGCGACCATACCCTGGTTCACCTTTTCGTATTGCAGAAGGTGAATTTAACTTCACCTTCATTCCCCTATATTCAGCCATTATCTTTTCTTTTTTTTACCTTTATTTTTTTTCATACCTTTTTTATATGAATATCCTTTACCTGGCATCTGTCCTCCTATAATTTAATTATGGCAGAATACATATCGGGTAACAAGTACCCGAACTTCAAAAAGAATACGCAGTATCAGAAAAACCGAACCTGCGTGCATTCTGCTTGTACTACCATCTTATCTCAATATAACAAATATAAATATTGTCATAAACATAAACCAAGAAGTTATCCAAGAATCAAAGGTAGAAATATAGACCCGACAAAACAAAAACCTACTTCGGGTAAGAAGTAGGTTCTCGTTCACGTACAGTATGTCCAATACTGTTTGGTATGAAAGAATAAAAAAATAACTTATTCAATCCCCACATATCTCTATATGATGAAAAGCATTTTTCTTTTCTTTTAGTTATAGATATTTATTTATAACTAACTCCTGGGACCATCCCAAGATAAATTTATTATATAGATACTTGCGAGCAAAGCGAGCTTAAAAAAAAATTTTTTTCTCTAAATTGTTTTAGACTTTCCTTTATGATAAAGTTAGCAAACTACAAACAACCAGGAGCAAGTAGCAAGATACAGGTAAAGCGGACATCGGGAGTACGAAAGTCTCACCTTACAGCCAGTAAGACCAACTAGACAGACAAGTGAGATACCCAAGGTCAAGCGAAACATCCTAGTTCAAATTTAAATATATAAAAAAAATAGCCCGCTATATCCTAAAAGACCCCTAATAAAATAAATATTATATATGAAATGTAAAGAGTGTAAAAACACTATAAAGCAAGTTGAAAAGACTAACGGTTATTACTGTGATAGTTCACCTAATGTATGTACTTTATCTACAAAGATAATATATAAACACAAGATATAGTAGTTTTTATATAACACACTATATATAGTAATAAATTGGCATTAACTAANTGTAGTGTTACGAATACGAATACACCCCAGCCAAATTTACATTCCCATTCATTGTCCTATAATACCTATTATGTTGCGTTACTAGCATAATAAAATCAAGCATTTACAGCATATATNCAGCAATTACAGCTTATATGAAGGTATGNTANAAAATACCNNANNTTTTTTTTAAAATGANNATGGCATGGGTTAGATTGATAAGGATTGATAGATATACCATAGAAAAATAATTCTAAATATTGTGTAACCTTTTGTAACTAATTTAACTCTAATTAACATGAACACAAAAACACAGAACACAATTACATTTCTTATCGGTGCTAGCGGTAGCGGTAAGTCAAGATATGCCAAAGAATTAGCTGGTCAGCAAGATGCATTTATTATTGATGCGGATGCTATCAAGCTAGCTTTAAATAATCAGATGCCAGTAGATTCTGATACCAATGCGCAGCTGCATCCCGCAGCTTCAGAGTTATCACAATCTTTGTTATTCAATTATTTTTATAATCAAGATTCATTCTTAGATAGTTATAATTGTAAAACAGTTATCTTTGATAACCGCGGCAAGAACTGGTCAAAGGTATTAACTAGGATTACAGCTGCAAAATCAGCTGGCTTGCAAGTGCGCTTTGTATATGTCAAGAATGATTTAGCAAGCTGCTTATATAATGTTCATAGACGTAACCAAACAAGCAAGCGCAAGATGTTCTTATCAGTATGCGCAAGAGACTTTGGGGGTACAGAATACACTGCAGAAAAACTAAAAGAACTAGCAGCCACTGGTTACATTGACTATCAAGAAGTACCAGGATTCAATTCAGTCAAATCAAAATTCTTACAAAAACTATGTAACTTAATCGTAAAGGTAATGGTCTAATAAATATGAAGGAAGGAAAAAACATGAAGGCAATCTATAGAGTTGTTTACTGGAAAGAAAACGGAGACATAAGAGTCTCTGCTCCAACACACTTTGAAGATGCGTATGTCACAGCAGAAATATTTGAAGGTGTGATTTACAGAATGGATAAAACTCAACCAACAAAAGGTAAAAGATAATGGGTGCTGGTAACTGCTATCCAGCTGCATGGAATGCAATCAATGACCCATCAAAAGGTGATGACTGGGTTGTGGTCCATGCATTAAGAGATATATTCAAGGGTGCTGCACACTACGGTGGTCATGCGTTCTTGTTAAACAAAAAAACAAATACAGTTTACGATGACTCAATCAGCGCAAAGTATATTGACGGTAATGTTGACGGTGTTGTTGACGGGATGCCATTCCAGGAGTATGTCAAGAAAACTTATGTACTAACAGAAGGTGATTACGTTTACAAAGAATATACTATGAAGGAACTCAACGAGATAACATTCAAGCATGAGTATCACAGTCCATTCCATCTTGCAAAAGAGATGTGGTCTTTAGAACCAAAAGAATTTGCTGCAAGATTCCCAGGGTATGACAGCCATGCAGATTACATGCAGAACTATTTCATTCCTACGTTTGAACCGCACTGGGATAAATTAAAAAAGATGGCAGAAGATGTAACCAATACAGAAGATGTTGAGTCTAAGTAACGTGATAGAAAAGGAAGGTAAGTGATGGAACAAGTAATAAAGAAACTAGAAAAACAAATAAATGAATTACTAGAAAAAGGTGACATAGAAGGTGCAAGTAATCAGTTAGATAAGTTAGTTGCAATATCAGAACCAGTATTGCCAGAGATTGTAAAGGGTGGTGAATAATGTTACCAATAAAAGATTACACAGT
>FUFK010058571.1_pt1 | contig 10885 bp, 11 predicted proteins | sample 1021851 | NCBI WGS metagenome assembly FUFK01 (sample SAMEA51879418, study PRJEB19060) | metagenome
ATATACCAGTAATTTTACAAACTTCTGGTCCTGTGTAACCCTGTTGCATAGTTTTAATCTACTAGATTAAAACAGTTAATCAAGGATTTAGACAAAATCATCAGGTGAAATATCTTCAATAAATTCAATGAATTCTTTAATTTCTTGATTATTATCATCAATTAATATTATTGAATTTTGATCAAATAAGTCGTGATTAACAGTAATCTTCGAATTTGATCTAATAGCTAAAGCTATAGCGTCGCTAGGTCTTGCAGAAAGGGTGACGTTTCCTTCAATAGTACTTAATGTAATCTCTGCAAAGTATGTTTTATCTTTAATATCTGTAATGCACACTTCTGATATAGAGGCATTCAGTGATTCAATAATATCAATAAGCAAGTCATGAGTTTGAGGCCTTGGNTGGACGTANCCTTCTTGTGCATATGCTATNGAAACNGCCTCAATGGTNCCTATCCATATTGGGAGAAANCTAGATGTTTCAGGTTCATGTAANAGCATNATAGGTGTTTCNGAATCTTCTTCTAGCCTTATGCCTGACACTTCAACTATTACATTATTGTTCATAAAAAAAGATTAATATTGATTATATTTTTTTCTAACTAGAAGAGAGTAATTTAGATATTATATTTGACATAAAAAAATTGTATTGAAGACTATTTTTTGTTTTAAATAAATTAATATTTATAGTTTCATCATCAAAATAATTTTCGAAATAAACTTCAGTACTGTCAATACTTTTAAGATATACATCTTTNGAAATATTTNTATTTCCAAATTTNANNATTTCATAATTANATGNATGAAATGTAGNATCAANAGNATTNATAATCTTGTATACATATTCAGATTTACTTAACAACANATGATCTTGGAAATTTGNNAATGTTTCTTNATAAAGAAATAATGTATCNTCAAAGTGATTTTCTTTATTNATATCAACNAATGATTTATTAACNATTGTTAANATATTTCTATTATTTTCNTGGCTGTAGCCAATAAATGTTAANCCNGCTTTAGNAGTCCANCCTGTTTTTAAGCCTTTAAAACCATTTTNTAATATTANATTTGTATTTTCATATTTTTTAATTTCTCCNTTTNGCTCATAANAAAANTTAGATTTATTTGTAATATCAATAAGTTTTGTGTTTCTTAANATATACTCTGACAGAAGAAGTAAATCGTTAATTGTTGTGTAGTGATTTTCTTGATCAAGTCCATCTGGATTTTGAAAGTTAGTATTCCTCATATTTAACTTTTTTGCTCTCGTATTCATTAATTTGACAAATTCATCGACAGAATTTGATATATGCATTGCTGTTGCATATGCAGAATCATTCGCAGAATACACCAATAAAAATTCAAGTAATTGTTCAACAGATACCTCTATTCCTTCTGTTAAATAAGCCACTTTTCCTTCAAAATTGTATGAATCAGGGTATGATATGGTTACTAAATCATTCAATTCATTATTTTCATATAGTATTAATGCTGTCATTAATTTAGTGATAGATGCAGGCGATATAGGTTCGTATATATTTTTTTTATATAATATAGTTTCTTTGTCTAAGTCGTATGATAAATANAANTCGGTNGTTAATACTTCTTCATNTAGTTCATAAGCATATGAATTTGTGGTTATAANTATTAAAACNGTGAAAATTAAGAAATATCTTTTAATAAATAACCCCTAATGAGACTTGTGTAATTTTCAATTATTAAAGCATGATCTTCTTCTTTATCATCTGGTAGTAAACTTTTTATAAATTCAATAAAATCAGTCGAGCGTTCATTAATAGATTTCAATACAGAAAAATTTTTTGGTTCCANCCCTAAAGAATAAAAGTATGACCATGCTTTCATTCTATTTAAATCTTCATTATTATAAATTTCTTTATCTACTTCGAATCCAAAAGATATTAAATCTTCTAGCTGATTGGTAGATAATCCCGATTGCTTAAGCATATCCCTAATTGAATAGTCATCAATTTTTATATTTTTTGTTTTACTACTTTTTAACAATGATGGGTTATTTTTAATTGCTTTTAAGCTATAGAATTCATTCTCTTGTAAATCAATAATTTTTGAAATTTTTTCGATATCTTTCTTTGTGAATTTTCTTGTACCCCCNGATGATCTTTTAATNTTTATTAAACCCTCTTTTTCTAAAAATCTAATTCTTGATATTGATGCAGATGGATATTTTATTTGTAAAGCTTTTACAGCTTCACCAATATTCACTTGGTTACCTCTGTCAAAAGTAATAAATATTTACCTATTTGTATTTTATCGCCAGATTTAAGTGTGCAATTATTTGTAATTTCATTATTTATATAAATTCCATTTGTTGAATTGTTATCTAGAATATTTATATTCTCTTTACTCACTGAAAGTAAAGCATGATTTCTTGATACAGTAATATCGTCTAATATAATATTATTTTCCGATGATCTACCAATATTGTAGTCTTTATTTATTAATTTCCATGAAGATGACATTAATTCGTTGTTTAATAGTGAAAGTATATAAAGAGGCTCTTCAGGTGAGCTGTTTGAAGAATCCAAAGGTATTGTTTCGTTATCCACTCTTATATATTAAGTTGTACAAATATTCAAATGCAACATAAAAGTAAAATATTATGACGACCATAGAAAATTGATCTAAATATGGTATTGATATTGTTGAATTTAATATATATAAACAAATAAGAATAAATAAGAACACCGTTGCAAACTTTCCTTTTTGAGATACATTAATACTCGCACCAGTTAACAATACATATATTGAGCCTATTAAAACTAATACTTCTCTTATCAATACAGCATAAAGAAAGTATTGGGGAATAATTGATGATAACCAAAATAGTAATATTATAAAAACTACTCTATCTGTTAAAGGATCTAGGATAATTCCTAATTTAGATACTAAGTTAAATTTTCGAGCAACAATCCCATCTAAAGAATCTGATAACCCTATTAACGCAATAATAAATATTAAATTATATGAATTGAAATCTTCTGGTATGAAATAAATAAAGAGATAAGTTGCAGAAAAGAAACGTATCAGAGTAATGAGGTTAGGTAAAAGGAATATGTCCTTAAAATTCAAAGAATTCCTTTAACGTCGTGGGTAGCTATAAAATGTTCATTTCCTATGTCAACCATACCAATTTTTTCAGTGTCCGTAGCTATTATGTTGTCAAGTTCTGTATAGTCAATATCGTATACNACTCTTTCNTATGTTGGATCAGGAACTGGTATTGANGATATTAATCTTTTTGTATATGGATGAATCGGGTTTTTAAGAAGTTCCTCTGTTTCTGCTATCTCAACTATTTTTCCATTAAACATAACAGCAATTCTATTACACATGTACCTTGCTACTGCTAGGTCATGTGTAATGTATAAATAAGAGACTTCTAAATCTTTTGCAAGATTTAACATTAGATCCATTATTGATATTCTTATTGAAACATCAAGCATTGATGTAGGTTCATCGCAAACAACAAATTTTGGTTTCATAATAAGTGTTCTGGCTATAGAAACTCTCTGTCGTTGTCCACCTGATAATTCGTGAGGGTATCTTGGTAAATAATTCTCAGGAGGAGTTAACCCAACGGTTTTCAGTATTTCAACTACCGCATCTTCTCTTTCACTTAAACTACCAATATTATGTATATTCAAGGGTTCAAGTATTATATCTTTTATATTCCATCTAGGGTTTAATGACTCATAAGGGTCTTGAAATATCATTTGTATATTTCTTCTAAATGACTTTAATTCTTCTTCATTAAGATTGTCTATACTTTCCATATTTTTGGTATCAGAGTTATAAAATTTAACCTCCCCAGAGGTTTTCTCATCTAAAAGGCAAAGTGCACGCGCCGTTGTTGTTTTGCCACAACCGCTCTGACCAACTAAGCCTAAACTTTCCCCAAACGGTATCTCAAAAGATATACCATCAACAGCTTTGATTATTGATTTTTTTCGAGAAAATAGACCAGCAGAGGTTTCAAAATATTTTTGTAAATTTTTTACTTCGATTAAATTATTCTTCATTTATTTAAACTTTCCGCGTTACACACATCTACAAAGTGTTCAGGGCTTACTTCCATTAATTCAGACTTTAAAGAGGGATTACATGATATATTCTTATTTGGACATCTAGGAGCAAAAGAACAACCATCTATCTTGTCAATAAGACTTGGGGGTTCTCCGTCTAAAGAGTTTAATTTTACTTTATCTCCAACTACTGATGGCGTTGACTCCAAAAGAGCTCTTGTATAAGAATGTTTAGGATTAGCAAATATATCTTTAGTTGGACCACTTTCAACTATCCTTCCAGCATACATAACAGCCATTCTCTCAGTCATTTCAGCTATAACTGCAATATCATGTGAAATATAAATCAAGCTTAAACCAAGTAAATCCTGAACTTTTTTAATTTCATTTAAAATTTGATCTTGAATAACTACATCCAATGCTGTTGTAGGTTCATCTGCTATNACTAATTTGGGATTGCAAGAAAGTGCAAGAGCTATNACNGCTCTTTGTTTCATNCCTCCAGATANTTCATGAGGAAATCGATCAATAATTGATTCATCTAATCCAACCATTTCAAATAATTCTTTTATTTTTTCAATATTCTGCAATTTTGTATTATTGGGATAATGTTCACGTATAGCTTCCCTAATTTGTTCACCTATTTTAATTACTGGATTCCAAGCATTCATTGCACCTTGAAAAACTATACTTATACCATCCCACCTCACTGATCTAAGTTCATTTTCAGACAAACCAATTAATTCTTGACCATCAAGCTTGATACTTCCACTTGAGATTTTTGCATTATCTGCTTGTAATTGCACTAAAGACATTGCAACAGAAGTTTTGCCACATCCTGACTCACCTACTAATCCAAAAGATTCTCCTTTTTTAACATGAAAAGTAATATCTTTTACCGCAGCAACATCGCCACTTATTGTTTGATAATGCATATTAAGATTGTTTACTTCTAAAATATTTTCCTGCATTTTATCTTTCCCTAAGTCTTGGATTGAATACTTCGTCTAAACCTCTACCTACTAAATAAAAACCGCCAGCTAGAAAAGTAACAGAGAGTCCAGCTGGTAAAATCAACCACCAATATTTAAGACCTGAAAATATATATCCATCAGTTTGTGATAAATATATCATTAGACCCCAACTCATATCTATATTTAATAAACCTAAAAATGACAATACAGATTCAGATGCAATTGCACCTGTAACACTAAAGACCATAAAAAGTAAAGCAAGAGGTGCAACATTGGGTAATATATGTGAGAATAAAATTCTCATTCTACTTCCACCAGTTATTCTTGCAGAATCAACAAAAGGTTTTACTTTAACCTGCAATGCGGCTGATTTAATAGTTATTACCGAGCCACCAAGACCACCAAGTATTCCGAGTACTACAGCTAAATGCCATACTTTCAACTCAACAAAAGCTGAAATAATAAATAACAAAGGAAGAAAAGGTAACATTAGAACAAGGTCAGATTGTCTCATTAAATATGCATCAACCCGTCCACCAAAGAAAGCAGCAATAGAGCCTAGTACTGTAGAAAGTGCTACACCAACAGTAGCACTAAGTAAACCCAATAGAAAAGCTACTTGAGAGCCTTCCATCAATTGTGAAAAAATATCCCTACCTAATGAATCTGTCCCTAGGATATGTTTACTTGATGGAGGTGCAGGTTGTAAACTTGTCTCATAATAATCACCAACCGAAACTGAAGGATCGAATACAAGAACTTTGTTTACTTCTCCCCTAGCTGGACAATCATTTGGCTCAGCATATTTTTCAGTTGGGTATTGTTGAGGACACTCTACAACTAATAAATTTACTCTTTCTGGTTCATATCCGACTACCGGATCATAAACTGCTTCATTCCATACACCAGTTAAAAATAGAATAGGTTGTAGTATTGCTAAGAATGCAAAAAACAAAACTATACCAAGACCAACAATTCCTAATCTACTTTGTTTGAAAAGAGACCAATTTTTATTAATTGCTGCTCGACGTATTTTTTTTCTTGCTTCTTTTTCACTATTTGACATATTTTATCCTTGAGATTTTATTCTTATTCTTGGATCGAGGTAAGCATATGAAATATCTGCTAAAAAGTGTGCTACTAGAGCAAAAATTCCTAAAAAGGAAAATGTAGCCATTGCAACAGGAATGTCTTCCCTTAGTACTGCTTGAAGTATTAATTGACCCATTCCCGGCCAAGAGAATATCTGCTCAGTAAGGACTGAACCATCAATAATTGTGACAATTGTAAATATAAACGAAGTTACTACAGGTAATAATGCTGTTCTTGCTGCGTGTCGATCTCTAATTCTTTTTTGACTAAGTCCTTTAGCTCTAGCAGTTAAAATATAATCTTCTTTTAGCACTTCCATCATTGTTGTTCTTGTTAACAAGGCAGTTCCAGCAAAAGCTANCAATGTNACTGTAAAAACAGGAAGAATCATATGGTAGGCAATATCTGCAGCATAAGGNCTTCTNACTAAAGCTTCACCTGTACCCCAATAAAAATAACTNCCTATCANAATTAATACAAAAGANNAGAANCTAATATTCCTTCTTATTGAAATAGANTCTATATTTCTTGTNANAACATANGCTATAAATTGAATTATTGTAACTATTACAGTAAACCATATCATGTTTACAAANATGACATCAGAATCAAATGGGGCNTCNTACCATTTTTCTGGGTATAAAAATTTCCCNATAGGTAACCANCCAAGTTTTAATCCAAAGAAGTAAAGCATTANCAATGCAAACCANGGATAGAAAACAGTATATGAAAATACAGAAGTTATAGTAATCCAAGTTTCNGATTTNGANCCCCTTCTCCAAGCAAGGATTTTTCCAACTAAAAATCCTGTATAAAAGGCAAAAATATTAACTATAGAAAACAGCATCAATGTTCTAGGTAATCTTTCAGCAATTAGTTCTACGGGTGATTTTGGAAAATATATATAGGAATATCCAAAGTCTCCCTTAAAAAAATTAACAATATAAAGTTGCAATCTTTCTAATAATGGTTTGTCTAAACCATACAAAGCAAGAGTTTTTTCATAAGCATCTGGAGGAAGATTAGGGTTCAATAGAAGACTTTGAAAAGCATTTCCTGGCATTGCATTNAATAATAAATATGATGAGGTGAGAAATATAAAAAATACAAAAAACATCTGAAGAGCTCTATTGAATAGATATTTTGCCATTTTTTAAATTATAATCCTTTAAAACTAAATATCAAAGGTGGGTGACTAGCACCCACCTTTGAATAATTTTTTTTACTTACTTGTTAACTTTAACGTTAGAAGGATAACCAGAACCAGTCTGAGTTAATCCATCAAGTACAGTTGTAAATGGATATTCTACATCTGTTCCTCTATATACCTCAAGAATTGGTGTTGTAACCAATACTATGTAAGGCATATCTTCAAACAACATAGCTTCCATTTCTTTCGATATAGCTTGAGCTTCAGCAACTGTTTTTGCAGCTGCGAATTCATCAGCTTTAGCATCGAAAGCTGGATTGTTATATCCAGGTGTGTTGAATCCACCTTCGCAAACATCATTCTTAGATGCGAAGAATGCTTCTGGGTGATCTGGGAATGAACCTAGACCCCAACCTAACATATAAAAATACCAATCTTTACAATTTTCTGGTGTAAAGACTTTATCAACAATAACGCTGAAACCAGTTGGTCTNGCAACTACATCNAATCCGAGTTGTTGCATCCAATCAGCTATAAATAGCGAGAATGTTGATCTAATTGGATCATATCCAGGACCTGGTGCATATAGCAACATAGTCTCTGATGGAAGAGCTGTTCCACCAGGACCTTTTAATCCTGTAGGAGCAATCGCTCTATCTGCACCACCTGGGTGACTTCCCCAGTCGGATGCTGTCCAACCACCAGCTTGTAAAATTTCAACTGATTTATTGAATCTATCTTCAGCGGATAAACCATCACAATCTGCGAGAACACCTGTTACTGGTGCTACCCATGCAGATAATGCTTCTGGCATTTGTCCATCCATATTGATTGCAATTCCTTGAAGAACATTATTAATAATGAACTCTTTATCAACAATACAACCAACTGCTTGTCTAAATGCTTTATCGCTACCTGGGAATATTCTCAAGTTGAATGCCATATAACGCATACCATTTGAGAAGTTAGATACTTGTGTAACTCCAGGTTCTCTTGATAATTGTTCCCACTGATTTCTCTTAACACCTAATGGGTTAAGTACGAAATCTACTTCACCATTTTGGAATGCAAGATAAGCTGCATCTTGATCTCCATAAAGTGTAAATTCTACTGTTCCTACAAACGGTCCGTTTGTGTATGTAAATGAGTCACCGGAAGTATCTCCGAATGATGCATTTACTGCAGGTGCAACTCCATTATCCCAAGCGATTGATGTACCGCCGTTATAAATAGTTGTTTCACCACCGAACCACATTGTGTTTGGATCATAAGACCATGTATAGAAAGCACCTTGTTCAAGTTTCTCATAAACAAATGCGCTTGCTACTGGTGCTTCATCAGCTGGAGCTGCTAATAGAGTTTCTCTATCAGTTGCATATTGTCCCCAATAACTTTCTGGAAGAACAGGTGCTTGAGCAACAGAATATTGCCAACCTGATAAACCAGCATCATAGTTTTGAGTTATTGCAACTGTATANTCATCTACAGCAACAACACTTGTAACACCTTGTTGTTCATCGTTACCTAATTTCCATAAGGAAAGAAAGTTTCCGCCTAAACCAAGGTCTTTAACAGTGTTGTATGTCCATACCCAGTCATTAGCTGTGATTGGAGTACCGTCACTCCACTCATAACCTTCCGCAATTGGAACAGTCCATGTCCATGTACCATCACCATTGTCTACGGATGTTTCTACTAACTCAGCTGCCATATTTGCTATGAGAACATAGTTTGGCATTGAGACAGTAAACAAGCTAGTTGCCTGACCGGACATTACATAACCAGTCCAAACATCGTTGTTTGTGTCAAGGAAATTCCAGTAATTTTGTGTTTGTGGATCTGAATAAATTGCCATCTTATACACACCATCAGGTCCTGATGGAGCTGCTTCCTCAGCTGCTGCTGCAGTTGTAGCTGGTGCAGCTGTAGTTTCAGGTGCTTCTTCAGCAACTTCTTCTTCAGCTGTATCGCCGCCACAGGCGACAACTACAAGTGCAAAAACTGAGAAAAGTAATATAAGGCGCCAACTATTGGATCCTTTAAATTTACTCAATTTATCTCCTTTTTGTATACAAAAAATCCACATAAATGTGGATGTATTAATAATAGATAAATGTATACCTAATTCAATNAAATAATAAAATTATTTATATANTGTTTGTATATTTTTTATTNANTTATTANGTAAAAAATNANTTGNAANAATCTNATTATNAAATANAAGCCAGCAGCAAATGCTATTAATTTAAANCCNAAACTATGCATTTATTTTTACTTTAAAACATATATTTTTCATATTGAAATTTTGTCTAATATTGTTTTCAATAAACATTTGATAGTTTTTTGGAATTCTAGAGCTTAGATTAAAGGAAAATTCTGGAGGATAAGAAGAATATTGTGTCACATATTTAAGTTTTGCTCTTTTACCTCTAAATGGGTGTGGTGGATTTTTTATCCACAATTCTCTAAATTTAATGTTTAACTCTGAAGTTCCAATTCTTGTGTGTAGTTGATCTTCTACGTCTTTAATGGTCTTACTAATTTGNGTGATATTTTTTTTGTTTAATGCAGAAATACGTAATACATTTACCCATTGATATTGCTTTAACTCATTTTTAATATTTTTATTTATTTCATCCTTATGATTAGAGTCTAATTTATCCCATTTGTTAAAAACAACTATAGGTGTTACATTTTGTACTATTGCTTCTTTTAATATTCTTTTATCTTCAAAAGAAAGGCCAATTTCGCTATCTACAACAATCAATGCTAAAGATGCATTTTCAAGCGATCTTATCGCTAAAGTTGATGAGTACTTATCAATCTGATTCTTTTGTTTTTTTCTTGGAATACCAGCTGTATCAGTTATTTGATAGGAAACAGTATTTAAACTAATTTCTTCATTAATTCTATCCCTTGTTGTTCCCGGTACATTTGAAACAGTCGATCTATTACTATTTAACAATGAATTAAACAAAGTTGATTTTCCTGCATTGGGACGACCAACAATAACTATCGAAGATTTTTTATTGTTATCGTTAGTAGTTTTCTTAGAAAGTTTTTGAAGTATGTTTTCTAGAACGTCTAACCCTTTTTTGTGATATGCAGAGATAAATAATTCAGAATTGAATATATATTTATACATTCTCTTGTCTAAATTTTCAATTTCAAAGTTTTCTGCCTTATTAAATACTGTTGTAGTTTTATTTTGCAGATTGTTATTGTTAATTAATTTAAAAATAGAATCTAAACCAGAGTAGTTTTTTGACTGTACGTCTATTAAGAAAAATATATGTTCTGCTTTATTTATATATCTTATAATATTGTCTTGAAATTTGACGTTAATATCATCAGGGTTTTCTAAAAAACCCGGCAAATCTGAAATTAATAACTTTTTTTTACCTTCAAACTCTAAAGTTGTAGTTACTTTATCTCTTGTTGTATTGGGCGTAGAGCCAATAATAGAGGTTTTTCTTTTAGATAAAGCATTTACAAGAGTTGATTTACCAGCATTAGGTAATCCAAGTATTAAAACCTCTGGGATTTTATTTTTAGTCATATTATAAATATAGCTATTCTATTTATATGGTAAACAAACTATATTTAGT
>FUFK010072820.1_pt1 | contig 10885 bp, 11 predicted proteins | sample 1021851 | NCBI WGS metagenome assembly FUFK01 (sample SAMEA51879418, study PRJEB19060) | metagenome
AAATATGTAATTACTGGGAAGCTATGAAATTATTATCTTGTTGAATATTGTAACAGAATCATAATAGATTTAAATATGAAAAAATTTTTTATTGCATTATCCATTTTACTGACAATTGCATCTTGTAACTCTATTCCTACTAGTAATTTAGTAAGCGGGACAGTACCAAATGATACCATTCCTCTAAGAGGTTTTAGTAAAGTCTCCGTTCATCCAGATAAACTATTAAAAATNAATACAAACTGTGATNTAGCTATGCGCATAGAAATAGTACAATCAAAAAATTATGCTGAAACAATAATGGAACTAAAAAATCGTGCACTTCTAATTGGCGGTAATGCTATATCGCTTTCAAAAATGACAGAATCAACAAGTGCTACTTACTTAATTGGTAAAATTTACTTATGCAGTGTAAAACCTTACCATTTACATCCACATCCATTAGGTATTTAGTTTATAAAAAATTAATCGTTTATTTTTAAAGCATTTACAAATGCTTCTTGGGGTATTTCTACTTTACCAAATTGACGCATTCTTTTTTTGCCAGCTTTTTGTTTTTCAAGTAGCTTTCTTTTTCTGGTAATATCTCCACCATAGCATTTTGCTGTAACGTCTTTTCTTAAAGCTGATATAGTTTCTCTCGCTATAATTCGGCCTCCTAAAGAGGCTTGTATTGGTATTTTAAATAAATGTTGGGGGATTAAATCTTTCAATTTTTCACACATACTTCTGCCCCGCATTTCTGCTCTTTCTCTATGGACAATGATTGACAGGGCATCTACTGGTTCATCGTTGACTAAAATTTGCATTTTTACAAGATTATCTTCAACATATTTTGTAATTTCATAATCAAAACTTGCATACCCTTTAGTTACTGATTTTAANCGGTCATAGAAATCAAAAACAACTTCATTTAGAGGTAAATCATAAACTGCCATTGCTCTTGAACCTACATATGTTAAATCTAATTGAATTCCCCTACGCTCCTGACATAGTTTTAAAACTTCTCCTAAATAATTATCAGGCACCAAAATAGTGGCCTTAATTCTAGGTTCTTCAATATGCTTTATTTTAACTGCATCAGGTAAATCTGATGGGTTATGTATTTTTAATTTTTCATTATCTGTTTTTAATACATTATAAATAACAGANGGTGCAGTTGTAATAAGGTTTATATTATATTCTCTCTCTATTCTATCACGTATTACTTCTAAGTGGAGTAATCCTAAAAAACCACATCTAAATCCAAATCCTAATGCTGCTGAACTTTCCATCTCATAGCTAAATGATGAATCATTNAGAGCNAATTTATCAATTGCTTCTCTTAAAGACTCAAATTCTGAACTATCTACAGGGAANAGACCACAAAATACAACTGGTTGAGCNGGTTTATATCCTTCTAAGGGTTCTTNACAACTTTTATTTTGATGNGTAANNGTNTCACCAACTCGAGTATCTCTAACCTGTTTGATAGATGCTGTAAAAACTCCAATTTCGCCAGGACCTAATTGTTGTATGTCTTCCATTTTTGGCCTTAAAACTGCTAGCTTATCAATAGTATAGTTTGCACCAGTTTGCATAAGTTTTATTTTATCACCCTTCCTTATAATACCATCGTGTATTCTTATAAGAACGACCACTCCCAGGTAAGCGTCATACCAACTATCCACTAATATAGCTTTCAAAGGCAAGTTATCAAATCCATTAGGTGGTGGTAACTTATGAATGATTTCTTCAAAAACATCAGAAATTCCTTCTCCAGTTTTTGCAGAAATATTTATAGAATTTGATGAATCTATTCCGATGACATCTTCAATTTGTTGCTTAACTCTATCAACATCAGCTGCGGGCAAATCAATCTTATTTAGAATTGGAATAATTTCGTGATCTGCATCAATTGCAGTATAAACATTTGCTAAGGTTTGTGCTTCTACGCCTTGAGATGCATCTACTACTAAGAGAGAACCTTCAACTGCATGCATTGATCTTGAAACCTCGTAAGAAAAATCAACATGTCCTGGGGTATCTATTAAGTTTAATACATAATCTTCATTTGCTTTTGATTTATAATTAATCCTTACTGTATTTGCTTTTATTGTAATTCCTCTTTCTCGTTCAATGTCCATTGAGTCGAGAATTTGCTCTTTCATATCTCTTTCCGCAACAGTATTTGTTTGCTGAATTAGCCTATCAGCTAGAGTAGATTTCCCATGATCAATATGGGCTATTATTGAAAAGTTTCTGATTTTTTTAATATCTTGCATTTTATAAATATTTAAGAAAGGTGTTGATACTAAAAATTTTTACAAAAACATATTAAAAAATTAAACAAATATCAGAGTAATAAAGACTATTTTTCTTTAACCTCTTCAAGAGTTTCAATGTCTTTTTTTATTTTTAATGCATTACGAGATAGTAAAGTTTCATCAGCGCTTAGAAGATATAAATCCAAGCCACCTTTTTTATCAACAGTTCTTAATGCAGATGCAGATACTTTTAATTTAAAAGACTTTTCAAGTTTTTCAGATGCTAATGACACCATATTGAGATTTGGAAGAAATCGTCTTTTTGTTTTATTGTTAGCATGACTTACATTGTTTCCTGTTAAAGCCATTTTACCTGTAAGTTCACATTTTCTTGACATATCACACCTATTAAGTTTTCTGATTTATTATATCTTAAAAATTATTGCGTCAAGTGCTCTGATTTTTTTTTGACTACTCCTAAAAAAATAATTTTCTATTTAATTAAAAAAATTTAAATTTATAACAATTAATCACTGATTGGTAATTTTTTTAACACTTTTGTGAAATTGTTTATTGCTTCAGGAACAGAAATTTCTGCAGACTCTATTTTATTTTGGAGCTGTTTTTTTATTTGAGCGAAATTATTTCTTCTTGAAATGAAATCTAAAATTTCAACATCTATTTTTTCTTTAAACCATTGAATTTCTTGTTGTTTTCTTTTTTTCTCAAAAAAACCAAGTTTTTTTTGTAATTTTATAAATTTAAATATTTCTGAATTAATTTCTTGAATACCCTTTCCGGTTATTGAAGAAACCATAGTGGCTTTTGGATAATTTTTTGGAACGTCGTTTTTCTTTCCTAACAGTCTTAAAGCTGAAGTGTATTCAGCAACAGCTAAACTTGCAGATTTTGCTAATTTACCGTCTGCTTTATTTACTATAATAAAATCAGCACTCTCTGTTATGCCCTTTTTTAAGCCTTGTAATTCGTCTCCAGAATTTGGAGTTATTAGCAAGCAAAAAACATCNGTCATATCACAAGCAGCCATTTCAGACTGACCAACCCCAACTGTTTCAACAATAATTATATTATAGCCTGCTGCTTCACATAATATTATAACATCTCTTGTTTTAGTTGTTACACCTCCAAGATTTAAACTACTGGGTGATGGTCTAATAAATGCATTTTGTTGTCGACTTAAATTTTCCATTCTAGTTTTATCACCAAGAATAGATCCTCCAGTTTTTTTGGAAGATGGGTCAATAGCTAAGACAGCAACTTTATTTCCATCTTCGATTAATTTTGATCCAAGAGCTTCAATAAAAGTAGATTTTCCTGCACCAGGTGTACCTGATAATGCAATTCTTATTGATTCATTTTTATTTTTTTTTACTAAATTCTGAATTAGTTCATCAGACTCTATTTTATGTTCAAGTAAACTAGATTCTACTAATGTTATTGCTTTAGCTAAAGCTTTACGATCTCGTTCAATAATTTTTTTTAGCAGACTAGTCATTATTACATTATAGTATCCATCTGATATTATATTAGATACTTTTTTTTTACATATAATTAAAAGTTTTATTTATTTATTTTTCTGATACTAATCTATAAACAGGGAAAAATATAGATAATGTGTGGTATTATAGGCATTCTGAGTAACAAAGAAGTATCTTCTACAATTATCGATGTACTCAAAAAATTAGAATATAGAGGATATGATAGTGCAGGAATAGCAACTATTTCTAATAATGAAATTAGAAGGCAAAGAGCAAAAGGTAAAATTGAAAATTTAGTAAATTTGATTAGTCAAAATGACTTACCGGGTACAATAGGGATAGGTCATACTCGATGGGCTACTCATGGAATTCCAAGCGAAGATAATGCTCATCCACATCACGTTGGATCTGTCGTNGGNGTCCATAATGGAATAATTGAGAATTTCAGAGAAATTAAAGAAGAGTTGATTAATAAAGGTTATAAGTTTCATTCTGATACTGATACTGAAGTAATTATTCAACTTTGTTCGTATTACACAAATAAAGGGTATAATAATAAAGATGCATTTTTTAAAACTATAGGACGTTTAGAAGGTGCTTTTGCTCTTTGTTGTATGTTTAAAGATGATGAAGAAAAACTATACGTTACCAGACGTAGCGCACCTTTGGTCATTGGTTATGGTAAAAAGGACGTATTTGTAGGATCAGATGCTGTAAGTCTATCAAACCTTATTGAAAGTGTTATATTCCTTGATGAAGATGATGTTGCAATAGTAAGTAAAAAACAAACAAATATATATGATAAATTTGGTGAGAGGGTTAATAGAAAGAAGAAATCTGTAGATCTAAATAGTGATATTATTTCAAAAGGCAATTATCAACATTTTATGTTGAAAGAAATCCATGAGCAACCAGAGGTATTTGGTTATGCTACTTCAAGCTTTATAAATTTTAAAACACATAAAATTGAAATGCTTAATGAAATTAAAGAACTTGATAATGTTGACAGGTTAATTTTTGTTGCTTGTGGAACAGCATATTATGCTTGTGCTGTAGCAAAGTTTTGGTTTGAAAAATACGTTAAAGTACCTGTTGAAATTGATGTCGCATCTGAATTTAGATACAGAGATACTCCATTTAGTAAAAATGAATATGCTATATTTGTAAGTCAATCAGGTGAAACAGCAGATACATTAGCGGCCTTAAGAAAAGTTAAAGGCAAAGTTAACAAAACGATTTCTATAGTAAATGTTGTTGAAAGTTCTATTGCTAGAGAATCTGAATTTGTTTTACCAATTAAAGCTGGCCCTGAAATAGGAGTTGCTTCGACAAAAGCATTTACTGCACAGTTAGCTGTACTAGCGTGTTTGGCCATTAATTTTTCTAATAAAAGAGGGTTGATTTCAAGAAAAGAAAATTCAGAATTAATTGATGAATTAGTTTCTGTCCCTGGTATCATGTCTAATATTATTAAAAAAACACCAATTTATAAGGAGTTTGCTAAAAAGCTTATGAAAGCTAAAAATGCACTTTTTTTAGGTAGGGGAATTTTATACCCATTAGCACTTGAAGCAGCACTAAAATTAAAAGAAATAAGTTATATACATGCTGAAGGCTATCCAAGTGGAGAATTAAAGCATGGTCCAATTGCTTTAGTAGATAAAAAAATGCCAGTTATTTGTTTTGCTCCTGTTAATAATTTGTTTGAAAAAACAATTTCTAATGTTCAAGAAGTTCAAGCTAGGAACGGGAAAGTCTTGTTAATAACAGATGATGAGGGTGCTAGTTGTCTTAATTCAAGTGAGATTTCTATGATTAAACTACCAAAATTTTCTAATTTTATTTCACCAATAATTTATGCTATACCATCACAGCTTATTGCATATTATACAGCCTTATATAAAGGAACAGATATTGATAAGCCACGAAACTTAGCAAAGTCAGTTACCGTGGAGTGATTTTGAGAGGTGAATATGGTTACTTCCTTCGTTTCCAAATTACCCAAAGATTTAATAACCTAATCATACCTTACAATCCAAATAGTTGGTCTGAGGAACAACAAGAGATTCACGACCTAATCAAGTCTCTTCATAATGGTGGAATGGGTTATAGAAAGATTGCACAATATTTAAATGAAAAGGGAATTAAAACTGCAAGAGGAAACTCTTGGAGAAATACTCAAGTTTCTTCAATTCTTAAAAGATATGATGAGAAGATGTTCCGACAACAAATCGCAATGACCAAATATGAACCTGTATGGTTAAAAATGTGGTTGGAATTTACGACATAAATTCTGGTGATTATTTAAATATTCATAATCGATCTTATATAAATGTTATGAAAACAATTTATTTTATAACCAATTATTTTATTCAACTTTCTTGTATGTTGTTAGGGTGGAATACTGTTAATGAATTTTACCTAAAACCAGTGAATGTTAAATCAAAGAATAAACCTCACCGATAATTTTTATATGGGATTTTGGTTAGATGAAGTCTCCAAATAAAAATATGACAGTTATTCGCAAATATGATGAAAAAGATAGAGAACAGATTATTGAGTTATGGAAAACTTGTAATTTAACTCGCCCTTGGAATGACCCAAACAAAGATTTTGATAGAAAAAAGGGTTATAGTGAAGACTTATTTATAGTTCTTGAATATGAAAATAAGGTTATAGGGACTGTCATGGGTGGATATGATGGTCATCGTGGCATTATGAATTATTTGGCAGTAAGTCCTAATTTTCGTGGAAAAGGTTTTGGAAAAATGCTGGTAAAAGAGATTGAGAATAAACTTAAACAATTAGGTTGTCCCAAAGTAAATCTTTTGGTTAGGTCAGATAATGTTGAAGTAAGTAACTTTTATGAAGGTATTCATTATAAAAAACAAGATGATGTTTTGGTCTTTGGTAAGCGATTAATTTCTGATGATTAAATCAAAGAATAGACCTCACCGATATTTTTTTATTAGGGAAGTGCAATCAAATCTTCGTAAGTTTTTTGGGGGGGTTATGATATTCACCTCTCAAAAACANTCAGTNACNGTNGAATAACTTATTGATTTTATTACATTTTTATGCCTTACAGAGTGACAGGTTAAACTTTTCTGTGAGGATGCCTTTCTGATAAAGGATTTCAGTGAATAAATAATTGAAAATCACTCTATTTTTGATATTGTTTTGTTGATGATCAAGATTGTTTCTTTATTCTCTTTTCTATTCTTTCTGACCTTAGGGGTGTCTCATGCCTGGGCACTGCCTGATTGTGTTGGTTCATGGAGTATTACGAATTGGACGAATTGTATTGGTACCTATACTTGGGAAAATGGTGACAAATACGTTGGGGAACATAAGGATGGAAAAAGTCATGGTCAGGGTACCTTTACCTGGGGAAATGGTGATAAATACGTTGGAAAATATCAAGATGGCAAAAGGCATGGTCAGGGTACCATTACTTGGGCAGATGGTGCAAAGTACGTTGGTGAATGGAAGGATGGCAAAAAGCATGGTCAAGGCACCTACACCTATGCCGAAGGTGACAAATACGTTGGAAAATATCAAGATGGCAAAAGGCATGGTGAGGGTACCTATACTTATGCCAGCGGTAACAAATACGTAGGTAGATGGAAGAATGGGAATTATCATGGTCAGGGTACCTATACTTTTGCGGATGGAAGTAAAGATGTAGGCGAATGGGAAAATAATAAATTAAATGGTTATGCCATTCAGTATAATGCTGATGGAAGTATTAGAAGAGAAGGTATCTTTAANGATAATGAGTTTNTNTATNCTGAAACNNNANAAAANAAAGACCTCTTCNTCTCAANTGAGTTCNCTTNCNCCTTGTCCATCTGACCAAAATGCTACTTANGATATGTGCTTTGGGACTTACGATTGGACTTCTGGTGATAACAAAGGTGATAAATACATTGGTGAATGGAAAAAGGACAAAATGCATGGTCAGGGTATGTATATCTTCGCGAATGGCGATAGATATCAAGGCGCATGGAAAGATGGTAAAAAGCATGGTCAGGGTACCTTTACTTATGAGATAGGTGATAAATACATAGGTGAATACAAAAAGAACTTAATGCATGGTCAAGGTATGTATATCTGGGCAAATGGAGACAAATATCAAGGCGCATGGAAAGATAGTAAAAGGCATGGACCAGGTATTTACCTTTATTTAGCAGACAACGAATTTAAAGGTGATACATACGTTGGGGAATATATGGATGANATAANANATGGTCAGGGAACNTATATTTGGAAAGACGGTTCTAAGTACACAGGTAATTGGTTAGATAATAACCAAGAAGGTCAAGGTATTTATATTTATCCTGATGGAAGAAAAGAGGTAGGAGAATTCAAAAATGGATTACTCAATGGNTTTGNNATTCNNTATAATGCTGATGGTTCAATCACACAAGAAGGTATTTTTAAGGATGATGAGTTTCTCCATGCTAAAACCAGTGAAAAGAAAGAACCATCTAAGTTAGATAAATACAAATCCACTTGTGAAGAGTTAGGATTTACCCCTGGCACTGAGAAGTTTGGTGACTGTGTGATTAAGTTAATGGATTAGAATTGACCAAAGTCTTATCAACTACTTCCAAACTAAAATCAGACCACTTTTCAGGATACTCTCTTTCCAACTTCTCATCTTTCAGTCTTTTCTTCTTCACTATGGAATGAACATGANCACCTNTGAACTTCTTNCCACGAACTGATAGATAACCTTTTTCGTTTAACCATTCTGCAATTTGGTCAAAGGTCTTTCCTTTTTCTCGATGTTCAGAGATAGTCTGATACATGATTAGTTGATATTCAGAATATATTGATAATTGGAGTGGGGGAGTCCGTTGAGTTATAGTAAAATGGAAGAAACANTCTGCTGGGAATAACTCCCCACTACACCGAACAAATGATCTAACAACAAAATAAATATTGCAACTTTAGTTGAAGGTAATTTATATTAAGCAATTATTGTAAATACTAAAGATTTATATTAGAGTATCCATTAAATAGGAGAAAACTTTTATGTTTGAAGCATTAAAGAAATACGCAGATTTTAAAGGAAGAGCAAGACGGAAAGAATATTGGTTGTTTATTCTTTTATATTCTATTTGTTATTTTATCGCATTTTTAATAGATGTAGCCTCAGGAGCTTTAATAATATTTACTACAATAGTCGCACTTGGTTTATTAATTCCTTTGATTTCAGTTGCTGTCAGAAGGTTACATGATACTGATAGAAGTGGATGGTGGTTTCTTCTTGGATTTGTGCCATTTGCAAATATTGTATTATTGATATTTTTCTTTTTGGACGGTACCCCAGGCGAAAATAGGTTTGGACCTGATCCTAAGGGACGGGAATAGGAAAAAGACTAAATAGTTTTCTATCGTAATACAAACTTAGAGAAGTTAAATATTTAAAAAATCATCAAAATAATTAAGAATNACTGGTAATTTAATTGATTATTCAACGATTAATTATTTATTTGAACAACTAAAATCCCTCATCAATATAGAATTATTTACTACCTCCAAACTGAAATCAGACCTCTTCTTTAGATACTTGCTTCTAACTTTTCATCTCTTAATCTTTTCTTCTAAATTATGGAATGAATATGAGCACATCTAAACTAAAGTCATCTTCAAACTTGAATTAATGCAAAAAGTTTTATCCTCCAACAACTATAAAAATCACTTTTACATTTGTTTCAGTTTATACAAGTACCCATATGTTGTCGTCTTATAGGCGAATTAATCTTACGTCATTGGAATTAATTATTTCTGTACTTAATGCATAAAAAATTGAAGTAATAAGCAGACATTAAGGGATTTTAATTTTTTAAACTATCAGCAACAGCAGTTGCAATTTCAATATTTTTTCTCCTTGTTGCAGAACCTATCAAAAAGCAATCTATTAAAATCCAAATTCCTAACCCGCCGAGGGTTATTAACTTCAGTATACCAAGAAGTGTTTGACCTAAAACAAATCTATCAACTCCAAGCATACCCAAATAAAAAACATTAATACCAAATAATACCAATGGATTATGAGCACGGTTATTATATTTCGAGACAAATTCAATGCGTTTTTCTTCTGGCAGACTAGATACTATCGATACCAGTTCGGAATGATACTCTCTATTATTCAATTTTAATTCTCCATAGATTTTAATGTTTTAAATTTGGACATATAACATTTTTTTATAATTATTATACATTTAATTTATAAATGAGATATCAGTTATTGTCTGTAACATTAGGAAAATCTGTGATCACAACTATTATATTCATAATAATTTATTTGAAGTACTTATCACTAAAGTAATTGTAAAAACCTTTCGGTTAGATTTATACTTCTAATATAAATCAATTTATTTTTTGCTTTTACCTAGTTTAGCAGTTGCTGCAAGACGACTTCATGACGTAGGTAGAAGTGGATGGTGGATACTTATAGCATTTACTGTTATTGGAATTATTCCTTTGTAAATTTGGTATTTAACAGATACCAAAGATGAAGAAAATATCTATGGACCAAATCCAAAAACAGAGAATGCCTAATTGAAAGTTTTGTAGAGTCTCCATATAGTTTTGTATCTTTATTCTATTTAAAGTGCATCTAACGCGTGCATTAACACTATATTCATCAATATTATAAATCCAAAAATGAATGTGTAGACCCAGTACTTTCTAAACAGTAAATCTCCATATTTCGTAAGATAAAAAATGATATCTTCAGATTTCATTTAGACTTATCCTTTCTCAAAATACTAAAAAATACAGAAATCCAGTAATAACCAGCAATGCAAATAGCATAAATTTAAAAGGTGTGTGAACTAGGAAGTTTCTAATTGCTTCAACAATGACATAGAAGAACCAAAATATTCCATCATCCATTCTTTAATCCTCTAACTATTTTTATTCAATTGATAATTTAGTGTAGTATTTTTTACTAGGGAAGTGTAAGCAACTCTTTTTTAGGTTTCAAGTTGAAGAATGCCCTCATCAACTCGCCTTTTTTGTATTAGATTTCTATCAAGGTTCAACTTTTTTACTACTGGGTGCTTTTCATCAATTACTCTCCAGTAAGGGAAATTAACATCATCTTTATTCTGTTCTATCGCCATT
>FUFK010047391.1_pt1 | contig 10883 bp, 30 predicted proteins | sample 1021851 | NCBI WGS metagenome assembly FUFK01 (sample SAMEA51879418, study PRJEB19060) | metagenome
GACAGAAAATATTATAAATAGTTATGGCTATAAATAAAGCAAAGATGAAATGCAACGCACCTAAACGACAAGTACAAGGTGGTAAGAAGTTTGTTGTTAAGGCTTGTAAGGATGGTAAAGAAAAGATTATTAGATATGGCGATGCCAATATGAAGATACGTAAATCAAATCCCGCAGCTAGAAAAAGTTTTAGAGCTAGACATAATTGCAAAACTGCAACAGATAAATTCACAGCTCGTTATTGGTCCTGCAAAAAATGGTAATCATAAATGATTACAATTAAACAATGGTAAAGAAAAAAACTTGGTCTAAAAGAAACTTAACTTTAGTTTGTGGATATTGCATCATGTGTAAAAGACAGCTATTGAGTAATGAAGGTGGATGGATTATAAATGCAGAGAAGAANCNNTTTTGTCATCATTATAATAATGGANTAAGTTGNTTCGATAAATACTTAAACAGAGGAGAGAACAATGTACGGCAAGAAATCAAAAGGTAAACTTACAGCTAAACAAAAGACTTTACCTAAATCATTACAAAAAAAAATAGTTAAATCTAAATCAAAAAGGAAATAATGAAAAAAGGTTATCACAAAACTAAATCAGGTAAGACTGCTAAAAAAGGTTTGTATTACAACATCAATAAAAGAAAGAAATCTGGTACAAGTAGAAGTAAATCTAAATCTACTGTAAGTAAAAAAAGCTATCAATCTATGTTAAGAGGATTTAAGTAAGCAATTCTTCTTTTAATTGTTTAAACTCTTCGTGTATTGTTTTTTCTGGTGTCCAAAACCTTTGACCCAATGCTTTTAATCTACGATGATGTATAACAGTAGAGTGATCTATCTTTAACATTCTACCTAGCTGAGATAACGATACACCATACATCTCTATCATTAAATTAATTATAATACTTCTAGCTCTAACTAAAAATTCAAATCGTCTTGTACCTAACACTTCTTGTTTACTTACTTCATATTGAACACAAATTTTATTGACGACTGTATCTAAAGTTTGAGGATAAACTTTCTTTCGGTCTGATGCTAAACCATTTTTTTTTTCTTCAAATCTTTCTTGTCTTAATTTTAATTTTAATAACTGACCTTCTATCTTTGCTTTGCTCTGTTGTAATGACATACGATAGCCATTTTTAAATCCTGTCTTATAAATTAAAAGTTCTCTCCCTGTTAGTTCTCTATACATTGGAGCTTTCATGGCTTGTTTTAATTGTGTAAGTGTTTTCATTTGCGTAGCATCCCCTCTGTTGTTTGCACAACTGTTTGTTGTTTTTATAATTATGTTATTAATAAGGCTATTAAGCTCTCATTAATTGCTCTTGTGTGTCTACTACTTTTCTACCAAGTCTAATACTGTCTTGGTGATACTTCTCAGCTTTAAGTTTTGCTTCAAGATATTTCTTATGTTTTTTTTCTTGAAGGTCTCTCAGCTTTTGTAGACGCATCCTGATTTCCATCAGCATCCTCCTTCACTGTTGTAAAGTCCCATTTTATATCAGAGACTTTTACTTCTACTAACTCTCCCTCATTTGAGGGGTTGGCAGCTTTCTCTACGGAATCAAATTTTTCTACATATTGAAAAAACGCTTGTCCGTTTCTCTTTCTTATAACCTTTTTGGTGGATTTGTCAATCATAGTCCCTTTCAATAGCCATTTCTATATAATGAATAGCTTTTTCTAAATCTTGTTTCTGACCTCGTTTTTTGTGTCTACATAAATACTTAATAGCATTGCCTTCGGCAAATGGGATATTGTTTTTATTAATAAATTCTGCTGGTTGAATAGGCATGGAGTAGTGATCTCCACCTATNTGCTTTTTATATACATTATCAGTCATAANTTTGGAGTCTGTGGCAAGGGAAAACAACTNNAAGAAAGTCAAGGGTGATGACTAAAACCTCGCCACAAACTTTAGAGCCTANGCTCTATCTTCTGTAATTACCATAAGTTCCAGATTTTTGATAGGGTTTTTTATACCCACCCATTGCTGGTTGCTGTCCACCACTTCCAGATTGAGGTGCTTTACTATCGCTAGGTGTAAGCACTACATTCAATCCTCCTGTTGGTGAGCCATCCTCATGAGTATCGTCAAAAGCAGCTTGGTTGTACCAAGTGTTGCCAACCTTTGCTCCAATNCTCCACGTTTTTCCTTGTGGTGATTTTGGATTAATAGGTGCAACCCAACTAGGTCTGTTATCTCCTGGTTGTTTATCTGCATTCGGTATTAACTTTATATAGATTTTATCCATATTCTATATTTTCTCCTGTTTGTTTAGTTTATCCTCTACNTTTTCGACAACATTCATTATCGCTTTGTAAGTAGAGGGATGTTTAGTTAAGGCTTGTTCAATGTANGGNTCNTTATATTCTTCTAACTTGCCTATACTCATAAATGTTTCTACATTTTTTNAANTCATTTATGATTTGATNTACACCTTTATTTGTACTGCCATTGGCAGCACCTTTAACTTCTTTAGTACATGGAATATTTAATGACGCATACTCTTCGAGGGAAGTTATATCACTATCCAATATACCAAAGAAACTTAAAGCTCTTGANATTGCAAACGATTCAGACATAGGTAAAGCACCTTGTATGTATGTTGCATTTCTTTTTTTAAATTGTTTATGATGACCTGTGGCTAATACTCGTTCAGGATCGTAAGCTAAAATCTTACACTTACAGATATAATAATCTTCGTATTCCATAACACTTGTATCTATACCAAGCTCATCGCCAAACACCTGTCTAAAGTATTTAATCTTACTCCATAACGAAACAGTTGATTGACCTTTATCATTTTTATATGTGCCATCTTTACGACACAATTCATTTATCTTTTTTATTTTATCACGCATCTAACCCCCATTGTTTTTTTATTATTTTTCTTTGTTTGTCTGTTAAGTATTTATAATGGTAGTAATGATTAAGATCAGGTGGCTCTGAAATATCTGCTAACTTTTGCAGATCACCTTTACAATAGATAATCATTTGTTCCCAGTTATAAATTCTTTTTACCATCATGTTATATTGGTATTCTAAATGATCGTCATACAAAGCTGCATGAGTATCATCATATATTAAATATTCTTTATCATTAACTAAAACTAAAAAAGGTTTCTTACCTGTACACTTCCAATAGAAAGCTACTTGACCCCAATAAGAATCAAAGACTGCATCATCTCCAAGTGGTTGAGTTTTAAAATAGTATTCATCTTTACCTTTTTTCTTTATAATGCTTGGCGGTTTTGTTTTTAGCTCTAGGAATAAACCATTCTTACCTCCTGTTTCGTAATCTATCCTTCCTATGATGTCGTGTAATAATTGTTTAGGTTTGTTCATCACATATCGTTCAGATGTAATCTTATTTTTGCCACAAAGTTCCTTGACCACCTTTCTTGTTTGCTCAATGGTTCTATGTGCATACTCAATCATGTGTTCTCTTGCGTAAGCATCTTTATGATCAACAGGATCATACTTATTAATATCATCTAACTCCTTGCCAAACACCTCGTCATAGTTCCTGTTAGTTAATTTTATGGTTTTATCTTTCCAATAAAGAGTTTCACATTCCATTCTTTGAGCTGTGTTATTAACTAGGTTTCCAAATCTAGGTTTGTATTGCATAGGAAACATACTTCTCTCTACTCCGTCATGATGTCCGTAGTTAAGATTAAATTTAGCTAGTGGCATACTAGAGCTAGAAGGCGACCAATGATCAAAACCTTTGCCATTATTTAATGTGTTAAAATATTTTTTATTACTCATTGTTTTCAATGCCTTTATTTCATAGTTTTTCCACTATGGCAATAGTAAATAAACCTTGATTGTGCATAACTTTTTTGGTAATGGTCTGTATTCAGAAAGGAAAACAATGAAATTAAAAGACTATCGTACAAAAAATAAGTTAAGCTGTTCAGAGTTAGCAAGAAAAATAGGTGTTCAAAATATAAATCCTGCGACTAATGTTTGGAGGTGGGAGAATGGACAAAGAATACCTCGTAAAGAAGAGATGAAGAAGATTTACTTTGGCACAAACAAACAAGTACAACCCAATGACTTCTATGACTTGGTTGAATAAAGATAAAAGAGTTAAAGTTTCCTGGATTGATATTGTATCTAATCCTGAATGGGTTGATAGCGAAAAGGTTAAAAAGCAAAGCTACTCTAAATGTGAAAGCATTGGTTATCTTTTACACAAAGATAAGGACAAAGTTATTATTTATCCTTGTCATTCTTTTGATGAAGATGGTGGAATGGAGATAGGAAACTATACGATCTTTCCAAGATGTGTTGTAAAAAAGATTGAGGTTATAAAATGAATTCAACTGAAGAAATAAAAGAAAATTTAAAATGGAGAAAAAGAAAGTTAGTTATTATAAGTTTAGGAGCTGGTGTTCAAAGCTCTACGATGGCATTGAAGGCAGCGTGTGGTGAATTTCCAAGACCTGATTGTGCAATCTTTGCGGACACAGGTTACGAACCAAAGTCTGTTTATAATTATTTAGATTATCTAAAAGATATATTACCTTACCCTGTACACATAGTTAGTAAAGGTAATATCAAAGACGATATGTTGAAAGCAAAAGATACTAATAAATTTGTAGTTGCTCCTTTTTTTAATAAACATACCATTACAAATAAAAAAGGAATGATTCGTAGACAATGTACCAATGACTATAAAATTCAACCCATAAGAAAAAAGATTAGAGAATTATGTGGTGTTGGTTATAAAAAACATTTTCCTAAAGATCAGTATGTTGAGCAATGGATAGGAATTTCTACTGATGAGATTATGAGAATGAAACCTGCTAGAGATAAGTATATACATAATAGACATCCATTAATTGAAGCAAAACTAAGTCGTCAAGATTGTATTAATTGGATAAAAGAAAAGAAACTTTTATTACCTGAAAAATCAGCTTGTATTTGTTGTCCGTACAGAGATGATAAAGGATGGCTATATATGAAAAAAAATAATCCAGTTGAATTTAATGATGCTGTCGAATTTGATAAAAAAATAAGAAGAATTAATAAAGATGATAAAATGGAAAATTTTACTCATAAATCCTGTGTTCCTTTAGATCAGGTAGAATTTAAAAAAGAAGATGAATCTAAACAGATTGATATGTTTAACAATGAGTGTGAGGGAATGTGCGGAGTTTAATAGAAAGTTTAATTGATGTTGGAAGTGGTTTTATTCTAGCAATTTTAATTCAGCTTTATATATTTCCTATGTTTGATTTATATCCAAGTGTTTTAGATAGTATAAATATTGCTTTAATTTTTACTATTGTTTCAATCACTCGTTCTTGGTTATGGAGATTAGTTTTTAAAAAGAATGAGGTATTAAAATGAGAATAATGACTATCTTATTTGTGGCAGTGATGCTTACCCATTGTAGTAAGATAGAGATAGGTGATTGGACTTACGATCCTAAAACTGCAATGATGAGACTTACATTTGGAGTATCAAAGTAATGACCTATGTAGGTTTGTTTGAAGAAGTGGATTTGCAAGATAAAATTAAAAAATTAAAACAAGAATTAAGAAAAATAAAAGCTGATAATACTAGAGGTCAGAATGATCTTGAAAGANTTATTGAAGAACAAGATAAGGAAATAGACACACTTAAAACACAAATTGATTTAAAAGAATTAGAAATTCAGATGTTAAAAAAAAAGCATGAGTTATAATCCACTACCTATTTTTTGCACCATTAAACCTAGTTTCATTAATGGTCTAGGTCTATTTGCTACTAGAGAGATAAGAAAAGATACTGAGTTAGGGATCTCACACATTGAAGTTGATGATACTTTGTACAGAACTGCGTTAGGGGGATTTATTAACCACGCTGAACAATCTAATTGTGTAAGAGTAAAGGTAAATAATAAATGGTACTTAAAAACAAAGGAAGATATTATGCCAGAACAAGAACTCACACTAACTTATAGTTTATATAAACCTTAATGGCTAGGTGGACTTACGCTTTCAGTAATGGTGGCTATAACGATTGGCATAGGCAATACGAGGGTATAGCAATGATAGATGTGGATAGTGTTGAGTGTTGTCCACAATGCTACGAGCCTTTGGCTATGATTGAGACTTGCTATGATAAAGGACAGAAATATAAGTCTACTACCCTCTTAAAAACCCTTGCTAGTCGGCTTCAGATACCTAGTTTTTTAGTATTCTATAAGAAAGTGGGTCAGGGTAGCCTAGCTTTTAGGATCAAGCGTCTATGGCTCTCTAATGCAGAGTTTGAATTAATGAATGAGGATGAATGGGTAAGAGAACTATACGAATTACAGCACAAACACAAAGAACATTGTAAATATGAAACAAAAGTATGATCCACACATTAGGGTTCGCTTTGATCTCTTTGACGATCCACAGTTTAGAACCATTCCAAAGAACAAGAGAAGTAATTGTTTCTCTGTTCTGTGTGTGTTGTTGAAATATGTCAGCAATGTGACAAGGCAATGTTATCCACGCATCCAAACAATCTGCAACACCATTGGACTTGGCAGAACCTCTGTCTATTTAGCTTTAGTTCAATTAGAAAAGGTTGGAATTATAACAAAAAAAAGATTATCTTCTAGTGTTTTATATACAATCGCACCACAATATATAGTAGGTATTCGGAATACGAACACTAATATTCGTAATACGAACATCAGATATTCGGATTACACAGATATTAATAAATCTAACATTAACTTACCTATCAGTAATATAACTAAAGTAGTAAAAAAAGTAGTAGAAGAAGGAGGAGATCAATCTAAAATAATTAGTACACTAGCTACTCTCTCTGCNGATACTTTAAGAAAAGCCATTAAAGAAAACGACAATATATTTTATAGTAGAATGGCACTAGAAGAACAGTCTAATAAAAGGGGTAAGCTCGTGGATATTCCAAGAAATATAGTAGATAATTTTAGAAAGAAAGCTCACTTCGGTTATCAACAAGCAATTCATAAACGAAAGGATAGAAATGGCAGGGAAGCCAAGACAAAAGATTTTCTGTCAAAGTTTAACAAGAAGAAGTAAACGACCCTGTTTGGCAAAAGGTTTTTTATGTGCTAATGGTAAGTACCTTTGCAGATTTCATGGGTACAATAATATTTTAGGGTTTAAGAAACCCAACTACACAGATGACAAAAGAATTAACCAACTCCAAACACTCTACCAATTCAGAAACAAAACAAGAGAAGAAGTCCAAGAATACTATTACTCCATTGTTAAACCCAAGCTCCTTGACGGAACAAAATCTGAATACCATAGAAGAGCAGCTCGTAAGAGGTCTAACACTTTCAGAAATACTAGATCAAAAGCAGTATCAGTTCAGCTTGATGAAGTTCTATCATTTTTTAAAAAAAAATCCAAAGTTAGAGAGTAGAGTTATTGAAGCTCGTAAGTTAGGTGTCCAAACTTTAATTGATAAGATGNTNCANATATTCCAACATCAAGAGGTAGAAAATCCTAATCAAATCTTATGGATAAGAGAGAAAACAAAGTTCATTCAATATCTTGCAGGACATTTAACTGATCTCTATTCTAATAATAAGGTACAGAATATTAAATCTGATACAAACTTAACTGTTTCTTGGTCTGACCATTCTTCTTTGATCGATGCCAACGTAGAAGATATTGACGAAAGTAAGAACCACCTCCAAGATAAAGGTTCTTAATTGTTTCTCTTTGTAGCTCTTTAATATTGTTACCACTTGCTATCAAAGTATTTTGATAAGTGTCTTTGTAATTTTTCATCATATTTTTTTTGTTTGTTTTCCTTATACCATTGATAGCCTAACACTATAACACCTACCAATATAATTAATAATAATTGCTTCTCGCTACTCATTTGTTCCCTCCTTTATATTTTCAGAACCACAGCTAACACAAACAGCGGTCATTTCAGATAGCTCATACCATGACCAATTTTTGTTAGGCTGCTCTTGAAATTCTTTTAATAATGTACCTTCATCACATCCACAATCTAAACATTTCATTTGTCCCCCTTTATTGTGTTTAGCTCTCGTTGTTCTTTCGTTGCTTTATCAGACTCTTGTTCAACCAAGTCCATACTTGATTTGATACCTGATAAATCTTTTTGATTTATAAACTCTATAACCTTATCAGATAGAATTGTACTATCTCTAAATGGATTAAGTTCAGTCCATGACTTGTCGCTTGGTACGTTGGTTAGATCAACCCCATTCTTTTTCTTAACGTAGTCAATCAACCATTGTGATAGTTTGTTTTTCATATTACCCCTTTTTTATTTCTAAATGATGAATACATTTACCATATTTGTCAAATAAATATTCATTAACTTCACAATGTTCTTGAATATCTATCTCATTCCAATCACTAGGATAATCTAGTTTTTCGATTATATTACCTTTTTCATCTTGATCCTCATAATAATCAAACGGCAATTCATCAAGCCATATTTTTACATTATCTTTACTATCTTGATTCAATTCTTGATAGCTATAAGCATTTACTTTTATTGTTTTCATTTTTTTCCTTTGTTAGTTGTTTATGTATTAACCATAATGGCTATATTTAATCAGAAGTAAATATATATAGTGTTCAAAATGGGTCAAGATATTGTTGTGATATAAATGCAACACGTGGTATTTATGCAACATGAAGTTTATTTATAATATTAAAGATGAGCAAGGAAACGAACAAACACTTCAAGCGATGTCTTATAAAAAACTAATTAAACAATTAAACAATAAATATAAAGCTGGTGAAGTCATACAAGTTAAATATAAGAATAAAAAAGATCATGACTTATTGAAGTATATTAAGATTGAAAAGGTTGAATAGTTGCAATTCTTATCATCAACGCCACGCCACAATCTTACGCAACATGAGCAACGGACACAATTAGAACACAATCAATATTAATTTTGACGTATTGGTGTAGTGATAATAAAAGATTATTGGAAGTAATAAGTATATTAGACAAGATGTTGCCATAATTTACAAATGCTAGACCCCCCTATACCCACGAATGCGGTCGCTGTTATATACGTATATATCATGGGACTCGAGGACACCCTTACAGCCATAGCCACTTATTCACCTTGGCAGACCATCCTTTCATTATTAGAATAATTACTATATGTAGTATGATATGTGGAATTACATACAAGATGATTTAAACTCAATAGTTTACATTGATCCAAAGAAACACACTTTGGTCATAAAGATATTCGGCTTTCCTAATAATGAATCAGCTGAGCTTTATGCTAGTTATGCCATGAGCTTAATGAATTTTGATTATGGCAGCACGACAGAAGATATGCCTAGTAAACTAATCCACTAAAAGATTATGCAGATTAAAATACCCTATACGCCAAGAAAGCATCAGGCTTTTCTTCATAGAGAAATATCAAGNTTTAGATGGAATGTATTAGTTTGNCATCGAAGGTTCGGCAAGACTGTGTGCATGATTAATCATNTNATACGTTCNGCCTTATTATCNAAACANAANAACCCAAGATTTGCCTACATTGCNCCAACATTNAAACAAGCTAAGTCNATCGCTTGGGATTANATGAAACAGTTTACCGCCAAGATNCCGCACACNAAGTTNAACGAAACAGAGCTACGTGTAGATTTACCTAATGGCTCTCGTATTACTTTGCTAGGCTCNGAGAACTCAGATGGTTTGAGAGGTATNTATCTTGATGGCTGTGTGATTGATGAGTATGCAAANGTAAACGANAGANCTATTTCCTGAGATTATACGACCAGCACTATCCGACAGAAAGGGGTACTGTGTTTTTATTGGAACTCCGCAAGGTATGAATAATAATTTTTATGAATTGTATCAACACGCACAGGGAGCAGAAGATTGGTTTAATTACAAAGCTAAAGCATCAGAAACTAAAATTGTAGATGAAGAGGAGTTGACCAAAGCAAAAGAGGTGATGGGTGAGAAAAAGTATATGCAAGAGTTTGAGTGTGATTGGATTGCAAACATTGAAGGTGCGATCTACGCAGATGTCTTGGCAAAAATGGAAGATAAAAAACAGGTAGCACGAGTACCCTATGACCCTAGTTTACCTGTCTCAACATCATGGGATTTAGGAGTCTCAGATCATAGCAGTATTATTTTTTATCAACAATTAGGTAAAGCAATTAATATTATTGACTATCATGAAGAAAGAGGTCAAGGCTTACCGCACTATATTCAACTTATAAAAAATAAAGATTACGTTTATAAAGATCATTTTGCTCCGCATGATATAGAAGTTACTGATTTTAGTAATGGAAAAACAAGACGAGAAGTAGCTTATCAACTAGGTATCAGGTTTAAAGTTGTTCCAAAAATACCTTTAGAAGATGGCATACACGCTACAACCATGGTGCTTCCAAGATGTTGGATTGATACTGACCATTGCAAAAAGCTAATAGATGCGTTAAGACATTACCATCGGAAGTATATAGATAAAAATCGTATGTTCCGATCAAAGCCTGTACACGACTGGTCGTCTCATGCGTGTGATGCGATGAGATATTTAGCTGTAGGTTTACAAGAATTAGACACTAGACAAACAGCACCACAAAGTGTAGCAGAAAATGAATATAGGATAATATAATTATGGGATCACTTTTTTCACCTAAAATGCCATCGTTGCCACCAGTGCAACCTTTACCACCAGCTCCAAGCACAGAACTATCACAAGAAGAAAAAGATAGAATAGCAAAAGAACAAAGAGATGCGGAACGAAGAAGAAGAGGTCGAAGGTCTACAATCTTAACAAGTCCACTTGGTATTCAAGAAGAAGCTGAAACAGAAAAGAAAACTTTATTAGGAGGCGACTAATGGGAGGAGCAGTACCAA
>FUFK010068775.1_pt1 | contig 10882 bp, 10 predicted proteins | sample 1021851 | NCBI WGS metagenome assembly FUFK01 (sample SAMEA51879418, study PRJEB19060) | metagenome
TAAGAGAAAAGAAAACCCTCAAAAAAAATTAGTTGGGTTAGAATTGATTGGTAAAGAACAAGCAAACCATGGTGATTGTGTACACATTGGAAGATCTCAAGTTGGAGTGATTACAAGCGGGTGTATTTCACCAACACTAAATAAAAATATTGCCTTATGCAGAATAGATATAGGTCATTCAGAAATAGGAAATGAAGTCGAAATTGGAAAAATAGATGGTCATCAAAAAAGAATTCCAGCTAAAATTGTAGGATTTCCTCATTACGATCCTAAGAAAACTAAAGTTAGATCATAATGCCTAAATCAACAAAAGATCTATTAGAATTTTGGGAAGATCAAATGAAGCTTTCTCATACTTCTAGTAACTACTTTTTTAGAAAATCACCTTCACACTATCATATGATGCTGCTTGTAATGTCTGCATTTAAATTAAAACAAAATTTATCTGTCGAAGAATTAAAAACAAAATTATTTAAAACTTCACGACCAAAATCTGCTTTAATTATTAATGAAGCGTGTGAAAAAGGGTTTTTTTATTTAGAGAAAACTTCAGAGGACCAAAGAAAAAAACATATCAAACCAAGCGCCTCATTTATTGAGGAATTTAACGATTATTTGTCCACTCTTAAAAATTTAAGTTTTTAATAGTTTGTTAATTTAAGGTTGTATAATTTTTTATTTCTAAATTTTATATATAAAAAAAATTATATATTTAACCTTTTCCAAAAAATAAAGTTTTAATATGTCATTACCGACAAAAGCTAAAGTAGTAATAGTTGGTGGAGGAATTCACGGTCTAAGTACTGCTTGGAAATTATCTGAAACATATAAAAATCCAGGTGATATTGTCGTCTTAGAAAAAAAAGATACCGCAGCAGGGGCAAGTGGTATTGCTTGCGGAGTTGTAAGAAATAATTATTTTCAGCCTGCAATGAGAGAATTAATGGCTCATTCAGTTTCAGTTTGGGAAAGTGATCCGAAAGCATTTAAATATAATGCGGTTGGTTATTTACAGATTTCACCAGAGGTAATGCATGCAGATGTTGCAACTATTTATGAACAACAAAAAGCAATTGGTTACGAATCCGAATTTATAGAAGGTGAGAAAGATTGCATGAAATATATGAAAGGTATGTTTGGTGACTGGCAAGCACAAGGTATAACTTCTGTTCTTCATGAAAAAAAAGGTGGATACGCTTTTAATAAAGATTCAATTAAAGCACTTGAAAATAAGTCTACTTCAAATGGTGTTGAAGTATTGAAAGGTATAAAAGTTACAGGTTTTAAAAGAGGAAGTAATAGTAAAGCAGTTACAGGAGTTGAAACTGACAAAGGTACAATAGAGTGCGAACAAGTTGTTGTTGGCGCAGGACCTTGGGCTAGAGATTTTTGGAATATGTTAGAACTTCCTAAAACTGCAAATATTAAAGGCAAAGATGGAAAAATATATGAAACTGATATGTGGAAATATTGGATGCTTCAAGAGGGTGTGCTTGGTGTAGAACCAGATTTTTTAAAAATGGATAACGGTGAACAGCCACCCGTAATTCATGTAGACTCAACAGCTCCATTATATTCAGATAAAACTAAAAAATTAATAACAGATAAAATTTGGGGAATATATTATAAACCAGATATCGACGGACTTGGTGTCCAAGGCGGAACTTCACCTTACATAGTTGATAAACATTTTGATAAAGTTAATGTTGATCCTTACGGAATAGAATCCCCAGAATATCAAACAACAGAGGCATTTAATGATATGTGGTGTTCAGCTTTAGCTCATTGCCAAAAAAGATTTGAAGGAAAATCAGATTTATATAGAAAAGGTCCTTCAGGTGGGCTTGGATGCATGACACCAGATTCATTTCCAATTTTTGATAGATTTTTAGAAAACGTTTATATGATAGCAGACTCTAACCATGGATATAAAATGATAGGTGTTGGTGAACTTGTTGCAAAAGAAATTCTTGGAACAGAGAGTGAATTATTAAAACCATTTAGATTCAACCGTTACGAGAAGGGTGAATTACACCCAACATCTAATAGTCCATTTCCTTGGAGCTAATTTATCTGAGTAGACAGATGTTTTATTTTCAGTTAACTTTTTGGTCTAAAAATTCTTAAGGGGGAATATGACTGATCTAGAGAAACATGTTAATCAACCAGGTAGAGCAAAATTAGTAAAACAAGTTAGAGCTAAAATAAATGAACTAAAAATTGATTATATTTTTTTTCAATTTATTTCAGTAACGGGAAGAGTTGTTGGTAAAGGAATTCCTGCAGATCATTGGGAAAGAACATGTGAAAAAGGTTTTCAATTAGTTTATGGAGCAACAGCTAACTTATTCTTAGATCGTCACAACAACTATATAGGATACGGTCCTGAAGCAAAAGAATTGGTTGGAATACCTGATCCAGAAACATTTTGCCAACTACCTTGGGATAAAAAAGTTGCCCGAGTTTTTGTAACTTGTTTTAGAAATAGAGAAGAAAGAGAAAATCCAGGTGGTCACTTAACATCTGATTGTAGAGGTAATTTAAGAATTATTGCTAAAGAATTTAAGAAAAAACATGGTTACCAACTTAGAGTTGGAACTGAGCCAGAAATGATGTGGTTAACTAGAAACGATGATGGCACTCCAACTGGAAAAGGTTTTTCTAAACCATATTGTTATCACATTGACCAATTCGAGTCTTTAAGACCAGTATTTATGAAAGTAATGGAATACGCTAGAGCTATGGGCTTTGATATGATTCAAGGTGATCATGAAGACGCTCCTGGACAACTAGAACTAAACTGGATGTATGATGATGTTTTAAGAAATGCAGATAGGTTATCTACTTACAGACAAATATGTGCACAGGTTGCAAGAGAGTTTAATTTAATTGCTTGCTTTATGACAAAACCTTTCATGGGAGTTTCTGCTAGTGGTTGTCATACTAACATGTCTTTATGGACAGGTGGAAAGGATAAAGTAAATAAATTAGGTCATAAATCTTTACCAGGCATGGACGAAGTTTTCAGTTATGTTGAAGGTGGTACTAATACTTTTATGCCAGACACTAAAGATGTCCAATTGCCAGGAAAAATTGGTTTGAAATCAATTGGAGGTGTAATGAAACACTTGCCTGCACTAACAGCTATTGGTTCATCAACTGTTAACTCATACAGAAGACTTTGGGATCAAGGTTTTTGGGCACCTGTTTATGCAGATTGGGGATACCAAAATAGAACTTGTGGATTGAGAGTTTCTGCTCCAGGAAGATTTGAATACAGATCCGTAGATTCAATGCATAATCCATATTTAATGGGAGCAAGTTTATTAAAAGCTTTTGATGATGGAATAACAAATAATATTGATCCTGGAAAACCTGAGTCTAGAAATATTTATGAAGCTCAAAAAGCTGGAAAGAATGTTAAAAAATTACCTTTAAGTCTTGGAGAAGCGTTAGATAGATTGGCGGATGACAAAGTTATTCAATCTGCTATGCCAGATGAAATGTATAAAATTTTTCATTGGTATAAAAATGATGAGTGGGAAAGATTTTTAGGAGCAACAACTCAATGGGATCTAGATACTTATTTGGATTGCCTACCATAAGAAATTTTAGGAAGGAAAAAATATGTGCGGAATTGCGGGACTAATCCATAGAGGAAAATCCTCTGATGTAGGAAATGAATTACAGTTAATGCTTCAAGCATTAAAACATAGAGGTCCTGACTCAACTGGATACGCTCTCTATGCAGATAATGATGGAGAAAATTTCATAATGAGATTTAAGGTTGGGGAAAATGTTGGAGAAGGAAGCACATCAGTTAATGAAGATGATAGTGTTTATGACAAAAGAAAAGAACTTGTTGATCAGATGTTAAAAAGCCTTGGTGCAAAAGTATTAAAAGAAGAAAAATTAACCCCCTACTCTTATAGATACGAAATGCAATACGACGAGGATTTAATGGATTTTTCAAAGAAAATTGAGAGTATCGAAAGTGTTGAAATATTATCCATTGGAAAATCTCTTGAACTAATAAAAGATTTAGGAGACGCGCAAGAAGTTTTAGATAGATATGATCTTGGCAAAGTGAGAGGAACTCACGCTATAGGTCATGCTAGAATGGCAACTGAATCTGGCGTAGATATTAAATCTGCTCATCCATTTTGGGGTTATCCTTTCAGTGATGTATCAGTTGTACACAACGGTCAACTTACAAACTATTGGAACAATAGAAGAGTGTTAGAGAATAAAGGCATGAGATTTATGTCTGAATGTGACTCTGAATTAATTGCAGTTTATTTAGCAGAAAAAATGAGAAATGGCGCATCTTTGGAAGAAGGTATGAAAGATAGTTTATCAGGCTTAGATGGTGTATTTACATATTTTGTTGCAACAAAAGATTCTTTAGGAATGGCAAAAGATACGATGGCTGCAAAACCATTGGTATTATACGAGTCTGATGATTTAGTAGCAATGGGTTCTGAGGAAATAGCTATAAGATCTATTTTACCACAAGAGATAGACACATATGATCCATTTGATGGAGAGGTTAAGGTATGGCAAATTTAAAAACAACTGAGAAAAAAACTAAAGCACAATCAATGGGACTTCATACTGAAGTTCTAACTGGAAAAACTCAACAAAAATTTTTTAACCCTGATGAAGCAGAAAACTTTTACTATTGGGGAACTTATGATGTTGATTTTAATAAAAGAATTGATCTTGATGTAAATGATCTAGATTGCAAAGAGGCAAACAAGAAAATTGATGAGCTTATGAGTCAAGGTTATGGAACAATAGTTATAAAGAACCCTCAAGGAAAACACAGCTTAGGTGTTGGAATATTAAATAAATTAAATTTAATATTTGAAGGAAGTTTGGGATATTTTGGTGTTGGTTCTATTGATGGTCCAACAGTAAGAATTAATGGAAGAGTTGGGTGGTCATGTGCAGAAAATATGATGGCAGGAAAAGTAGTAATAGAAAAAAATGCAGGATCATGTTTTGGTGCAGCTGTAAGAGGTGGAGATTTAATATGTAAAGGAAGTGTTGGTGCTAGAACAGGAATTGATCAAAAAGGTGGAACAATTATTGTTGGTGGTGACGCTGGAGCATTTACTGGTTTTATGATGCAAAGAGGAAGAATAATAATTTTAGGTAATGTAGGTATAAACCTTGGAGACTCTATGTACGATGGAACCATTTATGTGGGTGGAAAAATTGGATCATTTGGAAGCGATGCGATTGAGTCGCCTATGACAAAAAGTGATATAGATTGGATTAAAAGAAAACTTAAAGTTGCTGAAATCGGTGAAAATTTTGATATTTCAAAGATGACGAAAGTAGTTGCAGGTAAGAAACTCTGGAATTATGACGCTTTAGAACCAACTGAGAAAAAAGGAGCAATTTAATGGCAAAGAAAAAAAACGGAAAATCAAATGGTCACTCCAATGGCAACGGTGGTAGTGAATTCTCAAAAAGAAATAAAAGTTTACTAGGTTATAACTCTATATTTACACCAGAAGTAATCGACGATATTCATATTAAAGCTCAGTTAGGAAGATACCGAATGAGAGGTATGGCTCTAATGAAGAAAATTCCTACATTTGACGATTTAGTTTTTTTACCAGGCACTCTTACAAGATTTGTAATAGAAGGTTACAGAGAGAAATGTGAAACAAAAACTATCATTGGTCCAAGATGTGAAAACCCAGTAGAATTAGATATACCAGTTTATATAACAGGTATGAGTTTTGGAGCTTTATCTTATGAAGCTAAAACAGCGCTTGCAAGAGGAGCAACTATGGCAGGTAGCGCAACATGTTCTGGTGAAGGTGGAATGATACCTGATGAAAGAAGATATTCAGAAAAATGGTACTATCAATGTATTCAATCAAGATATGGATTTAATCCTCATCATGCTCAACTTGCTGATGGAATTGAAGTGTTTATTGGTCAAGGACAAAAAGTTGGAATGGGTGGTCACTTGATGGGTCAAAAAGTTACTGACCAAGTAGCAGAGATGAGATCATTACCAGCTGGTATTGATCAAAGATCGCCTGCAAGACATCCTGATTGGTTAGGACCAGATGACTTAGCTTTAAAAGTTCAAGAGCTAAGAGAATTAACAAAAAATAAAGTTCCAATACAATTAAAACTTGGAGCAGCAAAAGTTTATGACGATGTTCGTATGGCAGCTAAATGTGATCCAGACTCTATTTATCTAGACGGTATGGAAGGTTCAACAGGTGCTGGTCCACACATCGCAGCAGCAAACACAGGTATACCTGGAATAGCTGCAATTAGAGAAGCAAGAAGAGCAATAGATGATGTTGGTAAAACTGGAAAAGTTACTCTTATTTATGCGGGTGGAGTTAGAGATGGAGCTGACATGGCAAAAGCATTAGCTCTTGGAGCAGATGCTATCGCTATAGGTACTGGAGCTATGATTGCACTAAATTGTAATAAAGAAATTCCAGAGTCTAATTTTGAAAAAGAAATGGGAGTACCAGCAGGTCATTGTTATCACTGTCATACTGGTCGTTGCCCGGTTGGCGTTGCTACTCAAGATCCTAAATTAAGAAAAAGACTAAACCCGGATGAGGCAGCTCTTAGAGTTTATAATTATTTACATACTATGACACTTGAAGCACAATTATTAGCAAGAGCTTGCGGTAAAACTAATATCCATTCATTAGAGCCGGAAGATATGGCAGCTTTAACAATGGAAGCTTCTGCTTTAGCAAAAGTGCCGCTTTCCGGTACAAATCACACTGTAGGAGTTGACGATTTTCATAAAATATAATTATGCCAAAGAAAACAAGTAAAAAATCGAGCAAAAAAACAGTTAAAGGCCAGTTAGGTAAAAAGAAAGAAACCGCTCGAGAAAAGATGATAGGTCAAACTATTGGGTATAGGTATGATGTAAATTTATTGCCAGACTATTCAAGAATAACTCCTTTCCTAAAAAAATATATTGAAGCAATGGGTTGGGATGATTTAAATTGGTTGGAAGATGTTCACATGGGGTATGAAGAAGATAGACCTGCAGTTTTTGATAGAAACGCAAATGGTTGGGTAACTATTCCAAAAAAAATTAAATTACCAAACAACCAACAAGATAGAGACATGATTGCAAGAGAGCTACTGGTAAAATTTCAAATGTCTCCAAATCACCCTCTAGTAGATTTAAAAAAAGCATATCGAAAATTTTAGAATCATCAGCAATTTATATATACTAAAAGTTGTAGAATAATAAATTAACTGCGTATTAGTTGTTTTATTTAATATTGATCAAATTAATTCAAATAATACAATTTCCATAATTTGTTTAAACAATTGGAGGTTAAATGACTGACGAATTAGGTGCATTGACAACCATATTCACAGAATTTTACTATTGGATAACAGTAGTACTTATGTTTTTAATCCACGTAGGATTCTGTATGTATGAAGTTGGAGCTTCCCGATACAAACATCATCAACATACATTAATGAAAAATACTATGCTGATACCTTTGGTAACGGTAACTTGGTTTTTATTTGGGTGGTGGATTTATTGGGCTTTTCCAACGGGACCAGGTCTTGCACCATCAATAATGACTGAGAGTACAGCTTTAATTACAGATGACTCAGCCTTTAGTGCTAAGTGGTATTTACCAACTAGCGACCTTATGGCAGTAAATTTGGGTGATCATATAAGCGGAGTATTTTGGGCTGCATTCTTATTATTCTCATGGACAGCCGCTTCGATAGTATCAGGTGCTGTAATTGAAAGAATTACAACTTTTGCTTTTGGAATTCTTGCAATTGCAATTGGATCTGTATTTTGGAGTATAGATGCTGCTTGGGGATGGCACTTTGACGGATGGATGTTAAAAATACTTGGATATCATGATGCTTACGCCTCGGGAGTAATTCACGCAATTGCTGGTGGATTTGCTTTAGGTGTTCTTGCAGTTTTGGGACCAAGAATTGGAAAATTTTCACCAAGTGGTGAACCTAGAAACATCGGACCAAGAAATCCTTGGTTAGTAACTGTTGGATTATTCCTAATTTATACAGGTTTTTGGGGTTTTTACGCAGCTTGTAATATTCCAATTTATGACTTGGGACCAGAATATGGTATGGAAGGTGTAACCTACTTTACCGCGACCAACATCTATGTAACCCCAACAACACTTAGTGGTATTACCATGAACTTCTTGATGTCGCTATCTGGAGGATTGTTAGCAGGATATGTTATATCCAAAGGCGATCCATTCTGGACTTATTCTAGTGGTCTAGCTGGAATAATATGTGCTTCAGCAGGAAATGACTTATATCATCCAATTCAAGCATTAATAATTGGAATGATAGGTGTGGTTATAGCTTACAAAATGCATTACTGGGTTGAACGTAAGTTCAAAATTGATGATGCAGTTGGCGCTGTAGCTGTACATGGTTATGCTGGTTTTGTAGGACTTGTAATATGTGGGTTTGTACTAAATGGATACCCTTCTTCAGGATATAGCGTTGGTGCTATGTGGGATGGAAGCAACTATGCTGCCATCAATCCTTTAGGAATGTTTATTGGTGCAATAATCATGTTCTTTGTTCTAGGAATGATACCAGGTTATATCATCGCTAAAGTGTTAAATGGAATGGGCAAACTCAGAATCCCTAGGGAAGTTGAGTTAGCTGGTTTGGACTACCAAATAATGGAGGAGGCAAAAGAAGATGAAAAAGCTGTTGCTTCTTCAAGTAGTTAAAGGAGGATAATATGGCTACAGTATCAAATTGGATAGATCATCTGAATAAGCCTGCAGAAGAAGTTGTGGGTGCAGTTTATCCAGGCGTAGGATCAGAAGGTATATTGGTTCTTGTACTTTTTGTTATTTGGATTGGTTGGACAGTTGTAAGTTCTAAGCAGGAAAGTGATAAACTTTCAAAACTTGCAAGTAGAAAACCAAGTTCAAATGCGTGGAAAAGTAATATAACTGACGGTTAAATAAAACTTTATAAGGGCGCAAAATTCAATTTGCGCCCTTTTATTTAAATGGACGAGCAAAATAAAAAAGAACAAATAAATAAAACTCCAAGCAAAATGGCAAGGTTAGCATGGCCAAAAGCAAAATATGGATTGGTCTTGGCTATATTAATTATTATAGGTGTAAATATAATTTACTATAAAGATTTCTTTTTATCTTTTTTATAAAATATATGATAAAGATTATTAGTGGCAAAAAACTTATATAAAATTGCAAAATCAAAAAAAATAAAATATTTCCTAATAAGTTTCGTAGATTTATTTGGTGTCTTAAGATCTAAATTAGTACCAACCCATGCAATAAAAGAAATGCAAATAAACGGTGCCGGATTTGCAGGATTCGCTGCTTGGCTTGATATGTCCCCTGCCGACTCAGATATGTTTGCAATACCAGATCCAAATAGTTTAATTCAAATTCCTTGGAATAAAGAAGTAGGTTGGCTTGCTTCAGACTTATGGATGAATGGTAAACCTGTTGAGGCATCGCCAAGAGTGATGTTAAAAAAGCAAATAAAATTACTATCAAATGAAGGTTATACCATGAAATCGGGTGTTGAGTGCGAGTACTTTCTTACATCACCTGACGGTAGTTCTATAGCTGACCCTAGAGATACTCAATCTAAACCTTGTTATGATCAATCTGCTTTAATGAGACAATATGATTTTATAAAAGAAATATGCGATTGCATGATTACAATGGGATGGAACCCATATCAAAACGATCATGAGGATGCTAATGGCCAGTTTGAAATGAATTGGGACTACACTGACTGCTTAACTACAGCAGATAGACATACATTTTTTAAATTTATGGTTAAATCCATAGCAGAAAAGCATGGGTTAAGAGCAACATTTATGCCAAAACCATTTGAGCAACTGACGGGAAATGGATGTCATGCACATATTTCGCTATGGGATAAGAAAAAAAATAAATTTTTAGATAAAAATGACAAACTTGGACTTAGTAAATTAGCATACAATTTTTTAGGTGGAGTGATTAAAAATGCAGGTTCATTATCAGCATTCTTTAATCCAACTTTAAATAGTTATAGAAGAATAAATGCACCACCGACTAAATCTGGTGCAACATGGTCACCAAGTAGTATTTCTTACACGGGGAATAATCGAACACATATGATTAGAGTTCCAGATCCGGGAAGATTTGAACTTAGATTAATGGATGGGTCAGCAAATCCATATTTACTACAAGCAGGAGTTTTAGCAGCAGGCATAAATGGGATTAGAAAAAAAGTTAATCCTGGAAAACCATTATTCTGTAATATGTATACTGATCATAAAAAATATCCTAATCTACAAAAATTACCAAATACATTAGAAGATTCCCTAGAATTGTTAAATTTTAATACAGTAATGAAAAATGCTTTTGGAAAAAATGTTTTAAACAGTTATATCAAATTAAAAAAATCTGAAATTGAAAATTTCAAGTCAAAAGAAAAATTTGATAAATTAAAACCTATTACAAAGTGGGAAAGATCTAATACTTTGGATTGCTAGAATATGTCTATTGATTATAGTCATATTAATAAATTTTCATCATTTATTAAAAATAAAAATTATTCATTCAGTAGAGAAGAAATATTAAGTGTATTAAATAAAGAAACTATTGATAAAGCATTTAATTCTTTGTCTGGTTGGGAGAATTATGAACCTACTCCCCTACTTAATTTAAATAAACTTTCAAAAGATCTTGGCCTTAAAAATATTTTTTACAAGGATGAGTCAAAAAGATTTGGACTTAAATCTTTTAAAGCTCTTGGTGGTGCTTATGCAGTAGCAGAAGTTTCAGCTGGAAGAAAAGATGTAGTTGTTGCTACAGCAACAGCAGGAAATCAT
>FUFK010070983.1_pt1 | contig 10881 bp, 12 predicted proteins | sample 1021851 | NCBI WGS metagenome assembly FUFK01 (sample SAMEA51879418, study PRJEB19060) | metagenome
AGTTGCTGTATCAATTTGTTCTGGCGTTACTTTAGTGTCTTGTATTACACCTTTTTCTACTTTTGGTGCCTCTACAGGTTTTTCTACAGTGGGTCTTGGTTGAACAGCTCTGGCTGTTTCACCTGCTACAGTGGTAGCACCACCAAATAGACCACCAACAAACGCACCACCTGCTGCTGCTTCTGTGTATTCTCTTATAGCATCTTCATTGTCAATCGGTAAACCTGCTTGAAATCTTTCAATAGCTTGTTGACCAACCTCTGTAATTGCTTCAGTTGCTCCACTTAGTGCAGTGCCTTTTGCAACTCTACCTAATGTTGCAGAGTCTAAAACTTGTGAAAATCTTGTTCTTGATAATGGGCCAAACAACCTGCCTAAAACAGGATATAATGCAGATTCCAAAACAGCTTGTGGTAATGCAGCAGCAAACGCTGTTGCCTCATTTACCTCATCTAAATTACCAAGCTGTACCTGTTCTTGTTGTCTACCTAAATTAAATTGTACTGTGGTAGGTAAAAATGATGCTGTAGCACCTGTCATGGTAGCAGCAGTTTTACCTATCGCTTGCCCTAATAACGCTCTTCCTGCAAGTCCACCAACTCCACCAAATAAAGTGTATGGTAATGACATACCTGCTTGATATAATCCAAACTTAACAAATGTATCTATACCTGCATCTGGGCCTTTTGTTGCTTGCTCAAAACTTATGTAAGGTGTTCTAGCTAATATATCAGCATCTTGTTGAGCAGCTTGTTCGTAAAGTTGTGCCGCTCTTTCTTCGTCACCCATAAGACCTGCAATACCACCACGAAGGTAAGTAATACCGGGCCCCCAAGTTCTTTGCCAATTAGATTTAAGACCACTAACAAAAGCCTCACCAAAGCCAACATCGCTTGGGTCTGTTGCAGTTCCGATTGGTCTTCTTCCTGTTTGTGTAGCAGGTGATGATAAATCAGTGGGACTAGCAACAGGAGAAATTTGTCTTTCTTCTGTTAAACTTCTAATAAATTGCTCTGGACTTAAATCACCTTGATAATCATCTAGAAGTTGCTCTATAAGTTCTTCGTCACTTACATAAGCAAGACTAGGGTTTTCATCTCTAATCTGGTCTAATAAACTCATGTAGACTCCTAACTAAATTTAAACAATTCTCTAAAGAAATCTCCGTAATTAAAATCACTACCACCCTCTTCTGCTGCTTGATTAGCAGATGCAATATTAGTGTTTGCAATTCCTAAATCTTTAGCAAGTTCCTCATCAACTAATCTCTTTTTCTCTGTTGCATCCATCACAGGCCAATTAGTGTAAATGCCTGCAAGATATTCTTCTATTTCTTGCCTGCTTCTTACAGCAATTGCAGGACTGCCGTCAGCTTTTAATATTGGTTTAAATGTGTTAGTAGATGCATCAAAGGTTGCATATACTCTTTGACCTTTGTCATTTGTAATAATAGTTGGTGATGACTTACCTGTTCTACCCTCACCTCTGTCAAATGCCGCTCTCGCTTCTAACGCTTCTATTTCAGCATCAGTTTTTCTTTGTGCTGCTTTCTTGCCTCTTTGCTCTTGTAAAGTTGCAATACCTGCTTGTCCTGCTTCTCCTAATGCTTGTAAGAAATAAGGACTCTTAGAAGCCATCATAGCAAAACCTGCCGATGCAAGTGGTAGTGCCCACTCTGGTATTTCTTTCTTACCTTCGTTACCTGTTAATTTAGCAATATCATCAGAAGTGCCTGCCGCATCTTCTTTAGATACTTTAGGAATAATACCACTGCCAACAGGGCCGACTAAAGAACCTACACCTTTATCATCTTTTTTCTTAGGAGCTACTTGCTCTGGTTTTGTGTCTACAGCACCTTTAGGTGGTTGAGCATCTTTAGCTTTTGGCATACCTTTTTGCTCATCTTCTGCATCTCTCTTTTTTTGTTCTTCTGTAACTTTTGGTAATGGAGGAGTTTCTTCTTTATCTTTAAATAATTCTTTGAAGAAATCTTCAAAATTAAATCCGCCTCTTCTTTCAGTAGGTATACCTCTTATACCCTCTTCTTCGTCAAACTTTTCTTGCGGTATAGGATTTATAGGGCCTACTTGTTTAGGAGGTGGTACAAAATCAGAAGGTTTTTGTTCATCCTCAAAATCTCTTTGTTGTTGTTGTGTAGGTACCTTTGGTAATGTTGGGTCTGGTGTTACATCTACAGCACCAAAAGGTGGTTCTGCTTGTGTGCTACCTTCAAATGTTTGNGTTGGTAAAGGAGCNTCTGTNATNCCACTACCNGCAGGGCCTANAGTTTGNCCAGTTAATATTTTTTTTGCAAGNTCTTGACCCTCNTCNGTGCCTGCTATTTTATTTGATTCTTCTATAACTTGTGGGTCATCCTCTGATTTTCCTAAATAACCTGCAACAACTTTTACTATTGCACTATATATTTCACCAAAACTAAAAGCCTCACCACCCTCTTGAAAACCAAGTGCCATTGGTAAAAAACCAGACGTAACCTGCATGTTGTTTTGTGGTATACCACTTCTTACTTGCCCTCCATTAGCGTAACCCTGTGGGTTAGTTTGCATAAAAAAGTTTAAGTGTTTAGTTTGTGGTAAAGTAGTTCTAAAGTTTCTAGTGTCTGCGTATAGTCCTATTGATTTTTTCATTATCCGAATGCTCCAAATAATCCTGCACCCGCAGCTCCTAAACCTGCTAGTTGTTGAGCCATACTAGGGCCGGGTTGTTGTGAATAAGCTGTCATCATTTGTGCAGCAGGAACACCAGATAATAAATTACCTAGTGTAGCAGCTTGCGTGAATGGGAACTGCTGTTGACGTAAGAAGTCTTGATATGCAATATCCATACCTCTNTGCAANTGCTGTTGACCTTGAGCACCTGCTTGTCTTAATCCTTGTATACCTTGCTGACCAAGTTGCATACCTTGACCTGCAATAGTACCAAATGCACCTGCTCCAGAAAGTTGTTGTGCTTTTTGTGCTTGTGCCGCTCTTAAAGCTTGGTTGTAATTTTGTTGTGCTAACTGTGTTGCAGTTCTAGCTTGTTGCTGTTGCAAGTTTCTTTCTTGCTCTGCTCTTTGCACACCAAATCTACCACCACCAAATGCACCAGAACGTACGGCAGCATCAGATAATCTTTGTCCTGCAATATCAGATTGTCTTCTCATCTCATCTAACACATTACGGGTAACNGACTGTGTAAATGGATTTTGATATTGCTCTATGTCTTGCTGTGTTATTGGAGAAACAGCCATAGATGTTAAACCTCTTGCTGCTGCCAAATCTGGTTCAAACGCTCGTGATTGTTCTACTGCTCTTTGTCTAGCTAATTGTTGTTCAAACGTAAGTGGTGCTAATCTTTGTCCGCCATAAGGCACATAGCNTACACTAGGGTCTGTNANNGCTCTTGCTTGTTGCGTTAANTGTTTGTACGCATCTTCAAGAAAAGCAGGTAGTTCTCTTTTTTCTGTTGTTGTATATATTGGTGCTCCAAAACACATATTACTTGTACCTCCAAATGTTACCCATATCTTTAAATCCTAATCTTTTGTATAATGCAGGTGTATCGTTACCAGAGCTAATAGGTAATTGTATTGTTAACCCTCTAGTTTTTGCATACTCCTTTAATTTTTTTAACAATGCTCTCGCTGTCTTAAAGTTTCTATATTTTGGTAAAATATAAAACCATGTTTCAGCTAAAAACTTTTCATCGCTAAACCACCACTCTGATTCAAATGCAGCTATACTACCAATAACCATACCATCTTGGTATGCATTGCATATAAACCCATCATCAAAGTGTTTTTGTATTGCTATTGCAACACGAGTAATATCAGCNTCCGGATAAATATCCGCAAACTCTTCTCTAAACACTAATAAAAGTTTTAGTGTGTCTTTTAAATCTTCGTACTTTGGTTTTTTAACTTGGAACATTCTGTTCAGCTTGGTTCATAAACTGATAAAGTTTTTTTGCTCCTGCTGCTCTACTGCCGTTTCCTATTCCTCGTACTGCTCTTGCCGTTAAAACAAACTCACCATCAGATAACATAGCAGGTATGTCATCAGATTTTTCTGTACCCGGCCCTAAACTCATGCCGCCTTGTCTTAAATCCATAACGCCACCCTCTGCAACTTTAGGAACTAANTCAGANTCTACTTGCATNTCCTCAAAGCCTTNATAATTTTNTGGTGCTTTTGCTGTTTGTTTTAANATTAATTCTTGTAACTCTTCNTCNGTTCTATCTGGATACATGTCTCGCATACGCTTCATCATTTCTTGTTGCTCTGCAAAAGCTATTGCAGGTGCACTCGCTGCTGCTGCTGCTGCNACAGGCACTGCGGCTTTACCTAAACCAGATAATGCTTTACTACCACCTAAAAATTTACCACCAAGTCCTGCTGTTAATCCTGTTAACAAAGCAGAGCCGGGTCTTTGACCTTGTAACAATGCTCCTATACCACCACCCAAAGCAGGTGCTAGAAAAGAAGAACCGGGCACAAGTATACTTGCTATGCCGGCTCCTGCTATAGGTGCTGCTACTTTTGCTATNTTTTTAAGTGACTTAAATAATCCCACTATNTTCTCCTNTTATTTGCTCTTCTTATTGCTTCTTTGCCTTTTTTAAAAATATTTACTACTTGTGTTTTTCCCATAACCTTTGCTCTTTGTTCCCCTACAGTAAGTATCTGTATTTTTCTTGCAAAAGGTTTGTTAACTTTTTTTACTCTTGCAACTGTCTTCCTAGCATCAGCAGGTGTTGCAAATTTTATGCCAACAGTATCACGAGGGTTTTCGTCAGTGTATAATCTTCTGCCACTGCCTTTTGGTTTTTTACCTGTGCCTACTCTTGGGTCTGCCATTAAGTCATCTCCAGTATTGATGCTACTAAGTGTATATCACTACCTGTTGTTGTTGCCTTTAGTATTTCTGATGATTTTAAAATAATAGGATTAGCTCCTACCATAGAGTCGTCTGCTGTATCATTTTTCATTGTTCCTGTTGCTAACAATTCTTGTGAACTAGCTTTTTGTATAACTCTATTTATTTCTAATATAAATTCTACATTAGAAGAATCTGTAACACTAAGTGTTATATCGTGGTCTGCATTCTCATCTGTGTTTGTTATGCGAATAGATTTTACTATTGATGTGCCAGATGATGGTGCTGTATAAATTGTAGTTCTACCCCGTAATTTTACTTTTGCATTTGTATATGTATTTGTAGACATTAGTTACTCAAAAAAAAATTAAATCTTTCCATTACAACTTTGTTTTCTTCAGCAGTATAACTTGTATTTAATGTTAATACTATTGTCTCTATAGCACGAACTAACTCGTTTTGTTGCTGTACGTTATATTCTTGCGATGGAGATGGTAATCTTACGTTTGTTATTTTACTCATTATCTTTTTCCATCTGGTTGTACTTCAAACCTAATAGTTCCAAGCCTCCAGTCCTCTCCTGTAGCATCATTATTTATATCATCGAAGCCGTTGCTTTCAAGTCTTACTGCAACTTGTCTACCTCTAGTTCTCGTATTTATTTTTGTGCTTGACGTTGAGTAACGAAAAGGCCCTTTTGTAGTCTGCGTATCTGTAGGAAAGTATCTTGATTTAAGACTAACATTTACATTGCCTACTTGTCCTTTAAAATCTGGTATAACTTTATTAATAAATAATATGTCATCGCCACTACCAATATCAAAATCACCACTTTCAATAAATGATGTCATTGTAGAGCCATCATCGTCTTTACCAGACTCATGTATGAATAGAGTAGAATTAGTGCCATCATACTTAGTTGCATATGGTAAAGGATAAGTTCCAGAGTCAATCCATGTGCTTCTGTCTAAACTACCAGTATACCAAAGATTTTCTTGATAATTCCATATCACATATTTATCTACTTGGTTAGATGCGGTAGAACAATAAAACCACCACACTTCACCATAAGCAGAATTACTACCTGCCCATACTTGTTCATACTGTGTGGTATCTACTTCATCAAATACAAAATCTTCAACAGTGCATGGTAATTTTCTTACTGTACCATCAAAGACAAAGAAAGCATCACTACCCATCCAATATGCTACACCATTTACATCTATAGCAGAATGTGGACTTATAGCACCACAATTAGTTCCCAGTTGTTGAAAACCAAATACAAATGGTGCTCCAATAAAAGACATACCATGTGCAGATGTATCTGTTAAAATTAATATTTGTCCTCTAGTTCTTATTGCAGTAACAATCTCACTGCCACCAACTATACGTTGTGAACCAGAACTGTTTGTTGCTGTAGGTGTCCAATCTGTTTCATCATCTTGTGATGACCAACGAATAAACATTGGGTCTTGTGAAGAAGTTTGACCTATAGTTGTTTCTGTTCCAAAACATATAACGTGTCTGTCTGGGTTTGACACTAACATAAATTTAGATTTAGTTGGTGCATTGCTAACTTGTGAAGCAGTATTAGTAGCAGTTAAAACACCATCTGATGTGTTCCAAATAAATAATTTATTATCAATATCTAATGCAAGTATATCTTCACCCCAGTTATCTATTGCCCAGTTTCTTAATGCTATAATTACTGAGCTTGCTGTATTTGGTGAGTCCCAAGTTTGTGATGAGTTCCAAGTTCCTGTCCCCCATCCATATCCAGATAAAGCTCTGTCCCTACCTGCTTGAATTTCATATTGTACTGTGCAATTACCCGTAGTTGATACAGAAGAAGAGGCGTTAGTGCCAACATCAATAGTATAAGTATTAAGGGTAGGAACTGATTGAATTTCATATTCTCCGTCTACTGTTGTTGCAGCCACTCCACCAATAGTTGCACTTGTTGATGATATGGTAACATAATCTCCTTCACTTGCACCATGACTACTATGAGTTACTGTAAAAATAGAAGAACCANTNGTNGTTGTAAAACANGATGTAATATCAGCNTCTAATCTTGTNGGTGTTGCATCAAANAAAACACCTTCGTTGTAAATNTATAATTTTTTGTTAGTNCCTAAAGCATCGTAAGCAGTNCCATCTAAAGAGTTCCAAGCTAGTTGTGCTCTTGCTACNCCAATAAATTCTGTNGTAGAAACTTTTTCCCATCCACCNATTTTTTCTGGATATTGATATCTAAATCTTACTTTATCGCCTTCTATCCACTTACCTTTATTAGTTATGTCAGTATTTTGTTTATCAAATCCTGGTCCAAACTCTATTTTAGTGTATGGCATTATAGACCTGTAGCAATAAAGAAATTAACAACAGTAAATGGTTGCATTAATGAATTACTAAAGTCAGTGCCAGAACCTAGATTACTACCACTTTGCGTAGTTTCAAAACCACCTGTAGCACCTAAACTTCTAGATGATAAACCAGAACCAGAACCAGAACCTATTGCAGTTCTACCCTGTAAGTCTGGTAAGTTAAATGTAGATGAACCATCACCTGTTCCATATGTAGTTCCTATTGCAGAAAACAATGCAGAGTAAGTTGATCTGCTAACAGCTTGTGCGTTGCACAATAAATATCTTTTTGTAGAACTATCTGATTTAGTAGGTTCACTAGCAAAACCAGCCATAATAATGCCACCAGCTGGAACTGTATCTTTAATATCTTGTCCAGAACCAGAAAACAAATTACCTGTAATAGTTGTAGATGCTGTAATTGCACCAGTTACATCTAAAGCAACAGAAGGACTACTATTTAAAATACCTACTTTATCTTCTGAACCATCAACAAACAAAGCGTGTGTATTTCCGTTTGATTCTACTCTGAAGTCTACGCTAGCAGAACTTTCATTTATAGTTACATTGCCGCCATCTAATTCCACAGCACCTGCAACATTTAATGTTCCCTTACAAACAAGATTGTTTATACCAGTTGCAAATACATCTTTTACAAAAGTGCCATTAGAATACATNAANGCATGAGAGCCTTGTGTTACAGCAGTTCCTGTTCCAGTGTTTCCTGTTGTAGCAACTGTAAGTGTATTACTNCCTGCTGTGTTATTGAATACAATATAATTAGATTCTACAGTTGGTAATAATACATTAATGTTACCAGTTAANGTGCCAGTAAATTCTAAAACTTTTTGTCTAGATTCATCAGCTGTAGCGTTACTATTTGTTAAAGTTACATCAGAACTACCAGCTACACTTTTAGATGCATAACCATTTATTGATTCATCTATTAAATCAAAGTTGGTATTTGTTTTATCACCCCAGGTGTTTGCGTTTTCACCTGTAGCTTGTTTTTCTAATCGTAATCTTGTCGTAAATGTTGAAGCCATTCTATACTCCTAAATTAATTTTGTTTAAAACTGTTAATGGAAAACTTTCAAACTCTANACAGTATGAATCTACCTTTGTAACAGCTTTATATTCCTCTGATTTATTATTGTAAGATTCTTGTATTTCGTATCTTGCAAATTCACAATCNCCTTCAGTTGCGTAAATGTAACCATTATATTTNACAGATGGTGCGTTTGGAAATGAAAACAAAACTAACATAAACCAAACTTTAATCATTATCCGCCTAANGGGTTAGACGTTGATAATTTTATTTCTTCTATTTGCACATCTTGTAATTCATTTTCTTTTTTAATAATTGCTATACCCTTAGAATTTTCTTCTATATCTTCCTCTAATTCCCAAGCATACTCTTCTAATTCTTTTATAGGTGTGCGTAATTTTTTATCTAATTTATCTAAGTCATCGTTAGATGCTGCATCGGCTAAAACAGATTGTATTACTTTAATATCTTTGATTATGTCTTGTGTAATAGCTTTAATATCATTGCTNTTACCTGCAATGTCGTTTCTTANATTGTCTAATACATCATTATCNAAACTTATTATTGTAGTTTCTAATTCTTTTAATTTAACTTCTATGTCTGTTAAATCTACAGTTTCATTGACTACAAATTCTTTGTTTTCTATTTGATCTAATCTTAAATTAAACTGACCCCATGTGTAGAAACCTCCACCTATAGCTCCAATAACTCCGATTAGTGCTGCATATGTACTTAATTTTTCTATAATTTTCATTGTTTTAAAGCCTCCAGTTCAGCTAATATTTTATTTTTTTTACTTTGTATTTTGTTAAGTTTGACTCTGTGTACCTCAACAGGGTCGTTTTCTGTATACGAACTTAAAGATGCATTAACATATATGTCAACTGAATATGTTGATAAATCTGTTTGGAGAAACAACCCCATATTCGTGTCATCATAAATATCTTTTGATTTGTAAAAAGATACTTGAGTATACGAATCGAGGTCATTTCCCTTAAAAAATAAATCCTCTTTTGATAAGTTCTTAGTTGTTTCTTTTGTTACTTTAGCAATTTGTTTTGCTATTGTTTTTAAATTCTTTTTTAATTTTGTTTCAGTAGCTGTAATATCTTTAACAATTTCAGTGTCTGTGTTGACTTCTTCCGATTGTATATCTTCTTGCTCTCCACTTTCTTCTGTTGATACATCGGACTCCTCAGATTCTGTGCTATCGGGTTTCTCCTCCTCTGTTGTTTCATTTTTTGCTACTTCTTTTTCTTCTTCTACTTCATTTGATTCAGAAACCTCATCCATTGTTTCTGTCTCATTATCCTCAACCGCTGAAACGCTTTCTTCCTCCGTTGCGATCTCTTCCAGTGGTTCTTCAAACTCCTCAAAAGATTCCTCAGTAAGTTCATCATTGAACTCCTCCTCAGTTATCTCTTCAAAAAATTCTTCAGCAGTAATACCTTCTTCTTCTAGAAACTCCATGAACTCCTCTTCCATGCCAGTCTCTTCTAAAAATTCTGTAAAGTCCTCCTCAAACTCTTCTGTAAATATTTCTTCTGTCACCATCATAGGTTCAGAAAACTCTTCTTCAAAAAATACCATTTCCATTTCTGGCATTTCTTCAAAAACCTCCATGTCAAATTCTTCTATTGGAGGTAGTTCGTCTATGTATATTTCTTCAAAAGTAAAAGTATCGTCAAAAACAAATTCATCATCAATGATTATTATTTCATCTTCAAAATATAAATCGTCTGTATTCCAATCAAANTCATCTGGAATATTTTCTACTATGTCGTTAATATCCTCATTAATATCTTCGATATCATCTTGAGTATCTTCATCTATGGGATTAAACTCAACATTATTGTAGGTCATGTTTAAAGATGCACCTAACAAATTTGGTCCTTGTCTAAATTGATTAGTATAATTACTATCTGTGCCAGTCCAAGACCAGTCTACATTATTAGCACCAAGACCAAGGTAAATTATTCTGTCGTTGTATTGACCACACGCTTGTGCAACAGAACCAGATGAACCAGGATAACCATTACAATTACCTTTAAAACCTGTAACTTCTGTTCTCGTTTGTGATACAGTTGATAAAGTGTTACCACTATTATCTTTTAATACTACAGTTGTAGTATGAGAATCATTTGCACCACCTTTAGATTCACAATTACCTTGTGTGCTCTCACAGTTAGCAACATCGACATGACTATTTAAAGTTATGCCATTGTCTAACATTGGTTGAGTTATAGTATTACTATATAACTTTACATCACTTGCAGATACTGTTGCAGTTCCAGTTACTTCAAAGTCACCACCAACATCATACTTATAACCACAGTTTGCCTGTCCAGTAGGACAAGTAATCGTAAACCCATTTACATTAGTTCCATTCGAAACATAACCACTACCACCATCATTAATCATGTCAGTGGTTGATGAGTTCCAATCTACACCATCGTTTTTGTTTGGTAGTAAATTGCCAGTAGTAATAGTTTGTGAATTACCTACACTGTATATGCAAAGAAAGGATATCGCTATGGATAACCATATGCTGTAATATAAATATCTCATTCATGCACATTAATAATTGGT
>FUFK010734374.1_pt1 | contig 10877 bp, 17 predicted proteins | sample 1021851 | NCBI WGS metagenome assembly FUFK01 (sample SAMEA51879418, study PRJEB19060) | metagenome
TCCCCGCCAATACCATTTATCAGTGATTGAGCTGATCCATTATTAATAATTACAAAAAATGATTTAGTGGAAGATGGTGAAATAACCGCTAGATTGTGTACGCTTGATGATGAGAGATTCGAAACAAAACCTTGATTAGTCGTAGTATTTGATGTCTTAATCCACATCGTAGCGGTAAATGCTGTCGAACCTACAGTTGGCGAATAAGTGGTTTCAACTGCCTCATCAGTGCCATCTAGTAATGCTGAATAGGTGTTACTGAATGGAGGAGCAGTAGCAGTAGGACTAGCGATTATTCCACCACCAATACTTGGAAGAACAAAGGTCATCTTAGGAAGCCGTGTCCCCTGCTAAAACAAATGTATCAGCTACATAAGCGACTATACTCGCCACTCCGTACTGACCATTAATCTTAGTGTGCGACTGTCTATTGTTGATAGTAGTCGAAGAAGCACTGAAGCTTACTTGCCCTGCTCCCTTTTGAACAAAACTACAATTAAACCCTACTCCTAATCCACTTGGTACTGTTACTGTAACTGCTGATCCGTTGTCCAACACTACGACTTTTCCATTATCGCTTGCAAGAAGTGTGTATGCAGTTCCCGTTTGGTCATTAATGGATGCGTCAAATCCTAGTATCGCTTCTCCATCGAAGTTCCCGTCTGTTAAATCTCCTGCTGATACGCTCTGTAATGCAGTGTCTGCTGTTGCCCCTTGAGCGGCTGTTGCGTAAGCAGTAGAATCTGTAGTAGCCGCTGTCCCCAACCCACTGATGTCAGAATTGCTAAGTGTCACTGTGCCTGTCTTTCCGGCCACCGATTGTACAGGTGAGGCGGCTACCAGGTTGGCTACTGTTACTTTTTTTGTAGTGCCTTGAGCAGATCCCGTTGTATCAGATACATCCGTGATCGGAATGATGTCTGACGCATTGGGTGTTCCCCCAAGTGAACCAAGTGCTGAAATCTTCTTGTTCATTTTATTTTATCTCCTAGTCGAATGCTAAAAATTGTCCTGCCTCTACCTGTAGAAAAGCTCCTGCCTCTGATTGAATTACTCCATCAGGTCCGACAGGTCCGACCTGTGCATCACCTTCAGAATCTCCAATAAAAAGCCCTATGCCTAAGTTTGGCATTATTTTTTATAGAGAATGGCCGCCCCTGAAGCCAAGGTGACGGAAGTTGTATTAGGTATGTACAGCACCTGCCCCTGCGAAAAAACTGTAGCGTCAGAAACTAAGTCTGCCGAGTTATCCATCAATCCAGTTATACCTCCGATTACTGAATCCTCGGTAAACTGAATAGCTGTGAAATCGCCGGTATTTGCTCCTGTTCCATTAACATAGACGCATCCATTTGCACCCATTACATTTTGAATATTTATTGATGATAAGCCCATAATTATGTTGTGGTTAAAATGTTAACTCCGAAGCTGTAGCTCGGATAAGTGTTGACCGAAATTTTATTCATTCCCTCCAGCCTCTCGACTCGGTCAATTTCGAGTGCCAAAGTTTCTTCTGCCATTTGTTCCTGTGCCAATGCTTTGTCCAATTGCCCATCTGCCTTGTACCAATCAGATACAGTTGCAAGTAGTAGGTAACGCTCGAGGAATCGTGGGAGTGTAGAAGTCTCTCCTGGTTGATCTCCATAACTGCTAGGGGTCACCTGGTTGCCTTGTACGAATACTGTCGATTGTGTGGAGTCTGCTTTTAGAATCAGATATCCATTGATCAGATTATATTCTAACTTGATCGCCTGGCGGTCACTCAGCGGGTTTTTATCGAAGACCGCAAAGACATCCATGATGTCCGAGTCGTTGTCGATCTGTACCGCTTTGTCGGCCACCAGTGGCGTGGTAATTGCCGCCACTGTCTTTTCTTTTAGTGACATCAATTCCGGCCACTGTGCCCGTGTCCATGCTCCCTTTACACGATCATTTAATGAGTTCTTGAATGCTGTCTCCTCAACCGAAAGTAAAGAATCCACTCCGATTGCCGAAGTGAATCTATCTTTCAAGTCGCTGTAGGATACAGTTCTCACGATCCAATTACTGTCTCAGGATTCTTCTTAGCAAAATCCCTTGAATACTCGGGATCAGACATACAGCCAGGACGCTCCTGCTCATGTCTCAAGTAAGTCGTAAGATCGACAGATCGAACTGCTCGGAAGTCTTTCCCTCCGCTAACAGATTGCCCGTATTTACGAGCCGCTAATGCCCTGCGCTTGTATCCGGCTTTTTCACGCTCGGCTTGTGCTTCTGCCTTTTTGGAAAGATAGTGTGCCATCTCTTCGCCCGACATTCCACCGCTTCGCTTTCCGCCTCTTACGATAATATTAAGACTCATATTTTAAAAAAGAAAAAGGGAGCCGGTCTAACCCCTAAACCGGCTCCCCAAGTAACAACATGATAATATATGTAAATTACTTACTATGAATAACTTACACGATACTTCCGAGTGCACGGGGATTGCTGACGCGAATCGTAGCCATACACTCAGAGAAAGCTCTTTTTCCAGCTCCGTTGTCAGGAAGATCCTGAATGGTCATGCCTTCCAAGAATTTAAGTGAAACAGTGTCATCGGTTGGGATAAGATATCCACGATCTGTATTAACAGTTCCGAGGGCTGTATCGTCTCCACTTGCTCCGGCATCATTTCTGCCCAACCATAAATCAGGGACGATATCTACTTGACCATAATCACTGATGTAAGTCACGACTGACAATTTCAAGATACCATCTTTAACATCCTGGTTGAAGTTGAAGTCACTGTTTGCAGTGGTGGACCTGGTGTAGTCAGTGATTTTATTTACCAAAGCTGGTCCTGCGAAAAGTCTGAAAGAACCTTTCGAACCTGAAGCAGTGTAAACAGCCTGAAGAAGTCCACGGAAAGCAGACTCAGTCAAAGAACCGATGGAAACACGGGAACCACTTACTGCACGGAATCCTTGCTTTAAGGATGTGTCGAAAGTGTTACCTGTTGCTGTTGGGTCAGACCAAATACCAAGTCCGCACATTTTAGCACCAGCGGAGCTAGTACCAGCAGACTGATCGTTTCCTGATCCGATTGCAGTTTCCAAACTGTTTTTAAGCTGGATAAGACTTTTAGCCTGAGAAGCGGCGAAAAGAGATCCACCTGGAGCGACATCTACCATTTCAGCCTGACGGGATACTGCGAAAATGTCTCTAAATGTGGCCACCCGGTTAGACAAACGAGCACGAGTATCGATCAAGTTAGCGGCATCTGAAATAGTTAAGTCAGCACCATCGATGTTTCCACCTGATCCTACTGGATCGGCAAGTGAGTCAACCAACCACTCGTTGAGAGTTGCTTTTGGAGCGGCGGATTGTGGGATTGTTGAGTAGATTGGAGTCTCCTGTGGTGAAACAGTTTTCATCACATTCTCGAGATTCTCTCTAGCACCTTTTGTGCTAGTCACATTGTAGCTTGTTGCAATAGCCATTTTGAATAATTCCTTATTTTAAGATTTTAAATTTTATTCCGCTAGAAGTGCGGCTAGATCGTTTTCCGAGAGTCTTCTACGCTCCAAAATCTTTTGCTTCTGTGCAGTCTTCCGAGTTGCTTGAGTTTGTACCGGCGGGCTGGAATCTCCCATTGTCGGTGGAGGTGCTTTGGCTACCTTCTTGGCTTTCGGTTTGGCCGTCTTGGCCGCCTGGTCTGCCTTGATCGCTTCCACTCCTCTTACGAGCGTGGCCGCTATAAAGTCGCCATTAGGAAGGGAGTTCAAAACATTAGCATACTGACTTTTAATTTCACTGAATACGCCCCTGCGTTCTTCAGCGATGTCGCTATCCACTTCGTTTGAAATCCACGGATGAGTGTTTAGCGTGTCCTGTTGCCATTGTGCCGCTGACTGAAGATACTGTGCCCTTTCGGGGATCTTCTCTGTCAGGTATTCGTCTGCCTGGGTAAGAATGTTTCGAATATCATCATCCGAATACTCTCTTCCATCGACTTCCACAAAGTCCTTGCCGATGTGCTGAAGTGCAAACTTCTTGGCGGCAAGTGCTTCCTTCCTCAAAGTCTCCAGGGCTTGAAAGTCCTGTACCTCTTCGAGTGCCGGTTGGCTGGTTTCTGCTTGTTTCTGAGGGTTGGCTTTTAAGGATTCAATTTGAGCCTGTAATGCTTCTGCTATTTCTTCGGCACTCTTTGCTCGAGCGGTTAATTTATTAACCTGCTTGAGTAGCTTGCCAACAGCTTTGGGCGGTTCAGCTTCGTCTTCTGANTCCTCAATTTCNTNNTCCTCTTCAACTACCTCTTCCGTTTCCTCCTCCTCTGATTCCTCAGACTCGGTTGACTGTAAAAGAACATCTTGATCCTGGTCGGATTCCGTATCTGTGGGCTGAGTCTCGGACTCGGCGGTCACCTCGGATTCCTCTTTCGCTTCACTCTCCTCGACTTTATCGACAAACGATGCTGTCAACTCCTCAAGGGTCGTAATGCTTTGCGTTGGTTGTGGTTCTGCTTCTGTTGTACTACCCGAAGCCTCGGTTATTTCTGTATCTGCCATTTTNCTGCGTTTGGTAAGTTCGCACTCTTGCGGTTTCTGCGTACCGACATGGTACGCCACCTCTGATTATGACAGGGGGTCGGATAAATTTTTCAGGAAACTTTAAAAATCTTCCAGTTATCCTTATAGACTTCGTGCTTTGCTTTCGATTCAGGGTTGTGCGGATACAATCCGATCCTCTTAGCCCCGTCTAATTCCATGCAGGGTATATTGTAAAAAGTGTTCAGTTCCTCGATATAGGCCACCAAGACATCCACCTTCGTGCAGTCGATTATTTCTTTTGCTGTCGATCCTCTGCAAGTAGTAACCATGTACCTGCCTAATCCCGTTCGGTTTTTATCTTTAGACTTTGATTCTGTCCCTTTGATCTGAATCTTAAATATCTTCCCCGCCGAGTTCATTACCAGGCAGTCCTGTGGCAGATAATCGCCTAAAGGTACAAAAACTTCCAGCCCACGCTCAAGGGCTTCTGAAAAAAACTTTTGCTCGTAGAGGCTACCCTTCCTCTTCATCTTCGTCATCATCTTCAAGCACCATATCGCACTCAAAATCGACAACATCCTCATCAAGCCACTCCTCAATATCTGACATCACAATCTTTGCCATTTCAGTGTCTTCAATATCAGACTCCTCAAGCCAACGATTGAGCAATGCCCTATGCTCGTTTTTAAATTTCTGATGGGGTGTCAGTTTCGGCATTATCCAAAGCCTCCAATATTCTAGTCAGTCCCGCAATCTCTCCCGATAAACGGGCAAGCTTCTGCGGATTGTCCACATGAGTATAGTCCTGAAAATCAACTAGGCACATATCCCTCTGTTCTTTAATAAAGTCCTTAATCACTAACCACTCGGTTTGTTCTCCGAGTCCGGCTACTGCATCTCCTAATTTCATTTTTTCCTTCTTACAGGTTTAACTCTTCGTCCCATTCCGACCTTCGACTTCTCAGCCTTCTTTCGTTTCAGTTGGCTTTTGCTCATCTCCGATTTCGTCTTGGGTGTTTTACTCGAAACTCTTTTCGTAGGCCGGCAGTATTCATTCTTTCCACCCTGGCCACATGGCTTGCCTGACTTCGTATCCTGCCACTTCTCTGATCCCCATCGTTTCAACGATGTACCCTTGGCAGTCTTGCGAACCTGTCCCTTAGACTTCCGGCACTTGGCAATCTGTTGCGATGCTCGAGCACTCGGGAATACCTTCACCCGAGCTTTTACTTTTTTGTAGCAGGCGTCTTTAGCCATTACCACTTAACCTTGTTTGCCCAATAAGCCGCCGAAGTTTTACCCTTGGCAATATTCTTTCCGTGCCGACTTTTGAATCTAGCCCGTTTATCCTTCATCGCCTGACTTTCGCCTTTTTTTGGTTTACCNGCAGTCTTNGCACCNTGTTGNCCNAATCTAATTANNCTGTCNTTACCNTCATCCTTTATNAAAACCACATGNGATTTNGTNGGGTGGTTAGGAGTTCGCTTGGGTTTTGAATATCCAGCAAAAGTTATTCCCCTGTAAGTAATACTCACTTTTTCTTCTTCAACATTTTTTTCTTTGCTGGAACTGCCTTTTTGACCATTTTGCGAACCATTGGTTTTTTCTTCATTCCTTTTCCGCCTCTCATAATTTATTCCTTTTCTTGATGTGGTTTATATCAAATTGAGAGTAGTTTTTGTAATACCCTCGCTTGTAAATTGTTTTAGATGATTTAACTAAATGCCGAATTGACTGAATAAGAATTAGGGCATATTCAGGAGCACCATTCCCCTCAAACTCTTCCAGTGCATCATCAGCAGGGTGATTAGGGTGAAAACCAACTATCCAAGTGCCATTATGATTTTCATTCTGATCATCAATCCATTGATCAAATTCATCTGATGTCATCTTGTCGAACTTGGTCCAGGCCACAATGTCCACGGATTCGTCATCAGGGCATTTATCTTTGATCTTTATACACTCATTAACATTTTCAATGACATTAAATCGCACATTACTAGTATCCCATGCCTTTTTTGCATATGGGCAAGGTGGCATCCCATTAAATGTAGGGCTAGGCACTTCTAGAACCTTGCTTGACCAGTCCCTGATCTCATCTTTGATGAGTTTCATATCTAGGCGGCCACTGATGTGCCTGGTACATTGCCAGGGGCAGTGCCTAATTGACCAATTCTGGCGTTCATTTGTTGCTGTTGCTGAAATTCTAACTGACCGGCATATGTCTGAAGTCTCTTCGCAAAGTTTTCATCGGATTGCAGGCGTTCCTGCACATCGGTCGCCGGTATGGCTTCGCTTCCCTGGATGTACGATTGTAAGACCTGAAGCCTAAGTTGTGGATTCGCTCCATTTTCAGGGGCGTTAACAACCTGTCCCGATGCGATNTTNGCNATNTCNTTNGATGTTTCAATNATCTCCTTTGTGGTAGCCTCCTGCGATGGCATGATTAACTGATTGGCAAGGTTTGGATCAATCGCCTCAATCACCTTGCGAAGATAAATGTCAAATCTGCTCACGCCCTGACGATCATAGGTAGCCATTAACTTACCTATCGTATCCAATTTCTGAAGAACCTTCTCCTCGTCCTGATTCATTGAGTTNCAGGTAATATTAAAATCATACACTTCAGCAGTCTCATCCAGCATAAGCATCGCTCCCTGCTCGTTGTTGGTAACCCGAAACCATATCTGCGGTCCGCCATAAGTGCGATCCAAGCACCATATGCGATTCAATACCTGCTTCCATCCCTCGAGCCAACGATTGACCAGGTTCTGACGANCACTGTTTGCCTCCACTGCATCCGCTTGCGATGTCGGCCTTCCTGTTAGCTTATCTGCCAACTGGCGAATCTGCATCTCCACTTCCATGCTTGCGTTCGAATAGCGGGGGATCTCCGCAAATCCAAATTCACCTCTACGCCGAACAGGTATATGTGAACCTGGACCTATGCGTTCAGGCTTTCGCCCAACCACATATTCAACAGGTGGCATCGTTGACATAGATGCCCTATCACGGCGTGAGTCCATTTCGGATTTCACACAGATTTGGTAACTCTTCAGCAGTTCAGGATATCCACGCGAATCAAGCAATCTATGATTGAGGCATTCCCTCGTAATCGCCACAAAGGGATATCTCCCCTCATCATACTCCATAGGACTGTGAAACCCATGCCCTTCCGCTTCATCCGCCCAGCAGGTAATCGTGCATATCGGTACATCGTCTTCGTCCAGTTCCTTACGATATGTCGTGATTACCCTTACCATGCCCTCGTAATCCTGCTGGCCATAAAAGTTGCCGGTATCATACGACATGAGATCCGTTGAGTAACTCTCCTCCGAATAAAATCCTTTCGAGTTCTCAATCAGTTCCTCGATCCATTCTTTATCCCATCCCTCATTTACCTTCTGCATGAGAGCCTCGGGGCTGTAGTAATGAATGCAGTGAATGCTCCTGGCACTCTCCAAATCAATCACATTCGAATCGATGATTATTTCTCTGCCTAATTCATATGCTTTAACCGCCGGGCGATTTACCACTGCCTTCTCTGTTGGAACCTTGGAAACTCCTTTGCTTCGTAGCTCGTTTAACATCTTGCGAACCCGCTTCTTCTTTAACCCCGGAAACAACGGAAAGAACATCTCCTCAACTCCCTCCTTCATCTCGGGATCTTGGATCGCCATTGCCAGTTCAGGCGACATCTGTGCAATCTCCTCGAGCGTCACCTCCTTAAATACCCGAGTTGTCTCCCGCTTCCAATATGTACCAAAAAATGTTATTCCATTCTGCAAAAGATAATTAGCACCGATGGCCGCTTCCCTCTGTAACTCAGTCATCGATCCCATCCGCCATTTAAGAAATTCACTTACCATCTTGGCCGATGTAATATCTCCACTCTCCACGGGAGCCGCCACTAGGTTGGCCTGTGAAAGCGATTGCGACAGTAAAGCCACATCGCCGTCAATCAACGGGTTCACAAGGTTAGGCTCCAAATCGGAACTCCCGTCCCAGGGAAATGCTTCGGGTCCATTCTTCTTGCCCGATTCATCCTTACCTGCCCACTCATTAAAACGACACTCCCTCGCCTGCTCCGCCTTATCCATCCAAAACGATAGATTCGCCCTCGCCTCATTAAACTCATGCTTGATCGAATCTACATCCGGCCCCTTCTCATCAAACTCCTGTACCTCTAATCCACTACTTTCCATTTTCAACTCCACATTCTAACATTATTTTTTTAAGTTTTTTCAGGGCTTCTTTTTCAACCCTGTGAACTGCCACGATTGGCACTCCGATAAATTCTGAGATCTCCTTGAGAGTGTGCGTTTTCGGGTCTCTTCCCATATCCATTGCCGCCAATCCCTCTTCGACCACCATCTCTCTGAGCATGGCATCGATCCTCGCCTCCGTCTGCTCATACGATTCGATACAGATCATCGTCTCCTTCGACTCTCTTGACATATACCTCCGACTTTGGCGGGTGATTATCCTCGGGCTTCTTAACGCACCTAAATACTCCCTCCCGATCATCAAAATAGATAAGCATTAACCGAGCATTCGGAACCAGCTTCAGCACCCTCGCCTTCTCCACCTGATTCTGCGGGGCTTCGGGTAATCCAACCTCCCCATCCGAATCCTCCTTCCATATGCCTATGCAGGTCGAACGGGGGATTCCCAACTCCTTACTTATCTTCGGCCAACTCGTACCCGCCTTCCGTAAAAGCACCACCTGGTCCCTCTGCATCTTACTCCACTTTCTTACTTTTCCCATAAATCAATAACTCCCTCCGCCTGTTGCCACCATCTCCTCCTCGTCAAAATATTCAAAATTGCCCACTGCGAAGTACCTCACTGTATCCACCATATCCTTTGCCGGATGCTTCAAATCACCAATCTGATACTCCTGCATACAGGCCACCAGGTTCTGACATTCATCCGAAATCATCAGCTTTGGGTGATTATCAAATCCCATCTCCCTACTCCTGTCCCATGCCAGCAGATTATTTATCGCCTGCAGACCCGTCTCAATGTCCAAACCTTCCGCCGGAACCACCGATAAATCCTCATCCGCCAAATCATCAATAATATTGGAAGATCCTTCCGACTTCTGATAGCTCGCCGCTCCCAACCTCGGGTCGATGATCCGCTCAACATAACGATCACCCTCCATCTGCCTAATAATCCCCGCATAATCCTTTAAGCCGAAACCATTAGGCTGGGCCGCTTCCCCTGCACTCACCTTATCTCCCTTTGTCAGGTCAATCCATCCACCCCATGTATCGAAATCAGGGAACTCCTTGACTGCCCAGGCGACTCCATGAGGATCAATACCAAACAAAACCATCGTCCAGGGCTTTGCTCCAGCAGGGTCAATCGATAATACCCAATTAGCGTCCGCTCCCTCCTCCAAAACAGGGATATCCTTGGCCTGTACGACATTCTTGTCAGAGAAGGCCGGAAACACAGTCTTTGATGCCTTTACAGGCACTCCATACGCCCGGCAAAGGATCGTTTCCCTCTTCTCTCCCTCCAATTGGGTCTTCATCGCCGACCAACCGCCAAAGGGATTGGCCGCCGTATGGAAATATACCACGCTCGAGGCCTTCCGTAAGGGCTGTTGGACCAATGGAACCTCTTCACCATCCAAAAGATCCGCTTTTGCCGATTCCACTGTCTTTGCTCCCGTAAGCATACTCTTTACTACCGAGTTCCACCCGTCCACGGCAGTGAAACTGATTATGCCGGTTGCCGGTCGAACGACTCCATCATATTCACTCGCATGGGAGCGTGTGACACATCTAAATCTTAATGTTTCTACCCAGGGCATAGGTATAAGTTCATCTGCCCAAAATCCTATATTATGCGTCCCGTTGACCGGAGGTCGCGGACAACCGATTTCTCCACCCTCAATCGTAGAAATGTCCTGACTCCAGTTCCTAAAGATACATTGGCTACCATTATTTAGCGTGAATTTAGACGCTGTGAAGCCATTACGAAGACTGTACATCACATATCCAACCTTTCCCCTNCCTAACGACTTCAACTCTTTAGGTANTGCATTGTATACCAAAGCCTGCTGAAATTGGATCGAATTNGCCGATGTNTCNGTTAAGCACCANATGATCGTNCCTGGGTTCTCTACCAAGCACTGAACTACCCGCTTGGCCGCGAAAAANNNNTTCCCTGCNCNATTCCCTCCCATAAGNAGGATTTCCGANTGATTCTTTAACTGCTCATCCGCTAACTTCCANGTTTCCAGTTCAAAGCCATGACGATAGGGATCTTCCTTCTCCAGCTTGATCGCTTCCTCACGCCTCTCCCAATATGCCAGGATATTCTCAGGAGTCATTCCCAGCATCTCGTCTTTCGTAA
>FUFK010043411.1_pt1 | contig 10875 bp, 12 predicted proteins | sample 1021851 | NCBI WGS metagenome assembly FUFK01 (sample SAMEA51879418, study PRJEB19060) | metagenome
TTCATCGTCCATCGACATTATCTCTTGAGGTGAGGGAATGGGCGATTGTTGTCTTCCCCGACGGCGCCCTCGGCGGAACCTTGGAGATGCAGCANTCGTTTCTCCCTCTTCATCCTGGCCTGGAATTTCTGTTTCAAGAACTGCAAGTTTCACAAGCTCTTTCCATGGTTTTTCCATCAGGGTAAATTCGGGGCATTTGCCAACAGCATTGAGTCTTCGACTCTTTACTGTCTTGAATCCCACTTCAAGACAGGTCGCGAGATAAGATTCTTGCATAGCGCCCCCAACTCTCCCTCGACATCCAACCTTTGAACTCACCGCAGAAGTCACAAGGACAAGAGAAACGCATTCAAGTTAGCCATCCATCGGAATCACAAGGGGGAGAGTGGATATGACAGCGAGGACAATCATCATGCTCATCCACCCAATTCTTGCCGCAGCCTTTGTTTTCTGGCTCGTGCGTCAATACGGATGGAGGAAAAAAGGGATGGCGCTTCGTGGAGATGAGCGCAAAGAGGCACTTGCCCGACATCAGCGACATGGAGAAGTCTTTCTTCTGGCTGGAATCTCTCTCGCCATCATCGCCTTTCTAGCGAGAGCAATTTCAGGATTCCTCACAAACGACGATTGGACCTCTGATTTAATGCCCCAAAATATTCATGGCTTCTCGGGTCCAATCGGACTCGTTATTTTGTGGCTTGTCGTGCGATATGGACGTAAAACGTCCTTCAAGAAAGAAGCGTCTGAGTCGTTTACGGCTGAACGAACAAAACATGGTCGTGCAGCAGACATGATGATGGCACTGGTAATGATTCACTCATTTCTCGGACTTATCTACACCTTTCAGGTCATCTAAGCCTCGTACTTGAGTTCGACATCGCGGTCAGCCCACATCGCCAACCACTTTGACAGATTTGCTTCAACACCTGGCGGTTGTATTCGGCAACCACAAGCGTTTGCATGACCTCCTCCGTGCGGGTCAAATTTCGTCGCCAGTTTGGACAAATCAAAACGATTTTGCCCATCCGGGAGAAACGAATTTGCATAGAAACTTGCAGAAAGCGGTGGTCGCAATTTGTTGCCAATTTCTCCATCGGAGTAACCGTGAATGATGCAGCAAGCATCAGCATGTTCACCGGCATGTGCTGTGATTAAGTAACCGTTCGAACGATGTCCTGTATCCTCGAGCCGACATATTGCGAGCCGATTTACAATGGTCGTTTTTTCCTGTACGAGCTTCACCATCTTCTTTCGCGATTCACGCGCCTCCAGCATTCGCTTTTTGACCTCAGCATCAGCATAGATCTGTTCCATTGAATTACAGGTTTGAAAGAGAAGGAGAAGGTGATGCATGTATGATGGATCGTTGTAGTTTAGCGTGCGTGAAAGTTGGAGGAGAGGTCCATCCTCAAGGAAGATTTCAAGCGAAATACCTCCAGAGTCAAGATCATCAACAAGTGGCATGATTTCCTCAAGATGAGGGAAATCGAAGTCTCCACGAAACAAATCGAAAGCAAGTCGGGCTGCTGATGGTGTGTGGTCCCAATGGACAATGCCTCCCCTCATGGTAAATTCATCGTGCTCAGAATCGGTGGGTTTGTTTGTCAAATGGTGGTCAAGATACCATCCGCTTTTTGGATGAAAAGGCAAGTCAACCGTAACTGTGTGCTCATCAATCAAGGCATCAATAATACCAGACCGTATGAGGGCAGCATGAGCAAAATGCACCTCTGCATCAGGATATGCTTTCTTCAAAACAACCGCAGCACACATTCCATCAAGATCAGAATCGGCAATGATTCTGTGAACCTCCGGGAAGGGTGACTCCGTTGCCATAGCCCCTGCTCCAAATTTACGTATATTGAACCTATTGGGCAAAAACAAACCGCGAAGATATCAAACACTCTTCCTAACTGGGCCGGTTAGAGGGGATGGATTGGAGACTTCCTGCGGCGTCATTCTGGTGAACATCGATAGTATTCTTCTGCTCCAATATCCGCAAGGTCATTGGGATTTGCCAAAAGGACATGTTGAACCAAGTGATGACAATCATATCGCGACTGTACGGAGAGAATTAGCAGAAGAGACCGGTATTACCGCGGTTCATTTCAATCAGGAATTCGTTGAACGTACCGCTTACACCTATCGGCATAAAGGGAAAACGCGAGAAAAGGAAGTGTTCTGGTTTCTCGCAGAAACTGATTCCTTAGATGTTGCCCTATCACATGAACACCGTGATCATTTGTGGTTGGATTGGGAACAGGCCCTCGCTCAATTGACGCATGAGGAAACACGTTCGGTTGTTCGAAGTGCGTGGGAGAAGGTCAAATCTTTGGGCTAGATGTGATCGAGATCCGCATCATGCTCAGCTTGTCGTAGAATAACGCTCGCAATGCCATCCTCTTTCCCACGCTTTCCGAGTGGTTGCCACAACATTTCTTTCTCCGCAAGCGCAGCAGTAATCCATCGACTCAGAACAAACAGCCAGTCAGAAAGACGGTTGACGTACGTCAGAACAATTGGGCGAACAGAATGCTGGCCCTCATGCTCTCGGAGACGAACGATACCACGTTCGAGACGACGTGCAACCGTTCTGGCATGATGAAGAACCGATTGAGGAGGGCCTCCCGCAGGGAGGATGAATGAGGTAAGTGGCTCCACCTGAGTTAACCAAGCGTCCATATCAGAGACGAGTGTATCGGCTTGTATCTCATCGATNAGGACCATATAATCTGGAAGGTTTTCGGGCGGACAAGCCAACTCTGCACCGAGATCGAAAAGTTCGTGTTGAATTCTTGACAGTGCCATTTCGCAAATAACCTGCACTCGGCCAGCGCCTTTACGTTCTCCACCATCGTTATGATGCATCGGCAGTCGCTCGCTCTCCATTCTGACCAATCCAATGATTGAATTTAACTCATCACAGTCTCCGACCACAGAGAAGCGTAGATCAGATTTCAATCGTCTGCTTCCATCTACAAGCGAGGACTCACCCTTATCGCCTCCACCAGTATGAACTCGGTCAATTCGAACCATGCGCTCCCCTATGTTTACGGGAGGTCATGCTTCTATGAGTGGTTTTCGGGAAGAAAACCCTTCATCAACACCGTGGTACCATTCTATGTCGGATTCTCCGCATGTCCAAGAATACAACATGAGTTGATTATCGATGACGCCAAACCATTCAATTCGTCCCGGATCAAGTCCGGCAACACGCGCTCCCTGCTTCTCGATCTTCGCCACAGTTTGCTGCCAATGAGCTACCAAACCTCCCAGAAGTTCTGACATCTCAACGACATGGGGGTGCTCTGGGGGAAACGTCTCAAGGAGAATTTCGATCTCTTCTGTCATATCATGCGCTTCGTCAACGATCGCTTGTAGTGTCGACAGTAGTCGTTCAACGTAAGTCAAGGATTCTCGGACCTGTTCGATGCTTAAGATTCTCAAATTTTCGATGTCCAAACGCTCATGTTCGTCCTGATGCAGATCCTCCAGCATCATGGGTTGACCAGAAAACAGTGGTTCCCTGTCGAGATTGAACATGATGTCATGTTTTTCATGGCACCACTTAATCTCATCGGAGATATTCAATGCAAGCATCTGATTTNAGTGGTTGACTGGAATCTGCGTTGGTGAATTGATTTTTGATACAAGCCGCTTGGCAAAATAGAAGGCGACATACATCCAAACAGCAATCTCGGCAATCACAACGGCGTAATACCATTTTCCAAGGGAGTCAATCATAGCAAAAACATCAAACGGAACTCCATTTAGTCCCATGTAAAGCGCTTGAGCAAACAGATTGGCTGCTGACCAACTTAGAATCATCCAGAAGAATATTTTCACAGTAACTTGCTCTTTCATGTAAATAAATCAACGTCTATGTTCTTTAAATTATCTCGTTTTTGCGTATATTTTGCACTATTTCGGGAATTTGGCTTCTTTACCGATTACTCTTCCTCGGGTCGAAGTGGCAAACGCATCGCAGCCTGAGGGTCTAAATCGGTAAGCGCTGCATGGATTGCCAATATGTACTCATCGGCTACTGCAGCTTCGCCGCCTTCTCGATCGAGGTACGCCTTCCAAGTTTGTGCCTCCTTGTCTTGTCCAAGGAACAAATGAATTCGGTGAAGGGCGACATAAGCCATAGGGTTGAGATGCTCTTCATCCGCATCCCATCCTTTTTCGAAGCACTCAATCGCTCCATTGTGGCCAGTTAATCGGCCTTGTAGCAGTGCGACCATGCCGGCCTGTGACCAAGCACGAGGGAGTTTACCGATGAGCAGCCCACGGAAGATGAGCCATGTTTCGCCACCCCCCAAGACGACGATTGTCAGAAACCCTGCCCACTGCTCAACCTTTGACAATTCGTCCCAGGTCTGGACCATCAGGCCGACAACTCCAACGCAGAACATCATCCCAGCGTAAGGAGCGACCAGTACATCCCGTTGCGTTTGGGCCAACTGGTAAACTCCAGCAACCAACCCGAAACCTCCAACACCTGAAAGCATAACAAAATGGGCAAACACTGTCATCGGTTTTGGTGCAGCTTGCCCGATAAGTACCAAGGTTGCAAGGAGAATAACCAGCCACCCAAATCGGGCGCTTGGCCTCGGAAACGGTTGCGTTCGACTGTTGTAAACGAGAGCAATTCCAATAAAAAATTCAAACGCAATCAGTGCCCAACGCAAGCTTGCTTCATCACTGAATGGAATCGCCATGCTAGCCCCTCATCTCGATGTTGCTTTCTGGTCGTTCATGCCTTATGATAAGATGTTCCTTTGTTTATCTGAATCGCTCTGTACAATTGTTCGAGAAAGAGAACGGCAGCGAGTTCGTGCGGGAATGTCATCTCAGACAGCGAAATTCGTGGATGATGTTGTCCTCGATTCTGCCACCCCTCTGCTGGGCCGACCGCAAAATGTGTATCAGCAGATAAAAGTGTCAGTGATTGTATTTTCTTCGCAAATTCGGTAGAGGTAAAGGTTGAACCCTGCTCATCGAGAAGGAATAATTGTCCCTTTAACGACTCGAGTTTTGAGAGATATTTTTCCAAGTCATCCGTGTGAACATGGATCGTTAAACCTGTACTTTGCAATCGTGCTTCGTACACATCTGCCAACGATTTGATTGCAGCGTCTTTCAGACGGCCATGCAAATGAAGATGGAGTCGCCCCATACCCCACCGAAGATACCGATGTTTTTCATCTTCATGCGAAAGATGAAAGCATAAGCGCTTGAAGAACCCGCATGGGTTGGTGGCCGTTTGGTAAGAAATCATCAGCGAGGCAACGGATTGATGATCCGTTGCGAAAAGATACACGGCAATGGTTGTCAGAACTTCGCGACGTATGCGAGATGAATTTCGATAATCCGGAAGGTGCTCGACGAGAGATTCGACAAATGCAAGTCAATTGGCATCAAGCATTTGCCGAGGGAATACTTCCTGAATACAACCGAGAAGGTTTGGAGAGTCGTGCCTACCGCCTCCTTGCATGTGCTGATGATGAATGGATGGGATGGCTTGACAATGATGAATTCTGGAAACCGGGCTGGCGTCCTGACCAAGACGCTAACGAGGATTGAAGAAGGACGCACAATTCCACTCGCCCATGGGACAAGCTACCCTGCACGTACTGCAGACATGTCCATTCTCGTGGAAGGTTCGTGGACTAATCGACCACCTCGGACTCGATGTTGACGAAGTACAGGTCAATGCGATGCGAACAAAAAGGGACCTTGCGTTTACAAATGGCTGGAACAAAGTTCCAGTTTTTACTGATGACGGTGGCGAAGTTATCGTGGACTCAACACCGATCATGATTCACATCGATAAGAAGTACAACAACGGTACTCTTTCACAAAACAGTGGAAATGAACGATATGATTCCATGCTCGCACACGTCGATGAGGCATGGAAGCGTGCTACCATTCCGATTCTCTACGGATCCTTAGGTGCAGCATTAAGTACGACTCGCCGTGTTTCCAAAATGGAAAAATTTGGATTCATTTCTCGCAGGCTCTATGCCTGGGCAGGATTTCCAATCATGTGGGGAATCATTGCACGAAAGCGTGTAAAGAAAGACGGGCGTACACCAAAGAAGCTCTGGCATGATTTACTGACAGATTACACATCTTCCTTTGAAGGACACTCATTCTTTGGAGGCGAGAAGCCGAACCTTGTGGATTTCGCTGCCTTCGGTTACATGCGATCCATTTCTCCTTTCAAACAATTCAAGCTTCTTGAAGAGCATGAGCAAGGCATGATATGGTACAAATCAATGGAACAACAACTGAAGTGATTTCGTGAAGAACATCAGTGTCAATGGGTTAGAATTCATTCCAATCGCCTCTGGAAGTTCATGGCTTGGAAGCGACAAGGGCGGATGGATTTATGCAAGCCAACGACCACGTTATGAAGTTCGATTACCAACATTTTACATTCTCAAGCAACCTATCAACCGTGGACAAGTTGCTGACTTACTTGGTGAAGAATCGCAGCCAGACGATTCCAATGACCCAATGACTGGGCTGACCATTTCAGAGATTCAGTCTCTAGGAACAAGAATAGCTTCTGCAATCGAGTCGAACGAGGAAATTAATTCACTTGAAGTTCGGTTACCTTCATTCCCTGAGTGGAATCATGCTTTCTCTGAGATTGAGCTCAACCCGGGCGTTGTTGAAATTCTCAGCGATGCTGCAGCAACCAGCCATCGTGGAGGGATGATGGATGGTCGGCCAAGACCCATCGAGACAAATGGGCCACTCCAACACCACAGACTGGCAGTTGAGATGCATCCTCGAAAACCAGAATCATTCGCAACATCAAACATTCCCATCGATCGGTCGCTTCCAAACACTGTGATTCGATTTGTCCTCTCCCCAGCAAGAACGGAACCGGTACGGCGAGTCCCAACGAGTGCGGATGTTGTTGGTAATTTGAGGACCGAAATCTTCTGGACAACCGTGCTTGGAGTTCTTCCCTCTTTCCTGATTCCAGTTCTTCGCGGATTCGAATCCTATGCAATTGATGGTTGGGCAAACCTGTTGTTCGGGGGCCTTGTCGCTGGGTTCGTAACCGGGGCGATTTGGCGACCAAGACGGCCCTCAATCCCATACGAAGATGGTGTTCAAGAGTCGGATGGATTGTTGGCCAATGTCTCCCAGTAAGAGTCCTTACGCATTGCATCTGCAACGCAAATTGCAGCCATATTAACGATGTGACGAACGCCATCTTGGCGAGCAACCAATTGAACTGGGTGTTGCATTCCTTCAAGGATTGGTCCTGTCATTTCTGCGTCAGCAAGTTGTTCAAGCATCTTATAGACAATGTTTGCAGCGGCGAGATTCGGAAGAACCAGAACGTTTGCAGCACCCGTGAACTCCATGAAAGGATATTCTTGCTGCACGTTTGAATCCAAGGCTGTGTCCGCCTGCATTGGTCCATCGATTACCAACGTTGGATCAAGGACGCGGGCCATCTCAACGGCTTCTTCAATCCGGTCACTTCGTTGAGCCCGAGTGCTTCCAAAATTGGAGAACGAAAGCATAGCGACTTTCGGATCGACACCAAATCTACGAGCCACCTTCGCAGTTTGAACTGCTATTTCTGCAAGAGTTCTGCTGTCTGGATAGACATTCACAGTTGCATCGGCAAGGAAGAGAATCTTGCCTTTGATTGTGACCATGTAACATCCGATGAGGCAATGTGCATCATTCGAGGCTCCAATCGTTTCCAAGACTGGGCGGAGTACGTCGCTGTAATTCCGACTTACTCCTCCGACGAAACCATCAGCGTCACCGGATTCAACCATCTGACTTGCAAAATAGGGACGACTTTTGAGGAGGCGGGCAGCGTCAACTCTCGTTACGCCTTTTCGCTTTCTTCGCTTGAACAATGCATCGGTGTAAGCGCCTTTTCTCCGCTCATCAAAGCGCGGGTCGTAGGATTCATAATCGAAATTGAAATGCATTTCTTCCATCATCCGAGCGATTCGGTCAACTGGGCCAAGCAAGATCGGTTTGCAGATTTTCTGCTCGGCCAGTTGGGCTGCAGCGCGAATTACTTTCTCATTGTCGCCTTCGGGGAAAACAATGCGTTTGTTACGGCGGCGAACTTGATTGATAATGCTGCGCATAATCGAGTACGTCATACCCAATCGAGCTTCAAGATTCTCGCGATACGTTTGCAGTGAGAACTCCTCAGAAGGAACAGAAGCAACACCTTCCTCAACGGCTGCTTGGGCGACAGCCGAAGCCTCCCAAATCAAGACCCGTCGATCAAATGGTTTCGGGATGATGTACTCTGGCCCGTACTCCATCGTAGCCCCATCATATGCTGCTGAGATGTAGTCTGGAACCGGTTGTTTAGCAAGCTCCGCAAGCGAACGCGTCGCCGCCATTTTCATGTTTTGAGTAATATCGCGAGCACGTACGTCAAGCGCCCCACGGAAAATATACGGGAATCCAAGTACATTGTTGACTTGATTCGGATAATCTGAGCGTCCTGTGGCGATGATGGCGTCGTTTCGAATCTGAAGGATTTCTTCCGGCATGATTTCAGGTGTTGGATTTGCCAGTGCGAAGATAATGGGTTTGTCTGCCATTGCTGCAACCATCTCTTGAGTTACAAGTCCACCTTTCGATAGCCCGAGCAGAACATCTGCTCCTTTCATTGCATCAACCAATTGCCCATCTGGGCATTCAGCTGCAAACTTTGCTTTGTACACATTCAATTCACCGCGGTCGAGTCTCGCTTTGGTGATGATGCCTTGCGAGTCCACCATCTTGATGTTCGAGCGCTCTACACCGAGGGCAACATAATGCTCAGCACAGGCAAACGCAGAGGCTCCAGCACCGACAACAACTACAGATACGTTGTTCAATTCTTTGCCTTGTAATTCTACGGCATTCAACAACGCTGCTCCAGAAATAATTGCGGTGCCATGTTGGTCGTCATGCATGACCGGAATATCTGTTGCCTCTGCTATCCTACGTTCGATTTCAAAGCATTCTGGGGCTTTGATATCCTCGAGATTAATTCCTCCAAATGTCTTGGAAATGTTGACAACTGTTTGAATAAATTCCTCAGGATCATCGACATCAATTTCAATGTCAAACACATCAATATCTGCAAATGTTTTGAGCAAAAGCCCCTTTCCTTCCATGACCGGTTTGCTTGCCAATGCTCCAATGTTTCCAAGGCCAAGAACGGCCGTCCCATTGGAGATTACCGCTACGAGATTACCCTTCGATGTGTAACGATAAGCATCTTCTGGACGCTCTGCAATCTCCAAGCAAGGGTAAGCAACACCAGGCGAGTACGCGAGCGATAGTTCGTGGGCTGTTGCATGAGGTTTTGTTGGTACGACTTTGATTTTCCCTCGAGGTGATTTCTCATGATAATCAAGCGCTTCCTTGCGAAGAAGTTGGTCTTTCTTATCATCCACAATGTTCCCCTCAAAGAAGCCTTGAGCGCATCAAGGGTTTGATTCTTCGCTCGTTCTTGATGACTTTTTCAGTGTTCTGAATGTTAACTGCAAGAACCGTATTCTATGGAAGGACTATTGATTATGTCCATGCGTAGGGAATCAAGGCGAAGCAAATGCGGTCTCGAATAATTGCAACCATAGGGCCAGCGAGCGACAACGTTGAAACCCTTTCAGAAATGATGCAAGCGGGCATGAACATTGCACGACTCAACTATTCGCATGGCGATTTTGAGGGAAAGGAACAGACGATTCAGAACATCCGAGATGCTGAGTCTCAAACCGGTATGCACATCGGTTTGCTCGCGGATCTACCTGGGCCTAAACTACGACTAGGACGATTTGATGGTGAAGTAGAACTATCGCGTGGTGAACTTGTTGACCTTCATTGTGGATTTGCAAAAGGTCTGCCTCCGCAAAGTACGACCATTCTTGGAGAAATGGTCAAGACGTTGCCCGTTGAGTGGAGTGGCTTGTCCAAAGACTTGCAGAAAGGAGACCCTGTCCTCCTCTCCGATGGTTTAATCCGTCTTGAGGTACTTTCAGCGCCTGATTTTGAAGGTGAAATTGTCCGTTGTCGTGTAGAAGACGGCGGCATTCTAACCGAGCGTAAGGGAATCAAACGTCCCTCGAACTCTCGTGAAATTGCCGGCTGTTGGCCCGCACGACTTGGACTGTCTCGATCATGCACTCTCACAGAACGTGGATTTTGTTGCCGTATCCTATGTCCGAAGTGCAGATGATTTGCTCCCTGCAAAGGAGCGGATTCGGGCGGCTGGAGTTCACACGTGGATCGTTGCGAAGATTGAACACCCCGCTGCACTCGAAGATTTGACTGCAATCGTTGAGTCGGCTGACATCGTCATGGTTGCTCGTGGCGACCTTGGGGTTGAAATCCCTCTGGAAGAAGTTCCTGCTGCCCAGGAACGAATTGTCTCAGCATGTCTCGAGCGTGGCACCCCGGTTGTTGTTGCCACTCAAATGCTGGAGAGCATGGTAAATCATGCACGTCCAACTCGTGCAGAGGTGACCGATGTTGCAACCGCTATTCGGCAACATGTAAGCGCAGTCATGCTTTCTGGAGAGACGGCTAATGGTCAACACCCTGTGAAAGCCGTGGAGACCATGGCGAGAATCGCTGAAACCGTCGAACAATCGACCAAAGGATTGCCCGATCCTCCGGCCCTTGCAGCTTATGTTTCAACACGGGTCATCGCTGGCGCAGCCATAGAAATCGCTCGAGAAACGAGCGCAAAGCACCTGATTGTTGGTACTGAGCACGGTAACGCTGCTCGTTTGATGGCCGCACACCGTCCGAGAATCCCGATTTATGCCATGACAAACAGGATTCGAGCAGCCCGACGGACAACGATTCTACCCGGCGTAG
>FUFK010658492.1_pt1 | contig 10875 bp, 13 predicted proteins | sample 1021851 | NCBI WGS metagenome assembly FUFK01 (sample SAMEA51879418, study PRJEB19060) | metagenome
GCAAACAAAGTTAGTGCAAGGCTCAGACGTAATCAGCATTACTACGGACAGGCAGATATAAAAATTGGCGACAGTGTCATAGAAGAAACTTTACACAACACAAAGACAGATGGCACGTACAAAGCGCCGGATATACAAGGACTTTTTATCAGCGTTGGCGATAAGTGTCAATTACGTTGTATACACTGTTCTCCGGCATACAGCCGAAGTATTTTAAAGGACTATGAAAAACTTGGTTGGGACGAAAATTACAAATCTAGAAGGAAAGTAAAGTTTGATGTAGATACAAAAAACGCCACTCATAATCATTGGGCTCAAATAAAAAGTTTAGTCTCAGATAAAATAGTTGTCATAAGAGTCACCGGAGGTGAGCCAAGTATCAATCCACAGTTCGTAGATTTTTTAAGATACTGTGTTGAAAAAAATTATAGCCAACACATTGATATTTTTATAGCAACTAATTTGGTTACAATGAAACAGGAGTACTTGGATCTACTAAAACAATTTAGACAGACGACTTTAGCTGTTAGTTTGGACGGATATGGGGAATTGGAAGAATACATTAGATGGCCAACCAATTGGGAAAGAAAATGTAAAAATTTTGATCATGTAAAAAAACATTTTAAGATTACTGTAAACACCACCGTCAACTCCTTGAACGTTTTACGTATAGACAAAATTATTGATTGGGTTGAACAAAATGACATACTGCATAATTTGGAGATATTACAGTATCCAAATAACTTACAAGTTAGACACTTACCGAAAGAGCTGAAACTACAAGTCAAGGATACACTGAACAAATACATAAACAGCTCCGAATACCNATTGGATGACAACTATGATAAACTTCCTTATAGGACACAGTGCATTAGGGCTATTATTAAATCTTTGGATCACGAAGAAGATCCGGAGATGCAGAAACAATTAAAAAAAATAGTGCTTGGCTACAACAAGATACGTCCTACTGCACTCAAACAAATTATACCCGAATTCAAATGGCTAGACAAAATATAAACCAAAGATTGTTCGATGTTCACGGCATCAACACAAATAAAAATTTAAAAATCAAAACAGTNTGCCCTAGACCTTTTGACACTTTACTGTTCGACAGGAACGGACAAGCCTTTGCCTGCGAATGCCAGTCGTGGCTACCTTTGCCTGTTGGCAACATACAAATACAAACAGTTGATCAAATATTGGACAGCCACAAGTTGGCGGACATCAAAAGCACAATGCAAGACGGATCTTACAAATATTGCAACAATCATCAATGCACCTACATCAAATGGAGAAAGTTTGACACCAACAAACTTGTTAGTCACATACGTTTGGCGGTAGATGAATCTTGTAATTTAAGTTGTCCAAGTTGTCGTACTCAACCAATTTTCATAGGCAAGGGTCCTGCACTGAAACGCAAAAAAGGATGGATAGACAAAATTATAGAATGGATATCAAATCAAGAACATAATGTCAAAGTTCATATTGGCTCCGACGGAGATCCATTTGCGAGTTTGGTTTATAGATATTTCATGAAAAGGATGGGCGAACTAGAACTACCAAATGTTAGTTTTGCTTTTCAAACAAACGGTCTGTTGTTGAAAAAGATGTATGCTAGGACAAAATATATCTTTGATAATCTCTACACACTAAACATCAGTATCGATGGTGCAACAAAGCCAACCTATGAAAAGTTAAGACGTGGTGGCTCCTTCAATAAAATAATTGAAAATTTTGAATTTATTAAAACAATCAAAAAATTTCCTGTGTACCTGCATACAGTTGTACAAAAAGAAAACTGGAGAGAGATGCCAGCAATGATTGACCTAGCAGAAAAATATGGATTTGAAAAAGTTTATTTTACTCAGATAGGTGATTGGAACACAGGAATAGACATGGAAGAACAAAGGAAAACTTTTGCTTTGCCTGAGTATCAATTAATGGCAAGTGAGGTAGATAAAAATAAAATTTCGAGACTATTTTAATTTTGCTTTCCAACGACTAAACAAACGTTTGGCAAAGTTTTCATGATGCTTTATACCGTAATGGATTCCATCTTTGGCCAGGTTAGGCTCGGTTACCCTTATTCTCTTGTCTTGTTCCCTTTGTATGTTTGACCATTCCGGATAACTGTTAACCAATGTGTAGTCGCGAACAACATTCTTAAAATTGTAATCATACAGTTCCTCTGTAATTTCATTATTCCAGTTGTGATTAATATCAACAAATTTATTTGCGAAACAATGATATATTTTTGCTTGTGTGTGTTCCGCAAATCTTTCTGCAAAGAAAACACATTTTAAAAAATTTTGCGTATCTGTTTCTTTATTCTCATATTTTAGTTCGGGCTCTTGCCCTGTTAGATTTGTTGTGTATATGTCTAATTTTTCTCTTCTGTTGATAGCTGGCCAACAAATTACAATGTGTTTTGGAAACAAAACTTTTTCTGCACCATGCAATATCCTAATGATCGATTCACAACTAGCACCAGGCTGACCGAGATTCCACCAACGCAGTAATCTTTGGTCTGTCATTGCCGCAAACTGCTCCGCCCATGATTGTCCTTCTTCTAGTCCTACTCCAAAAGTATGACTGCAACCGAGAATCACGCTATTCTTTTTTCCGGCCGGCAGAGGAGTCCAACTTCTACATCTGTAGCCCTGCTCGTTCACAACATACTGTACAAATTCATCTTTGTATGCCTTATATCGTGGTAATTTGTTATCCGCGTAATGTCCAAAATCCATATTGTTATTTAATTTGGTGGACCGACGGGGAGTCGAACCCCGGACCTCTTCACTGCCAGCGAAGCGTTCTCCCAGCTGAACTACCGGCCCTTTAAAATTTACTGTATGTTATTTTACAATAATTACTGATGTATGTCTATAAACCATCCACATCTACCAAAACATTCCGGCTGGAGTTTGCCCAAAGTTATTGCAGACAAAATTAAAGGAGTGCAAGGAATGTATTGGTATGGTATGTTTAATGTGGTCGAAGACAGCTTGGACATAATAAAAAAGGACGGAGCCTTAAGAATAGTTGAACACATAGACATAGAAACTTGGAAAGAATTTATGTCAAGACTTGCACAGTTAAAAAAACAGTTTGTGGTATATACCGACTGTGTGCCGGACACATATAAGTCACCTAAAAATGTTACACTAATAAATCTACACTCGGTTAGCCTAGATGTTTCTTCAACTTACAGAGGCCAAGTGGTTCCTGAACAAAACTATGATGACATAGAGTATGATTATTTTTTACCATATATGCGACATGATCCTTACAGAGAAACAATATTCAGTATTCTAAAAAGCAAAGAGATTCTTAGCAACAGCTTGTATAGTTGTCCGGCTATACCGGGCAGGCGAGCTAAATTTATTGAGGGCAATAAAGCGAAGGCAAGTAGATTCAATCATAGAGAATTGTCCAAACTGTTGCAACCTTATATCCACAAATGCCTTTGCTACATATCACTGGAGAACGGACCCTTACAAAATTTTTTTCCTATAGCATCAGACAAAAGTTTAATGGCATTCAAAAATAAGATACCTAGTGCATGGCTGATGCATGACAACAAAGCACAACTTCTGCGGTCTTGGGGATTCAAATGTGCTGTCAAAAGCATACCCGAAATGATTAAGTTAAAAAGTGAAAACAGGAAAAAATGGTTTGATCAACAAAGAAAACTAGTTGAAACAAATTACGCATTGGTTGACCAATTGCCTGATCGTTTGACTGATAAGATAATGAAAAGATTTTCAGACACCAAAATCTAATTACCAAAAACACCAAAATCACCAAACCAGCCAAATTTTTTTGTTTAGCAGGCCTGGCAAGAATTTGGATGGTGCTCCCACCAAGAATCGAACTTAGAACGCCTCCTTACCATGGAGGTGTTATACCATTTAACTATGGGAGCATCATACTTAAATTGTACACTATAAACCCAACGTAGTCTACCCATTAAACGCACACAGAACGGCGTACACTGCTGGTAAAAGTCAAATACTATTCAGAGTATATAACTGCAATTTACACAAATTAAATATTAACATGACAAACGAAAAAGTTGAAAAGTATATAATAATTTTTTGCGTGTTGGTAATAATTTTTCTTGGTGTGACCTCGTGTGCAAAGAAACCTAAAGAATACCAGCCCGGTCCTTTTGGCCTAGTGATAGAAAACGCAGAAAGCGTAGGCACCATGATTGGCTGTATGTTTGCTCCTAAAGTTTGTGAAGAATATTTCCAAGATCAAGAATGGGACGAAGTCGATAAAGACATAAAGAAAAAGTAATTATTCTTTCCTCATTCCTTTGAACACCGTTGTTTTCAACTTTTTGTTATCCTTGTCTATAGCATCAAATAGATCATAATCCAAATTTAGTTTTTTCAATACCTTGATTATTGCTTTGACATCTTTTGGAAGACACATACCGCCATATCCTTTGAGATTAGGATTAACATCCAAGTACGAATCCTTTGCTCTGCCTGTTTTGATAAACGCTTTTTTAACTTCTGTATAATCAGAATTTGTTTTTTCACAAATTTCATTTATGACATTGGCAAAAACTATTTTGGTTGCCGCAAACACATTGTTGTAATATTTTAGTATTTCTGCTTCGGTAGTGGTCAGTTGAACTGTATTCTTTGGCAGGTCACTATGAGCCTCGCAGACCGCGTTAAACACGTATGGATCTGAAGTTCCCACGGCCAATACATTATGGTTCTCAATAAAATCATATTCAGCACAACGCTCCCTTAAAAATTCAGGCACAAAACAAATTGTTAAGTTTTTAAATTTGTTTATCATAGTGTTAGTGAAGCCGATCTCAACTGTGCTTTTGATAGCAACTATCCCTCTATAATTCAGTTTGGCTAGATCCGCTAAAACAACTTCAACATTTTTTGTATCACAACTGCCATCATCGCTCTGAGGCGTAGGTACACATATAAAAATTATCTGTGTCCCGATGACATCCTTAATCGATGTTTGTAGTTTTAAATCATGAACAGAGATTCTGTTGCCCACCTTGTTCAGTCCTGCTTCTACGGCCTTTCCAACTACTCCTAATCCTACTATTCCTATATTCATAGTCCTAAAGTCTTTGCCAGTCCTGCCCTTAAACTTGTCTTTGGAAACCAACCAGTTTTAAGTTTCAACTTAGATATATCTGGCCATCTGCGTGTAACACTGCCTTCCGGCGCAGGTTCGCCAACAATAACTCCTCTGTAATCTACCAAGTCACATATTATATTTGCAACTTCGTGAATTTTCAGTTCTTCAGCTCCGCCAATGTTAATAATTTCTTCCTCACAATTCATATGCTCCATAACTTCATATGTTGCCTCACAGGCATCTTCAACAAATAAAAATGTTCTTGTATTGGCATAACCATATAGTTTTGCTTCATTTGTTTGTTTCAGTCTGTCGACAAATTCAGGAATAAAATGATCTTTTTGTCCCGGTCCGTACACATTGTTGTATCTTATTATCTTCCATTTAAGACCAGAATGAATAACAGCTTGTTCTCCAAGTGCCTTGGAATTGGCGTAGCTCCATCTCGGATTCAAAGGATCGGGTATAAAATAAGGAGCATCTTCTTTTGCAGGCAAGTCTGCACTGGTTGTGCTTTCGGGTGATCCCGAATATATGAACTCAACGTTGCTGTTTTTGTAACGGTCCAATAAATTAAGTGTTGGTATGATATTATCTTTTATAACTTCAAAGGGCTTTTCATAAAAAAATTTTGTGCCATTATACGCGGCCAGGTGTATTACTTTGTCCACATCCTCGAGCTTGTCAACTTGCTCTTTATCTTTCAATTCACAGGCCTGATATTGAATATTTGTTCCTTCGAAATATACTTTAGTGGTCCTGTCGGTGGCAATGATAGTGTCCTTTTTGTTCCGTGCAAGATATTCAACCAAATGTCTTCCAATAAATCCATCTGCACCTGTCACTAGATATTTCATCTTTTACCCCTCAGTTGTACTTTTTTAGTGTACCTGCCTTTCATTGACCAATAATCTTGATCCAATCTTTGTTCAGCTATTCTATCTTTGAAATCACTGATTTTTGATCTGCCCATATTTTTTCTTTCATCTCCCTTAAGGTGATCCATGAATGATCCCAACACAGTATTAACAAACGGATGTTTCTTGCCAAAGTCCAAATTAAGATCGTTGCTTTGAACACCTTCTTGTTTTTCTATCTTTCTACGTGCAACATCAAAAGTAAAACAATCAACTTGATATTCGTAATCAAATATATCTCCCGACACGTAACTTCTTTCAAACTCTTCGGCAAATTTTTGTATAGCCGGACAATGCATATTGTATTGGATGAATCCAGTTTCGCTGAAAGGTAGCCTTGCTTTTCCTGTGCCGGGCTTTCTTCCTATATAAGCACATAGCTGATTGTCTGTTATCATGTCCTCAAGAGCTTTAATATTTGGCTTGTCAAATGTCCTTGTGTCCGCGTCAATCCAAATTAATCTATCTGCATCTGTGTTTCTGATTGCATGGCATTGTGCAAATACCTTGAAAGAAAAACTGATAGCGTTCAACCTAAAATCACGTTGGCCGTTACGATAGCCCCTGTTCTTCTCTGAATCATATTTTTCTAAAAAAGTTTTACATTGTGGAGTTTCTTTGAACAGATCCAAAATATTGACGTGCCCTGCGAGTGTGGGCATACTTGGTTTAAAATTTTCACAATAAAGGTTAAGTTTGATGTCCTTAGGCCAGTGATCGGCAAAACTGGTCACCATGCGATGCCCATACTTCAGCCATCCGGCCTCATTGCAAGTAGTCAATAATTGAATTTTCACATAGATACTTACCGTTAAATATTGTCATGGAACCGATGTATGAGTATTTAGAAAAACTTGGTAAAACATATCAACCTCAAAAAATATTGGACATAGGAGCATGGAACGGCTTCTGGACAGAGAACTGTCAAAAATTTTGGCCTGGTGCTCATTACACTTGCATAGAGGCAGGTCCACATCATGAGCAGAAACTAAAACTTGTTGCCAACAAAGTTCATATAGCAGTATTGGGCGATGAGAACAAACCGTGTGAAATGAACATCATGGAGGTCAACAACAGGACTAAAAAAATCAAATACACGAAAGGCTCAAGTTTGTTTCCTATACCTTCCGGCAAAAAAGATCCTCGACAAATGGTTACATTGAAAAGTTTAGTGGGAGACACTAAATTTGATTTTATCAAACAGGACGTCCAAGGTGCGGAAATGTTAATAATGAAAGGCTCTCCCGAAGTTTTCCAAAAGGCCGATTATGTCCTTAATGAAGTTAACATACAGAAAGAATTTGTTAAAGCCCCGGACGTAAACGAGATGAACGAGTATATGAAAGAATTAGGTTTCAACAGACAGGAAACTATAGCCAACCATCCTGGCAAGAATCAAATAGATGTTTTATATTGGAAAGACTAATTGTAGATCTGCATACCAAATCTAATAATACGCCACACTGTCAAAAATTGTTTTGTGTTCTCATCGGGTGCCACATCATAGTGTTCCTCATAGGGCATCTTAGGTTTCTCTTTTGGTAGTAGAAATGGCTTTGTCTCCCATGGTTTGACCCAAACATATCGATACACTGGATCACCATCTGTTTTGGCAAGTTGCTTTACTTGAAACTCCAAACGAATATTAACCAGTACAATCACTATGAGTGCTAGACAAGTTGCTATTACAAAGCTTCTCATATGATTATTTACGGGTACTTCTTCGGTGAGTAATAGCGGTACTTCTTCGGTCAGCACAAGTACTCTTTGCTTTTTACGTTTTTTAGGTGCCATTGCTACGATTATATACTATAATCTGCAGAAGTCAATACCACTAAACTTCCAGTCTATCTTCGGTAAAATCAAGGCCTTCTAGTTCTCTAGGTTTGCCTTTTGGATAAGTTGGTTCGATTCTAAACTCTTCGCCGGTTTGATCATTTTTACAACCTGCAACAAGCCAGTCCCACTCAAAACCACCTTTGTTTACAAAGTCCCATAAAACGTCGTAGGTGCCGTTGTTTCTGGTTTGAAGCAAAAGTTCTTTCTTACACTCTTCCATTGTTGCAAATTCCCTTTGCATTTGAAAAGTCTGTTGGGTGAGAATAGGATCTTGTCCTATCATGTAAGCCAGTATTAATATTTTAAACATTATTTTGGTGCAATTTGTTTACACTGTTCTGGGTCAGCACTAAGACCTGATGTCTTGTTGTATAACCAAATATAAGAGTAAACAACTTTGTCATCCTTTACCATACATTTTTTTCCAAATGTAACAGAATCGTTCACTGAAGAACATGATGAAAGTAAAAAACCAAAAACTAAAATTGATAAAAATTTTCTCATCGTTGTATATACCTATATAATAGCATATAATTAAATTATGTCAACTGAAAACAAAGAAGTAGGAATATTAAAAACACTCGATGATGTCCAAGATCATGAAGCCACCCGTCTTGAGTACATTGAAGCAATCAAAGAAAAGTTGCAGACTGTTTACGATCCAGAACTACCAATAGACATATACAAGTTAGGTCTGGTATATGACATAAAGGTCACAGAAGAAGGACATTGTTTTGTGTTACACACATTAACATCGGCTTTTTGTCCAGCGGCTGACATTATTCCCAAAGATATACAAATGGCTATTGAGAGCATACCGGGTATAAAAAAATGTCATACACGTATCACAATGACTCCACCATGGACGCAGGATAGCATTGATCCTATGCAAAGACAACTACTTTTTGGGTACTAAATCCAGCTAAATACTGACTTTAAACAGGAGGACAATTATGTTTACAACAATCGGATTTATCATCGGCTTTGCGGCAGGATGGTATGTAAATGAAAAGTTTGAAGACGTCCAAGCGATGGTCAAAAAACTTAAATTCTGGAAGAAATAATCATGATTAAATCTATAAAAAATACTTGGAACAAAATTTGTAAAAGTTTTGATCTAGAACAGAGACCTTTAATACTAAAGAAACAATTTATAGTAAAGAAGAAGAAAAACAAAAAGAAATAATGAAAAAAATCTTTTTTTGTTTTTGGATTATGGTTAGTGGTTGTACTACCACTAGCCATCAGTCTGCAACTTGGATTCTCCCAACCGTAGAAACACACCCTGAAGAACGTTACGTGGCGGATAAAGCGCCAGTTATACCTGTACAGATAGAAACATTATTACCTGTTAAATAACAGTAATATGTACACTGAAAAACATTTGTATTATTCACCGGTACCAACCAGTCTGGCGTTCGAGCCAATCAACTTGTGCAACGCTAGATGTTTTTGTTGTCCTTACACAGAATTTGCATCGGACAAAAATTTTACATCACAAAAAATGTCCAAAGAACAAATAACAACTTTGATCGAGGACTATGCCAATGAACTTGCTAAACACGGAGTCAAGCCCGGCAAAGGTATCCTTTTGCCATGGAGATATTCGGATCCTCTGGTCAATCCAAATCTAAGATTGGTGTTGGAGTTAGCCGACAAACACGATTTAAAAGTTGCCTTGACGACAAACGCTATCAGTTTTGGCAAAAGACAATGTGATGCCTTACAAGAATTTAAACACGTAATAGGAAGTAAGATCTGGATAAGCGTGATTGGCTTTACAGAAGAAGAAGTAAAAGAACAGATGCAACTGAGCAAAGCCAGACAATTAAAAAGTTTGGAGTTTGTTAAAAAATATTATCCGGACTTATCACGTAAACAAGAAATTGCAATTAAGAATAGAGATCAGGGTGCACCGGTACCAGGAAAAACAATTGAAGAATATCAATCACGTACATTAGGACGAGCAAAACCAAAAAGAAACTGGATCAGCAATAGATTGGGCAAGGGAGATGACAACTGGACTCCTGTTAGCAAGTGGAAGCCAAGCGAACAAAGTTTTGTCAATGGATGCGGAATGAGTGCAGGAAAAATAATGAACAGATTAGAGATAATGGTCAACGGCAGGGCGGCTTTGTGTTGTGACATGAGCTTCGAAGAAAACTTTCCAAAAAGCAAAGTAGATTACGGCAACGTATTCGAAATAGGAATAGCCGGAGTATGGAAAAACTTAACGGAAGAACATAAACTAATTTACAAACAGTCATGGGACGAAAGAAAACAAAAACTTATCTGTAATGACTGTAATCGATCCGGCATAAATTCTTTTGGATGGTCAATCGACAAGACAGTAGAAAAGCAAAGAACATATAAAAAAATATTTGGATTTACTACCTAACTATTTTGAGTGCGGTGGAAGTTTCTTTTCAACCCACCATATGTGTTTTCTAGTGACAGGATCGTATTTTCTTTGTTTTAATTTAACGTTTTTCTTTTCACCTTTAGTAGGCTTTTTTGCGTAGTAGAAGTATGCATGGTCCTTCATCTTTGAATCTTCAGGAACCATCATTACTTTGAGGTAAGGCTTTTTAGTCTTTGTCTTGTTCTTTGCCATCTGTTTCGGATGCTCTTGATTCTACAATCTTATCAGCAAGTCCATACTTGACAGCCTCTTCCGCTGTCATGAACTTGTCTCGCTCCATGTCTTCTTGTAATTTTTCTATCGGCTGTCCTGTTGTCTTAACGTAAATTTTTGTAAGCTCTTCTTTCCATCTTAACAATTCGTTGGCCTGTATCTGCACATCAGTAGCTTGTCCTGATGCACCACCTAGTGGTTGGTGTATCATGTGTCTGGAGTGTGGCAACATCATACGTTTACCTTTGGTTCCTGCCGAAGCCAATAATGACGCCATACTACAGGCTTGACCCATCACTATAGTCTGTATATCACATTTGATATATTGCATGGTGTCATATATTGCCATACCTGCTGTGA
>FUFK010065097.1_pt1 | contig 10874 bp, 8 predicted proteins | sample 1021851 | NCBI WGS metagenome assembly FUFK01 (sample SAMEA51879418, study PRJEB19060) | metagenome
ACATTTTGGAAGCCTGGACAAGACTAGCTTAGTCGTTTTTCCAACCATGTTCGAAATTGTTGTCGATACTCTGGTCGCAGAAGAGCATGATCAACCTGTGATTTCAACCATTCNAGCGGTAATCCTGAGTCGTACCAAGCAATTTCATTCGTCAGCAAATCTGCTCGAAGTTCACCGTTTTTCATCCAATGGCGAAGCAGCTCGATGGATTGCATTTCACCGTATTCTTCGACTGAATATCTTTCAAGGAGATCGAATGTATCCTCTCCGTANATGAACCTACCACAAAGTGCGAACGTAGAGGGTGCATTTGCAGGCGATGGTTTCTCAACAATTGAAGTGATGGTTCCTTCATCAAGAGAAACAATCCCGTAATCGCCCACTCGATCGATCCCAACGTCGTACAAAGACACACAGGGCTGTCCATATCTCTCAAACAATTCAACAAGGCTCTTCGATACGCTGGATGGTTTGAAATCGCTTAANTCAGCATGATTCGCTGTAAGGATGTTATCCCCGAGAAGTACGAGAAACGGTCCATTGATGTCATCNCTAGCCATCATCACGGCATGGCCTAGGCCCTTCTGCTCGTGCTGTGTATGGAAGTAAGTTTCAACACCTTGCAATGGGTTAAGGTGTGTGTTTCCTTTACTGTAAGTTGGGAACGTTTGGGTCAAATCCTCATTTAAGGATGCAAAATCTTTGTTCGGGGACGTGATGATGTGAATTCGATCGCAACCTGCTGCCCTCGCTTCAAAAATCAGATGATGCAAAGCGGGCATATCCACCAACGGTAGCAATTCCTTCGGTATGTATGCACTCGTTGGCAGCATTCTAGTGCCCAACCCCGCAGCGACGATGACTGCATCGCGAACCGTGCCCATAATGGCGCTTACAAGCAACAGGCTATCAAGCGTATACCTTCTGGTACAACCGATGGAGCGAAAGCGGAAGGTAATTCTCTTCGTCGGCGGACTGGTGTTTCTCTCCTTTTCATTTTTTGACTTCCTACCTGCAGGGCCATGGTTGGATGCCTCATTTTCCAGAGGAATAAGCGGCTTGATTGGCTTATCTCTTCTCTATTTGAGTTGGTATGAACACGCCTTCGATGTATTTGGTGTCGTTCCGTCGATCGATCTCTGGGAGCGCCCTGAATCCACCTGGAAAGTCGTTTTGGCCGTCGGTGTTTTGGTTCTAGGATTTGCTTGGACCTCTGGAAACACCTCACTTGGAAACATGCTTCCCAAACCAGCGGGAATATTGCTGATGCTCATTGGCCTGCTTATTGCTTATACCGGAATTTATGCCTATTTGATTACGGATGGCCCTTTGAAAGAAGAGGAGTGATTTACTCCTCTTCGGAACTGTAAGTGAGCGCATCGCCTTTCTTCATCGACAAGATTACTGTAATGTAGGCCACAATAATCCCAATGACAATTAACAGTGGCATCGATATCGACTCTTCTTCCGCTGCGGCCATCTCATCTAGAATTACTTCTTCGGACTCATTCGTTTCAGATTCTTCAACAATATCGTCTGGCCAATCAATACCAACCCGTACAATGTCAATTTCGCCGTTAACGTCAGTGGATTCAATGTGGATAAGGTTGATCGGTTCAGAGATGGAAATTGAAAATTCATTGCCTGACTTTTCGGCGGCTGACCAGAATGGGTTTGAATTTAGAGCATCTGTCCACCGAATTGTTGAATTTGATTGAGAGTGTGTAAATTTCAGCATGAAGGTTTGATTGGTTTGTGATTCAAGTGTTATCCAATCACCGTTCTCCANGGTGGCATTCGTATTGCTAAGATGGATGGCAAAATCTGGCACGTTTATCAGGTTGCCAACCTCTTCTTGATTCGACGATTCAGAATCTGTCCGTTCTGTAGAGGGTGTTAGTTGTACAGCATTTTTGCCGATGAATATCCGATTATCATGGTGAATGCTCGGTGACGATCCCCAAGTCCCTTCCAGTGTCAGCGCATACCAAGCAGTGGTCGATGCATTCGCAATCATGTGGTGTTCGAGATTTTGCGGGTTGAGACGGGTAATCTCCTCCCAAGCAGGAGACATATCTGGATTTGGTGATGTGGACGTCCATAAAACCGCATCTCCGCTGATGAATTGTGGATCGAGATCCCATTGGAAATGGATTGTAGCGTTTTCTTGTTCAGCCTGCAACGATGTTATGGAGATGGGCAGATTTCGTTCAACGATTGGGCCAACCTTCCCGGAAACGTCAAACTGATTGGTTTGTGCATTTCCAACATCGTCAACAAGCCCGATTGCGTAATAGGACGTTAGCATCCAGTCAGCTGGTAAATGATGAATGAACTCAACGCTCGTTGAATCCAATTCTGCGAGAAGTTGAACTCCACTCTGCTCCAGTGAAACAATGGGGTTGGTTGCGTGATAAATTCGAATTTTATCGGCTTCTGGTTGTGTTGTTTCACTCCATTGCAAGATTGTCTGAGTCGCATCCAGATTAAATTGCGCAGACAGCGAACCTCCATATCTTGGTGCTTGGTTGTCTTCTACAAGCGGAGTCGTAAGGGTGTTTCCACTGTGAAGGCGAGTATCCTCCACGGCTGGGGAGGAGTACTGCCCGTCATCGTATGCTGGATAATAGCACGTAAGCGTGTAGTATATTTCCCGTTCAACAGATTGATTCGCCCAATCGATGGAATACTTCGAAGCGCTTGCAGGAATATAATTGGTCACAATCGTTTTGTCAATCTCGTCCCAGGTTGCTCTTGTCGCAGGCTCGTTGTGTTCGTACAGTGTATGGTAAAAGTTGTTACCGGGGCAAGCCGGGCGCCAAGTGAATACTGTTGACATGTTGGCAACATCGTAAGAAGCATTGAATTGCTCGGGCGCTACTGATGGAGCAACGACTTCAATGTGCCCAGGCATGGTTTGTGAAAGACCGATATTCGCGGATTCGGTACGTGTTCCGTCTCGTAAAACGGTCACAATGGCGTAGTACACATTGCGTTGGGCCCCAGGGCTTGGTTCATACAGGATTGAGTGCACTTTCCCAGAACAATCTTCATTCAAATCGTTCATGTAACATGCTGGAATCTTGTCAGCAATCATGGTCTCTGTTGTCATGGAGTTTTGGTAAAATCGACCGTTATCGCTTCGATGAATCTCGTATGTTGCCATTTTTAGTTGATCGAGGAGCAACCCATCGATTGTTGCAATATTTCTCCACGTTACTCGGGTCGTTTCTATGTCCGGTAGAAATTCAGCCTGCGCTTCTCGTGCTTCAAGCGTTGAATCCTCTTCATTGGCTGAAACCGGTTGTACCGGTATGACCAGTAAAAGAAGAAGAATCATCGTGCAAGCCTGAATCCTCATCGAAATTAGCAACCTTGCACCGGTTATCAGGATGTCGCATCCCCGTCAATACAATTCAATCGATGAATCCAAGTGTATCATCAAGCATGTTTAGAGCATCATCTACGTCGGGCAGCTCGTCGGGTGCTTCTCCTGTGCTTTGATGAATTTCTTGGGTGGCAACAATTGGTTCCGGCAAGGTGCCTTCGTTTGTCAGCCATTCCTTCCATTGTTGACTACGTCCTTTGCGACGCGCATCCATGGTCATCCACAATGCCTCGAGTNGCTCTGGTTTGAGCAGGGGGAGATTCTTTGCAAAACGGTCTGGGTGTATTTCGTCCATACGCATCAATAATTCTCGCAGACGTATCTGGACAACCTCATCTCCGTCGTTCCATAATGAGGGGATGATTTGGCGTTCATCGTCAGGATAGGCCTCAACGTAATCGCGAAGGCTCAAAACGATGTTCCGGCGGACGATTGCAACATCGTGATCCAACAGGGATACGAGACGGTCAGCCCACACGTCCTCATCAAGGAATTTCAAATCGCCAACAGTTGCGGAGGCTGCGGCAAGGACACTTTCATCCTCATCCTCAAGCATCTCATCAAGGAACGGAACCGCTTTCCATCCAGTTCGGCGGAATATTCGGGTGAGGACATCTGCCATACCACGACGAATCAGCAACTCTTTTCGCTCGTGCAACCGCTGTGCGACTTGGAGTCCCTGCTCTTCATCGAATTCCAAAAGACGAGCAAGACAGAGGATGACTTTCGATGCCACCTCCTGATGATCATCGGCGGAGCGTCGAATGAGGATATCAACCAAACAAAGCGGTTCAATCAATGCAGGTCGCTCGAGGAGAAGTTTTACCCACTCCATAAGCAAAAGACGGCGATCTAAATCATCGTTCTCCAAGCAATTCAACAACCAGACGGCGGCGGCAACTCCTGCGTCATGAGCTACTACGGAGGTTGTTCTTGGGACAACTGCATTGGGATTCCAACCCATGTTTTGAGGTCCATCTTCTGGTTGTGTGTGCCATGTTCCTGGTCGTTCAGCGAGAGCTATTGATTCGACCAAGTGATATCCTTGATGGACGGGTTGTCCAAACGGAGTTGTTGCAAGTCCATTGACCAAAGCGACAGCAAGCCACCACCGGTCTGTGTTGGGTGCGGTTGGATCAAAGGCTTGGGCTAACCAATCCGTTGCAATGCAAAAAAGCATTCGCTGTGCGACGTCATCAGTGCGGCGAGCAAGCCATTTTTGATGCACTTCAAACGGGTCGTCGCTTAAATTCATTCGATGAGGAACAATCAAATCCACAATTGTGGATAGGTGGCGGTCGAACATCCCCACATCAGCATGGAGCATCGACAAGCCTTGTTCAATCAGATCTTGATCCCGTTCGGGACTGCGCGGTGGAAAATCTGGATCGGTCATTGGCGGGTCGGGTAAAGGCCAAACTTTCGTTCCTTCTTCAAGCGCAAGAACAAGTCGCGTAGCGACAACCTCGAACGTTGCTTTCGCAATCGCATCACGGCTCTTGCTCATGAAGAACGACCTACTTTCCTCAGATATCCAATTCAATGTTGAGGTTCTGAATCAATTCCTTGTAACGATTACGGATTGTGACCTCAGTGACACCAGCGACTTCTGCAACTTCCCGCTGGGTACGGCGCTTNCCGCAGAGAACGGATGCAATGTAAATGATCGATGCAGCGATGCCTGTTGGTCCACGACCACTGGTCAATTCCTTTTCTTGGGCGGCTTTGATTAACTCATACGCTTTTGCTTCAACTTCCGAATCCAATCCCAGACCTGAGCAGAATCGAGAAATGTAGTCTTCTGGGCCTGTTGGCATGATTTTCATTTTTAATTCGCGAACCATGAATCGGTAAGTTCGGCCAATTTCTTTTCGTCCTGTTCGTGATGCTTGTCCGATCTCATCCAGTGTTCGTGGGACGCCGCATTGCCGACATGCAGCGTACAGCGATGCAGCAGCAACACCTTCAATTGAACGGCCGCGGATAAGTCGCTTGTCAACTGCTTTCTTGTAATTCACGGCAGCTGCTTCTCGAACCGTCTTTGGAAGCTCAAGCCTGCTCGCCATACGGTCAAGTTCTGCAAGAGCCATTGCGAGATTACGTTCCGTAGCATTNCTTACGCGACTTCGCTTTTGCCACTTGCGCATACGATAGAATTGAGAGCGATAACGAGAATTGATGGTCTTCCCAGAGTAGTCTTTGTTCTGCCAGTCGATGTCCGTCGACAAACCCTTGTCGTGGAGCATGACCGTCATTGGAGCACCAGTCCTTGCTCGCTGGTCACCTTGTTCTGGGGAGAATACTCGCCATTCAGCCCCCTGGTCGATAACATTGTCTTCCAAGACCAGCCCGCAATCGTCGCACGTAACTTCTCCACGGGTTTCGTCTCGTGTTAGGTTTCTTCCGCCGCATTCCGGGCACTTTACAATATCTTCAACTTGCTGATCTTCCATTGATTTTCACCTATAATATCTTGAGAGATAATTATTTGAACGATTAGAGAGGTGTTTTTAAACCTTATTCCTCCAACTATTGTACGATTGTGAGGCTCCACCTGCGAATTGGTTAAACATCAAGGGCTCCTGAGCAGGATGGGGTTGAGGATGCAAGAGATGCCGGATTTAATTTCGCTCACCCCCGGGAAGCGCGTCTTATTCCTGACAAAGGATCTTGATTTAATTCGCAAACAGTTGTACGAAGGTCTTGACCTNNNAATNNAAAATTTGAGAGTGGAAGACCTTCTTGACGACATCAACACCGATGTCATGACACCTGCTTGGGTATGTTTTGATCACGAGCCAGCAATGATTGCGAAGAATGCTTATGCTGGTTTAATGCACAACGGCCTACGTGTCTTCAACGAGAATGCACTCATAGAAGGCGGGTTTGAGGTGATTGTCTCTGGCCAGAGAAAGGGGACTGGATCAAGTCGAGAGACAGCAGCTCAATGCGAGCGTTGGGCTGGGATTCGGATTGTTATCGCAGCTTCTTTTGCTCCGATTCACGAACGCAACAACATCAACCTTGGGCAGTTGATGGGCGACCATGAAATGCTAACACGTTTGCAAAATGGTGAGTCGCTTGCGCTTGATGAATTTACGTCGCAGTATGACGAAGTAACAGGTTTGATTCTTCAATCAGGAGGATTGTTTGAATTTTCAAAGCGCTTGAAGAACGGAGAACTTCAATTGCCTGAATTATCAATGGGGCGGCGCCCGATGACCATGGCAGAGAAAATCATTGCTCGAAACCTCGTTGGCCAACCAGAAGGTGTTTGTGTGAAACCAGGGGACCCTGTTATCGCTCAAGTTCAGGGAGGATATTCACATGAGTTTACAACTGCACAAGTTCACACATTTTTGCAAGAGACGTACGGAGATGACTATCAATTAACCAACCCAAAAAAATTTGGGGTTTTTGAAGACCACCTCTTGTATGCACACCACAACCCAAAATTTGTGCCGTTTATGCACAAGGTTGAGACCTTGCGAACGTTGCAGAAGGTTTTCCAAGAACACACAGGGGTTCGCGATTATTCAGCCGTTGATGGGGTTTCACCAGGGATTTGCCACCAGGTTGCGCGCGAGGAATTTATTGAAATTGCAGATTTCATCCAAGCTACAGATTCACATACATGCATGGGAGGCGCATCCAACGCCCTAACTTGGGGTGTTGGAGCAACAGAGTACGCCAACCTTATCTCAGCAGGATTTACATTTGTAAAGGTCCCTGAATCCATTCGCTTTGAACTCAGTGGAGCGTTGAACGATGGATGTACTGCAAAAGACGTTATTCTCCACATCCTTGCAGATCACGCAAGAAAGGAATTGACGCTCAATCGCTCGATGGAATTTGGCGGGCCTGGTCTGAAATCACTTTCTGCGGATGAACGTGCCACGTTGTGCAACATGGCTACGGAGTGTTCAGCAAGGACCGGGATTTGCGAAGCTGATGACATTCTCTACGATTGGATGGAAGGGCGAATGTCTCACCTCGACATGACGGAACAGCGTAGTCGTGCCATCGAACCCGATGAAGGTGCAGAATACCATGGAGGCGTACACCACATCGACCTCTCTGCAATCCGTCCAATGGTTGCCCATCCTGGGAATCCAGACGAAGGAATTCCTAGTGACCCAACCAATGGTGCTTACATTGATGAGATCGGTGATGTGCCGATTGACATCGCTTATGGCGGGTCTTGCACCGCCGGAAAAATTGACGATATCGCATACTACGCACGAGTGTGCCAGGCAGCGAAAGAACAAGGTCTCACGGTCAGAGAAGGTGTCGATTTTTACATTCAGTATGGTTCGGGGATTGTCAAAGATGTCGCCGTTTCAAAAGGTTGGCACCAGCTGTTCCTTGATGTTGGGGTTAAACTCATCGATCCCGGTTGCGGGGCTTGCATTGGAGCGGGCCCTGGTGTTTCAATGACGCCTGAACAAGTTACGGTTTCTGCCATCAACAGAAACTTTCAGGGGCGATCAGGCCCGGGTAAATTGTATCTTGCAAGTCCACTCACTGTAGCGACGAGTGCATTCACGGGTTCAATTCGAGCATGGGATCTGAATGCATTATAAGCGCTGCATAACGGAGTGCGCCGATAAAATTGACCAATGGCTTTGCTTACGGATTTGTACCCTTTCTGTTTTGTTTTTGGCCGAAACATCAAGTATCTTCGCCGACCAACTGCTGTTACCTGCTGGCCCGAAGTCATGTACGGAGGAGGACCTGAGGTGGATGTGTCAACATGAGCATTGCAGAAAAGATGGCAGCAAATCAAAAGCAAGTCGCTATTTCGGAGTTTTTTGAGAAGAACAAACATTTTCTTGGTTTTGATACCCTCAATCGGGCCTTAATTACAGCAGTCAAAGAAGCTGTTGATAACGCACTGGACGCTTGTGAAGAAGCTCGAATTCTACCCGATATTGTCGTGAAAATTACCAAACTCGATAACAAAAAAGACATTCTACAGCTTGAGGTTGAAGACAACGGACCAGGCATACCAAGGGCGAGCATTGAGAAAGTGTTTGGCCAATTGTTGTTTGGATCACGATTTCATGCTATTCGTCAATCACGAGGTCAGCAGGGAATCGGAATCACCGGCGTTGTGATGTACGCTCAATTGACGACCGGCGATCCGACGCATGTTGAATCAAAAATTGCGAAAGAAGCGACGGCGGTTTCTGTTGATATCGGACTGGATACAAGAAAGAACAAGGCGATTAAATCGAATCAAGATCGTATTGATTGGGGCGAAAAGGCACACGGACTCAAGATCAAAACAAAGATGAAAGCAAAATATCAACGTGGACGTCAATCGGTTTGGCAGTATCTACGTATGACAAGCATTGTCAATCCTCATGCGGACATTTTGTTCATTGATCCTGATGGAGAAAAACACCACTGGCAGCGAGTTACAGAACGTCTTCCTGGGCGCGTTGAAGCCATTAAACCACATCCAAATGGGATTGAATTGGGGCAGTTGCAGCGACTCTGTTCAGAATCCTCGGAGTCGAGAATGACGACCTTTCTACGTCGTACGTTCTCCGGAGTTTCTGGGCGTGCTGCAAAGGAATTGTGCGAAGTTGCGGAACTTGAAGAGAAACTCAAACCAAAATCCCTCTCTCCACAGAAGGTTCGGGCCTTGCTCGAAGCGTTTCAGGGCGAGCGATTGCTGAAGGGTAAGCCTGTTAAATTGCTAAATCCACCAACGTCATGTCTTTCGCCAATCGAGGAATTGCTGATTAAGAAGGGGCTTTCAAAAACCATTGATTCAAAGTTTGTAACGACCATGACTCGCGTGCCGAGTGTGACACAAGGAAATCCATTCCAAGTTGAAGTTGGTTTGATCTTTGGCGAAGGAATGGCTGCAGACAAGCCCGTTGAGATTTTGCGCTTTGCGAATCGTGTACCTCTAATGTACCAACAGGGAGGGTGCCTATTGACAAAAGCGATTGAAAGCGTCGATTGGCGCCAATATGGTTTGGACCAAGCGGGTGGAAGAGGTGTCCCAAAGGGCCCAGCTGCCATTCTCGTGCATCTAGCGAGCACCAATGTTCAGTTTACTTCAGAGGCGAAGGAAGCTCTGTCGGATAACGAGAACGTTATGGAAGAGGCTCGTAAGGCAATGCTCGAAATGGGTCGTGGACTTCGTAAGCATCTTGAAAAACAGAAGAAGATGGGGAAAACGAAAGAGAAGTTCGAACTCATTAACGACATTATCCCAGCAATAGCTGAGAAATCGGCATCGCTCCTCAATTTACCTGTTCCTGACCTTGCAGCTTCGATTACCAAAATTATGTCTGCAGTTATAGCCGAAACAACGACAACGTGGAACAAAGAAACCAAACAAACCGATGTTCATATCATTCTCTACAATTATACATCTCGGGCACGTTCGTACACCATGCTTGTCAACTGGCCTGAGCGCCAGGGCGCAACGATGGTTGGCAATGAACTTGGAGGCAGAAAAGAGGCCCTTGGCGTATGGGCATGGAAACTCGAAACCTTGCAGCCCGGTTCTCAAACAGTGATTACATACAGCCTGGAAGGCCTTGAGAAAGGTGATTGGAACGAAACAGATGTGTTCTATCGAGGCTCTCAGGAAGTTATTGGTGCCACAAAAATGGATGAGAAATTGCTTGATGAGATCCGCCGTCAGGAACAAGCCGCCGCTGCACCAGCGCCGGAAGAAGACATCGTAGATTCGGATGGAGAAGATGAAACCGTAGAGGCTGTTCCTAAATCAGGGGCTACTCATCCAACAGGGGATACGAAACAAACGACATTGTTTGGAGGTGATTACTGATGGCTGAACGTAAATCGATTGAGGAGACGAAGGTCGCATTGCATGATGTTGTTCGGGAGATGTACGACCGAATCGTCAAGGGGGATCCTCCTACTATGACGCTTCCTGTTCGCACCAAAAACAACATTGGATTCGATCCAAAACTCGGGGTTTACAAATACGGAAAGAAGCGAACGATTCGTGATGCGACAAGCCTTGGATCTGCCAAGCAATTGCTACGCGCACTGCATGTTATTGAGTTCATTGAAAGTATGATTGATGACGGGAAGTCGTCCACACTCCGTGAAATGTATTACATCTCAGAAGGTTGGGGGCTTGGAAAATTCCAATCGCAAAATGAAAGCAACAATCTAGCTGAAGATTTGGAAATTGTCACACGCTGCCTTCGTGAGGATTTCAAACTTCGACCTGAAGAGGACGGAGCACGGATGATTGGTAACCTCACGCTTCGCGAACGCAACCGCCGTGGAGAATGGATGCGAATCAATGCGCGAGACGACGTTGGAGACAGTGGGTACGGTGTCCCATACAACGTAGAGGCTGAGAAAATTGAATTCCTTGATGAATTTTGCTTCTTTAGATGCCCAACTTGACTTGCGAGACTAGTGGAGTGAAATGAATCATGGGTTAAAAAACCCTGTGTGAAATGTTTATGGAACATATCCTATAGAA
>FUFK010068317.1_pt1 | contig 10873 bp, 11 predicted proteins | sample 1021851 | NCBI WGS metagenome assembly FUFK01 (sample SAMEA51879418, study PRJEB19060) | metagenome
CCGGCGCTGTGCAGTCGTTCAGCTTCGATCAGAACAATCAGAGCGTCTACCGCGAGCTGGTTGGTGGTAGCAAGGAAGTGTTGATCACTGATCGTCGCCCTGGTGGCAGCATTGTTCTGGAAGCCGTCACGATGGCAACTAAGAACTATTTCACCAGCATCACTGGCTCTGCCACTGGCAACAACACGTTCCAGCACGGGCAAACGGCTGGCAACATCTTTACTTTCAGCGCACCTCAGACTGATTTGTCTGCTGTTAGCTACTCAGATTCTGACGGCGTTCAGATGCTGAATTTTGACTACACAGCAACCCCGACAACATCGGGCAATGATGAGTACAGCCTGGCACTTACATAGTGCGCTAGTTTTGGGATGAATTTTTCCTTTTATGGGATTCGTCCTTAAAAAGTCCAACACCTACAAGTGGCCTGTTTCTGTGGATGTCCCTGTTGATGGGGGCAANCANGAGCGGGTNACTTTTGATGTTGAGTTNANAGACTTNACGCAAAGCCGTCTNNTGGAGATCGCTGAGCTGAGNGGTGAAGGCAACNTNTCTGANGTTGAGATNGCNCGNGAGGTGATGTCAGGNTGGGCAGGNGTNGAGGACGAGGACGGCAAAGAGCTGCCTTACAGCATCACTAAGCGTGACGAACTGCTCGACGTGCCAATGATGGCCAGTGCGATTGCTGGCGCTTATTTGGACAGCAAGCAGGGAGCCAAGAGAAAAAACTAGAGGAGGCCGTTGAGTATCTGTTCAACGGCCCTGCTGATTTAACTGAGGCAATGGCTGACGCCAAAGCCTTTGGTTTGGTCATGCCTGAGGTTGAGGCGCCTAAAGACTTTGAGGTGTGGCCTGACAACTGGCCTGCTGTTGAGATGTTCTTGCGTTGTCAGACGCAATGGCGCACAACGGCGTCAGGCGTTTGCGGTTTTGACTATGTAGCTCTTGAATGGCTGTTTAGACTGTATGAAGTCGAGGATCAGCCGACCGTGCTTGAGAACTTGCAAGTCATGGAAGCTGCGGCGGTCAAGATCCTAAATAAGGAGCAAGGCTGATGCAAAAGTCAGTCTTTCAAATGCTTCTGGATGTCAAAACCAGAGGCTCAAACAACATCAGGCGGCTTGGCAGGGATCTGCAGGGAGTGCAGGGCAAAGCCAAGAATCTGGCCTCGTCTTTTGCCGGGCTGACTAAGCCGCTTATTGCCTTAGCTGGCATCGGTGGTGGCGCTGCTTTAGTTACATCGATTTTTGGTTCTAGAGCAGAGCTTGAGTCGCAGACTCGATCATTGCAGGTCTTGACCGGCAGCGCCGAAAAGACAAAACAGATCGTCGGTGAGATCAAAGCGTTTGGCGCAGCGACTCCGTTTCAGGTGCGCGACCTGATTGATGTCACAAAAAAGCTGAAAGCGTTTGGTATTGAGACTGATTCCCTTGTCGATACAACTAAGCGCCTGGGTGATGTTGCTGGTGCCACTGGCGCTGATCTTGATGGCATCGCAACTGCGTTCGGTCAGATCAGGGCGAAGGGTAAGTTTTCGCAGGAGGAGAACCTGCAGCTCTTGGAGCGTGGCGTTGACCTGACGACTGAGCTGAAGAAGATGTACGGCTTGTCTGGTGACGAGCTGGCCAAGGCTATGAGCAAAGGCCAAATCAGCTTTGAGGCGGCAAACCAAGCCTTGATCACTTTGACGAATCAGGGTGGGCAGTATTTTGGCGGCGCAATTTCACAAGCAGACACACTGAATGGCAAGCTTTCAACGCTTCAAGATGCCTTTGTGACGCTGGGCCAAAACATTGGCAAGGTGCTTGAGCCTTTGTTCAAGGGCATTCTTGATTTCGTCACGATGTTGACGAACAAGTTGAATAGCTTGTTTGCGGAGGCGGATATAACAAATCAAGCCATGAAAAACCTTGGCTTTGACAAGTTGACAAGAGCGCAGCTTCAAAAAAGAAGAAACTTTAAGGAACAGCTTGAGGCAGAAAAAGAAAGGCTCAGATCGCAGGCTGCAACAGCTTCAGCGGCTGAAGGTGTNCANTTCNNGCCTCCTTTGTTGGCGTCTACNGCCACAACCAAGGCGACTAAGGAGACAGTGCAGGCGTCTGACCAAATGCGTCAGATCTTNGAGCAGATCAACGTTGCAAGAGTTGCAGGCAATGAGTTCCAGCTTGCGGGGCTTGAGTTTGACCGCGAGATGCTGCGAATTCAAGAGGAGGGCTTGACTGGCAACAATCTTGCAATTGCTCAAAGCAGCGCCTTGGCGGACTTTGACTTAAAGCGTCAACAGCTTCTGTCTGGCACTGTTGAAAAGCAAAAAGAACTAAACAAAGAGACCGATAAATACAAGATCACGCTTGATCAGGTCAAAGACACGCTGGCCAATCAAATGACTAGCGCGATTGAGGGTCTAATTGACGGCACTAAGTCTTTGGGAGAATCGCTGTCTGGCCTGTTGCGGACGTTTGCCAGCATGTTCCTGCGGTCAGGTGTGGGCCGGCTTGTGGATCTAATCCCAAGCGCCAAGGGCAACGTGTTCGCTCAGAACGGCATCGTGCCTTACGCCAAAGGCGGTTACATCGGCCGCCCAACAATGGCTTTGATGGGTGAGGCGGGACCAGAAGCCGTGCTTCCCTTACGCCGTGGCCGTGGTGGTCGCCTTGGTGTTGAGACTTCAGGCGGTGGCGTGGGTAACGTGGTTGTCAACGTCGATGCCAAGGGCACATCTGCTCAAGGTGATGGGCCTTCAGCTAATCAGCTCGGCAAGGCCATCGGCGCCGCTGTGCAGGCTGAATTGATCAAGCAAAAGCGACCGGGGGGCCTTCTGTCTCGCTAATGGCTACCTTCCCGGACATCAGCCCTGATTTTGGGGCGCAGAAAACAAGCAAGCCAAATGTGCGAACTGTGCGCTTTGGTGATGGTTATGAGCAGCGTTTGACTTTTGGATTGAATCAAAATCCAAAGGTTTGGAACTTGAGTTTTGTCAATTTGACAGAGACTGACTCAGACACCATTGAAACCTTTTTGGATGCACGCGCTAGTGACAACGCATCCTTTGACTGGCAGCCGCCTAACGAAAGCACGACCTACAAGTGGGTCTGTGAGGAATGGTCTAAGTCGATCCCGTTTGCTAACCGGGCTACGATACAGGCAACATTCCGCGAAGTGTTTGAACCGTAATGGCTATCACCACTAGAGCTAGCAAGGGTAGCCCGCTCACCCACACCGAGGTTGACACGAACTTCACGGATCTTCGCGACAACAAAGTTGGTTATGTGACCGGCGATGGTGGTGCGGTTACGCAGTCAACGTCCAAAAGCACAGGCGTGACGTTGAGCAAAAAGTGCGGTCAGATCACTTTGAACGGTGCTGCTTTGGCAGCTGACACCACAGTGTCGTTCACGTTGACGAACACAACGATTGCAGCAACTGACCTGCTTGTGCTCAACCATGTCAGCGGTGGTACGGCTGGCTCTTACCTTTTGAATGCACAGTGTGCTGCAGGTTCAGCCAGCATCAACGTCCGCAACATCACTGCCGGATCGTTGTCAGAGGCCATTGTGATCGGTTTCGCGCTCGTTAAAGCTGTCACTGCATAAGCATGGCCTACGTCGTCACCGGCTACTGGAACGCTGGTTATGACGATCAGCAATCCAGTGCTCAAATCACAAGTGATCTACAGGGCATTTCGCCAACGGAGATCATTGAGCTGTTCCAGCTGGAGCTGAATAACGAACAGCATGGCACCACAACAACGCATTACTTCAGCGGTGCTCGTGAGGGTGGAGCGCAAGGCATTACTTTTGGCGGGCAGCTTTATACGGCTATTCCGCTTGAAGCTGATGGTTTTGCGTATAACGGACAGGGCAGCTTGCCGCGTCCAACACTGCGCATCAGCAACCTGTTCAGCACGATCACGGCGCTGATTGCAACGCTGCCAAATGGGTTGGAGGGTGCAAAGGTAACGCGCCTGCGGACGCTGGCAAAGTACATCGACTCAGAGAACTTCATCGGGTCAAGTTATGAGACCTATGTTGCTGCTGACTACTGGGACGTTGGATACACGGCAAACAACACCACAGCAGACAGCACAGCAATCTTTCCCAAGGAGATCTATTACGTCGATCGCAAATCAGCTGAAAACCGCAACCTGATTGAATTTGAGCTGGCCTCAGCGTTTGATCTTGCTGGTGTGCGAGCACCAAAGCGTCAGTGCATCAGCCGCTGTCAGTGGGTCTACAAGTCAGCTGAATGCGGCTATGACCCTACGGTTGGCCTAGGCAAGGAAATTGATGGTGTGACGTTTACTCGTTTCAATGCCAACGACGAGGGCGTTACCGAGAATGCTGATGATGTATGCGGCAAGCGTCAAAGCAGCTGTGAGTGCAGATTTGGTGAAAACAACGAGCTACCGTTTGGTGGTTACCCCGGCATTGGAACGTTCTTCGCATGACCTGGCGCGACACAGCACTGCAAGACGCTAAAGATCGCGATCCATGGGAAGCGGTTGGTTTGGTTGTTGTGGTTAAAGGGCGCGAGAAGTATTGGGCGTGCAGGAATATGGCGCACAATTTGGAAGACATGTTCATCCTTAATCCCGAGGATTACGCCGCTGCAGACGATGCAGGTGAAATCGTCGGCATTGTGCATAGTCATCCGAAGACCGCACCAATTGCAAGCGAAGCTGACAAGGTTTCAGCAGAGAAGCATGGCTTGCCTTGGTACATCGTCAACCCAAAAACTGAGACGTGGGGCGAGTACACACCTTGCGGTTACAAGGCCCCGTTGATTGGTCGTCAGTGGACGTGGGCAGTGAACGACTGCTGGACGCTTGCGCGTGATTGGTACGCAGAGGAAGGCATCAACCTGCGTGACTGGGACAGACCAGCAACACCAGAGCAGTTTTTAGCCGCTCCAATGTTTGATGGAGCGTGGGCTGCTACTGGGTTCCGTGAGCTTGCAGAAGATGAGCCCTTGGAACGTGGTGATCTGTTGTTGATGCAGATCAACGGCAACGGCCTAAATCATTGTGCGGTTTTTATTGGTGATGGCATGGTGCTGCATCACCTTTCCGAGCGGTTGTCCTCTAGAGATCTCTATGGGGGCTGGCTACAATCATGCACAGGGAGGCGGCTGCGTCATGTTGCGTAAGGTCAGGCTTTACGGGCAGCTTGCTGAGTTTGTTGGCCGCAAGGTGATTGAGGCTGATCTGTCATCTGCTGCTGAGGCAGTGCGGATGCTGATTGCTAATTTTCCGCAGCTTGACCGTCACATGGCGGACCGTCACTACAGGGTGCTTGTTGGTGATGGTGCATTAACGCTGGATGATCTGCATAATCCTGTTGGACAAGAAGAGATTAAGATCGTGCCGGTAATTGTTGGTGCGGGTGGCAATGTTGGTTCAATACTTGCTGGTGTTGCTTTAATTACGGCTGCAGTCGTTCTTGCTCCTGTCACAGGCGGGGCATCAGGCTTTTTGGGTGCGACTGGAACAGGTTTTCTGACTGCAGGTGCATCTGTAGCGATTGGAAATATCGGTGTTGCTTTGGTTTTAGGCGGCGTTGCTGGTCTTATCTCACCAACGCCTTCGATCCCGCAAGGTCCAGATACCAACCAAGATCCACGCAAGTCATTCTCGTTCTCCGGCATTCAAAACACTTCGCGTGGTGGAACGCCAGTGCCAATCGTTTACGGCAAAACCTTGACCGGCAGTGTTGTTATCTCTGCTGGTATTGACACTGAGCAGGTGCAGGCATGACCACGATTATTGGTGCAGGTGGTGGCGGCGGTAAGGGTGGTGGCGGCAGTAGCCGTTCACCTAAAACCACGCCTGACAGCCTTGATTCTCGTCAATATGCAACGGTCTTAGACCTTATCTCTGAGGGCGAGATTGAGGGCTTGGTTGATGGCAACAAGTCAATTTTTCTGAACGGTACTGCGCTCCAGAACGCACAAGATGAGTTTAACTTTGAAGACGTTACTGTTTACACCCGCAACGGCACACAGGCGCAAACATACATTCCGATCACGTCTGGAACGGAAAACGAGCGCAGCGTAAATCGTCCTGTCACGCAATTTGTTTCCGTCACTGAAACGATCACTAACGATGACGTTGATGCAGTTCGTGTAACCGTATCAATCCCAGCGCTACAAAGGATCAATAACGAAAATGGAGACACGCTAGGTGCAAGCGTTCGCCTTAAGATCTTTGCTCAGTATGCAGGTGGTGGTTTTGGTGATGCGTTGATTGATGACACCATTTCAGGCCGTACTGCTGATCTGTATCAGAAGGATTATCTGATCACGTTGAATCGCCCCAATGTAACCGACAACGTAGACATCAAGGTTGAGCGAGTTACTGAAGACAGTAACGATGCTCTGCTGACCAATGCGTTCAGCTGGTCAAGCATGACCGAGATTAAGTACGCCAAACTGCGTTATCCCAACAGCGCGTTGGTTGCACTGCGTGTTGAGGCAGAGCAGTTCAGCAGTATCCCGACGCGAAAGTATTTTGTCAAAGGCGTAAAAGTCAAGATTCCTGCAGGCGTCACTGTTGACTCCGGCACTGGACGGATCATTTACCCAGAGAACTTCGTCTGGAACGGTACGTTCGCCGCTGCCACTTGGTGCGCTTGTCCTGCTTTTATCCTTTACGACCTGTTGACAAACACCCGTTATGGGTTTGGCAATCACGTTGATACCGCGCAAATTGACAAGTATGCGTTTTTTGCAGCGTCAAAATACTCCAATGCCTTGGTTGATGATGGCTTTGGTGGGCAAGAGGCACGCTTCAGCTGCAACACCACGATTCAAACAGCAGAGGAATCTTTCAAGCTGGTCAACGACTTGCTGTCGGTCATGCGTTGCCAAGGGTTCTGGGCAGCAGGCAGCCTGACAATTGAGCAGGACGCACCAAGGGATGCTGCTTATCTATTCACCACTGCCAACGTCACGGAAGAAGGTTTTAACTACAGCGGCAGCAGCCTGAAAACTCGCCCCACCGTTGTTGTCGTCAGCTACCTAGATATTGATCTGCAAGATACGGCCTATGAGGTCGTTGAGGATCACGACGGCATTGCCAAATATGGGGTGGTGCGTAAGGAGTTCAGCGCCTTTGCTTGCACCAGCCGTGGTCAAGCTGCACGTATCGGCAAGTGGATTCTCTATTCCGAGAAGTTTGAAAAAGAGGTCGTTAGCTTTACCAGCAGCCTTGATGCAGGGCAGACCGTGCGTCCAGGGCAGATCATCCAGATTGCAGACCCTGTGATCTCTGGTGCGCGTAAAGGCGGACGGATTAAATCTGCCACCAGCAATACGATCACTGTTGACGACACAGCNAACACAGACCTGACGTTCGGCGCGGGATCGTTTTTGTATGTGATCTTGCCGGATGGAACGGTTGATGGTGAGGTTGCAGATGAGAAGCTCCGCGTCACCGACATCACCAACGGCGTGATCACTGTTGACCGTAACTTTGCGGCGACACCTAACGCCAACAGCATTTGGGTTTTAGAGACCCTTGGCACGGGTGCGACAGACATCCAGCCGACAACGTGGCGCGTGTTGTCGATAGAAGAACAAGACGGACTGCTCTACACAATTAGTGCTGTTGCGTATAACGCAAGCAAGTATGCGTTTGTTGAGGATGGCGAGGCGCTCCAGACACGCGATACAACCAACCTGAACATCATTCCTGAGCCACCAGAAGATGTTGAGGTGTTAGCAACCATCCCGCCTGGTGGAACGGTGCCAACCAAAGAGGTGCAGTTCGTCTTCAACGGCAAGGTAGCCATCAAGATCACATGGCACTGGCGTGTTCCAGCTGGTCAGACCATCAAGCGGTTCCGCGTTCGTTATCGCCATGAGGATGACAACTTCACTGAGGTGATTGTCCAAGGCACAACGTTTGACATCCTTGACGCGAAAACTGGCAACTACCAAGTGCAAGTAAGCTGCATCAGCAGCACCAACATTCTGTTCAGCAAGCCTGCACTGGCTAACTACACCGTTCAGGGCTTAGGTGCTCCGCCAAACGACATCCTCAACTTGAGCCTTACGCCAACAACTGAGACTTTGGCGATCTTGTCGTGGAAAAAGGTTGATGAGTTAGATGTGCAGCTTGGTGGCCGCATCATCATTCGCCACGATCCACGGGCTTTAGTACTTGCAGAGTGGAACGCCAGCAATCGGATTGTCGATGGCGTTTCTGGTACGTCAACACAAAAACAGGTGCCACTGCTTGCTGGAACGTATTTCCTGAAGGCAGAGGATTTTCAAGGCAATCGCTCTGTCAATGAAACAGCGTTTGAGGTTGCATTGCCGCAGCCTGATTCAAGGTATGTCGTGAAAACCTATGCAGAACACAATCTGAGCACGCCGTTTAACGGCACGAAGACGAATTGCAGCGTTGTTTCAGGCAACCTTGATCTTGTGCCTGACCCATACGTCGCCCTAGGTTATGCCGAGGATCTGTACTTTGCAGTTGATGGAGCGGCAGAGTATCAGTTCCAAGATACGTTTGATCTTGGTGGCACGTTTGATTTCATTGTTCGCCGGAGCATCGTCAGTTCCCCAACTTCAACAACAGGCGTCTTGTTTGATGCTCGTTCTGGCTTGTTTGATGACGCCACTGGTTTGTTTGATGGCACCACGTCTGATGTGGTCAATGTGGTGACGTATGTAAGAACAGCAACGGCGGCATCACCATCTGAATCGGATTATTCGCCGTGGGCTGAGTTTGTCGCTGCTGTAGTGCAGGGCCGTCACGTTCAGATCAAGGCAGAACTAGAAACAACTGATGAGCTGACCAACGTTTCTGTGGATCAGCTAGGTGCAACGCTTGAGCTGGCACGCAGAACTGAGTCAAGCACTAAAACGACTAACGCTGCGGCGACCAGCTACACATTTGATAATGCATTTCATCAGATTCCTACAGTCAATATCACGCCATTCGACCTAGATCAAAATCAACACTTCACGTTGTCTAACGTTTCGACGACTGGATTCACCATTGAGTTTATTCACGGCGGTGGCGGCAGCAGCGTGTCTAAGCAGTTCAGCTACACTGCAACTGGATTCGGTCGCGCCCTGTAATGGCTCCTCAGTCAGACCAAACGATTCAGAACGCCACGTTTCCGAACGTNAGGGCTGACATCAATGACAANTTAGAGGCGCTGTTNACGCAAAGTTCTGGTGCGTCAGAACCGACGACAAAGGTTGCGTTCCAACCATGGGTTGACACTTCATCAAGCCCTCCTGTCTGGAAGGTCAGAAATGCCGCGAACAGTGCGTGGATCACTGTTGGTGTTTTAGACCCTGCTGGATTTGAAGTTGGTGGCGTCACACCGATTGCAAACGGTGGTACGGGTCAAACCACTGTTGCTGCTGCGATTGCAGCCCTGCTGCCAAGTCAAACCGGCAATGCAGATAAGGCATTGGTGACTAACGGCACGTCGTTGCTGTGGAGCGTTATTACGTCGTCGTCGTTCACCAAATATACGTTTGCGGCTGGTACGGGCACTGGCTCAACCCGCACGCACACTTGGACGAAGCCCAGCACTGGATCAACTGCGATTGTGTTGATCTGGGGCGGTGGTGGTGCTGGAGCTGCAGACAACAACGAAGGTGGTGGTGGCGGTGCTGGATCAAATTGTGGGTTTGGCCTTTTCCCGTTATCAGACCTTGGTGCAACTGAAACGATCACGATTGGTCAAGGTGGTCAAGGCACATCAACTGATGGCAATGGTGCCAACGGAACTAATTCAACGTTTGGCAGTCATGTAACAAGCTATGGCGGCATAGGCGGAGACGAAGACGACGGTCAGTTTGCGCAAGGCAGCACACCGTTTGGGCAAGGCAGCAGAGTTGCTTTTAATCCAGTTGGCGTTAACGCCCTTGATGTTCACAGAGACAAGTTTGCCTTTTCTATTTTTTCTGGCGGATATGGGGCTAGGCAGAGCACCTCTGACACTGTTGGCGGCGATGCAGTGTTCGGCGGCGCTGGTGGTGGCGGGATTGCTGATGGAGGATCTGAAGGCGGTAGTGGCGGCACCAGCATTATTGCTGGGAATGGTGGACAAGCTTTCAGCGGCACTAATGCCAACGCTAATGGCAGCATTCCTGGCGGCGGCGGCGGTGGTGCGCGAAGTGGTGCTGCAGGCAGTGGCGGCAACGGTGAGTGCTGGGTGCTGATCTTCTAAGTCGCTGTTAAGCTGAACGTACAGATTTAAGTTGCTGGGTTGCTGTCATGGCCCTCTATCCGTTCACGACTGCAACTCTGACAAGCCTTACAGCAGCAGGCACCACCAGTTCGGTCAAGGTCAACGCGCAAGCGGTTTCGTTCCAAGTGACGGTTAGCAGCATTGGAACGAACGTTGTGGTGCGTTTTGAGGGCAGCTTGGACGACACCAACTTCTTTAATTTGAATCAAGACGAGCTGGATACGACGATTACAGCAAACGGCACACGCGGTTTTGCGTTGAATGGCTGCCCTGTTGAATATGTGCGGNTGCGTTTGGTGAGTTTGACTGGCGGAACACCTACGGTTGCTTGTGTTGTTGGTGCGCTTTGATTCGAGATGACACAGACTTTACGTTCCAGCATCAAGGGTGCGCTGAACAGCAGCATCAAGCCGGGTTTGCTTGCACCTGCACAATTTCGCGACAGTACGCTCGATCTAGATTTTGCTGGAGCGAAGTCACTTAAGAATCAAATTGGCAAAAAAGATCTTGTCACTTTTACCCGTGCATCCAGTGCTACCTACGTTGATGCTGATGGTCTGATTAAGACCACGCCAGTGAACTTGTTGCGTTATAGCGAGGAGTTTGATAATGCTGCCTGGAGTACACTTACTTTAGGATCCGCTACCGCACCAACGCTC